>Ga0265293_10007388_pt1 | contig 16946 bp, 17 predicted proteins | sample Munlanlewell138R_FD_192505 | JGI IMG/M metagenome (GOLD analysis project Ga0265293, IMG submission 192505) | Leachate microbial communities from a municipal landfill in Southern Ontario, Canada - Leachate well 138R | ecosystem: Engineered > Solid waste > Landfill > Unclassified | place: Canada...
AAAAGCTCTGCTGGATTAATTACTAAAACTATAGTAGTTGATAAAATTGCTAAGATACCAATAACGATAAGCAATTCTAATAATGTAAAACCTTTTTTTGTATTCATTTTTATTTTAATTTATATTTTAAAATCGACCTTTTATTAAATATTTATTTGTATATATATTTTACCGTTTTAAATTTAATTGTCAAGAAATTTATTTTTATTGCTTGGGCTGCCCAAGAGATTGTGTTTCTTGTTTCACTTTATTAACTAATTCCTCTATCGAAAGACGGGCTTTAACAAAATAATCAATTATTCCCAAAGCCTTACCTCTCTCAATATCAGATGGCTGACCAAGATTAGAAATAATTATTACTGGAAGCTTTTCTAACAAAGGATCCTGCCGAATTGTTTCTAAAACTTCAAAACCATTTTTTTTAGGTAAAATCAAATCTAAAAGAATTAAATCAGGTTTCACTCCTTGTTCAGTTAAAAAGTTTAGAGCTTCATCACCATCAGATGCTCTGACAACTTTAAAAGATTCTTTCTCAAGTTTTAATCTTAAAACACTACTCAAAAAAGGATCATCTTCAATTAATAAAACTGTTGGTTTGTTATTTATCATATTCGTTATTCTATAAATATTATATCAATTCTGTAAAATAAAAACAACTTTGTCAAATAGACAAAGCTGTTTTTATTTCAATCCTTTCTGGTTATCCCAAGTACAATAATTAGCCTTTTTTTAAAGATGATAAGACCAACATCTATATCTACTTAAAAGTAGAATCAACCTAAGAATTTTATCTTCCAAAAGAAAGATAAAAAAATTCTATAAAAGAAAAGTTTTACCACCAGCTTCCGCTAGCGGTGCCTTGTTCATGTAAATCCACATGTTTCCATGGGCATGGACTATATCTTCACCCTCTATTTCTAGTCTAAACTAGAGGGGTCAACGTGTAGTCTCTACAGGGCTAAGAAAATTTATAATCTAGACAAGGCAAAGAATAAGGTTTGATTATTGCTAAAAATTTTTTAGCATTTTTATGACCAGAGATATATAGCCTTGGTTTTTTATGATCTTTTAAAACCAAAATTTTAACGCCATATATTTTTTCTAGAACATTTTTAAGCCTTACATTTTCCTCGTAAGAAAAACACTGAGTATTTAACATTGCACCATAAATCTTATCTTGACTTCTTCGAATATTTCCATCATCCATATACCAAACAGCTAAAACAAAAGGTTCCTTAAGATATTCGTCTATGTTTCTCGGTAATATCTTTTTCCCTTTTCTATAAAAATTATTAGCTAAATTAGTAAAATTTGAATGACTAATAGTACGAAAACGCCATGAATTATTTTTCGCATAATATTTAGGGCAAGAAAGAGTCCATTTTTTAAAAATTTTATATTTCCAAAAAAGATAACTCTTTTGTTGCTCTCCATGCTGTATGCTTAATCGATAATTCTTTTTCCATGCATTAGGTAGCAAACTACCATCTCCTAATAATGTTCCCATTAGAAGAAGATTTTGTTTCTTGTTAAATTTCAGAGATTTCCTAAAAGATCTAATATCTTTTGAATTAGTGATCATAAATTTTCCAGCTTCCCTCGGTATTGCCCGTTACTTTTATTAACTTTACAAAAGCACTTGGGTTTCACCGATATAGTTGAATTTTTCTAGAAGATTACTCTTCTAGGTCACAATTGGCAATGCCTTATGACTTAGCCCCTGTCACCGAACCTACCCTAGTTCCTGCTGAGCAGGATTTTTAGGTATTCCCGGCTTCCTTGACTTGACAGGCGGTGAGTACAGAGTTCGAGAACGTATTCACCGCGGTATAGCTGACCCGCGATTACTAGCGATTCCAACTTCATGAGGTCGAGTTTCAGACCTCAATCCGGACTGGGAGATTGTTTGATGCGATTAGCTCCGCCTTACGGCTTGGCAACGCATTGTCAATCCCATTGTAACATGAGTGTTGCCCAGGGCATCAAAGGGCCATGCTGATTTGACGTCATCCCCTCCTTCCTCCCTCCTCCTAGCTTTCAAACTACTTTCGTTTAAAATCTTTTTAGAAAGAGAATAAAATATTTATTCTTCTGCTAAAAAGCTAGGAGGAGGGCAGTATTCTATGATACATATAACATAGAACAGGGGTTGCGCTCGTTTCCCCACTGAAGGGAACGACTCGCGCCACGAGCTGACGACAACCATGCAGCACCTGTCCTGATGTCCTTGCAGAGGGTCCAACTTTCATTGGACTTTCATCAGAATTTCAAGCCCTGGTAAGGTTCTTCGTTTGTTATCGAATTAAACCTCATGTTCCACCGCTTGTGCGAACTCCCGTCTATTCCTTTGAGTTTTAGCCTTGCGGCCGTACTTCCCAGGCGGGGTGCTTAACGCGTAAGCTTCGCCACTGATAGGGTCGATACTACCAGCAACTAGCACCCATCATTTAGGGCGTGGAATACGAGGGTATCTAATCCTCTTTTCTCCCCACGCTTTCGTCTTTGAGCGTCAGGAAAGACCCAGTTGGCTGCCTTCGCTTTCGGTGTTCCGCACGATATCAACGGATTTCACCCCTACACCGTGCGTTCCGCCAACCTCTTTCTTCCTCTAGTTCTGCCGTATCTATTGTTGTTTTCTGGTTGAGCCAGAACCTTTAACAACAGACTAACAAAACCGCCTAAGGACGCTTTACGCCCAGTAAATCCGGATAACACTTGGAGCCTACGTATTACCGCTGCTGCTGGCACGTAGTTAGCAGCTCCTTATTCTTCGCCTAACGTCATACTGAATAAATCAGAATTCCTCAGCGAAAAAAGTGGTTTACAAACCGAAATCCTTCTTCCCACACGCGATGTCGCTCGATCAGGCTTTCGCCCATTGTCGAAGATTCTCGGCTACTGCCTCCCGTAGGAGTAGGGCCCGTGTCTCAGTGCCCTTGTTGGGGAACATGCTCTCACACCCCCTACCCGTCATAGCCTTGGTGAGCTATTACCTCACCAACAAGCTGATAGGACCTAGGCCTCTCGTTAAGCGCCCTAAGCAAGCTTAGAGCTTTACTAAATTCTTAATAAAGAATTTAGACCATTGGGTATTACCTCCGCTTTCGCGAAACTATCCCCATCTTAACGGCAAGTTACCAAGGTATTACTAACCCGTTTGCCACTATACGTGCAAGCACGTATCGTACGACTTGTATGCCTTAACCACATCGCTAGCGTTCATCCTGGACCAGGATCAAATCCTCATTTAAACTCATTTAATCTTTATAAAAAAATTAAATAAGCAAAACTTGGAATAACCAGAAAAGATTGAACTTAATTGACTATTAAATTATCAAAGGACAATCAAAAACGTTGTCATGAAAACACAACGCATTATTAATTATAAAGAAAAATTTCTTTTTGTCAACCCTGTAAACACTTGTGCCCCCGGCAGGACTCGAACCTGCGACCCTGACCTTAGGAGTGTCATGCTCTAATCCACTGAGCTACGAGGGCTCATAAATAACAAAATTATTATTTATAATTTTTATATCCTGACTAATTAAAAATAATATATCCTAACTAATTAAAATAAAATTTGCCTAAAAAATAAATGCGCGGATGACCGGACTTGAACCGGCGACCTCCTGCGTGACAGGCAGGCGTTCTAAACCAAACTGAACTACATCCGCATGGTGCCAGGGAAGGGATTCGAACCCTTGACCTCGGCTTTATGAGTGCCACGCTCTAACCGACTGAGCTACCCTGGCGAAAATATTGTTGCGGGGGTCGGAATTGCACCGACGTCTCGAGGTTATGGGCCTCGTGAGATACTACTTCTCCACCCCGCGATTGTAAGTAATATCTCATTATAAAAGAAAAATGGAATAAAATCAACCCTTAAATATTTAATAATTCTTCCCAGAATTTCTTATAAATACTCACCACATCTTTAGCTTTATTCTGTTCTAAAGAAAAATCTTTATCTTCAATAATTTTTTGTCTAATTTGATGAAGTTGGTATAAGATTTCTAAATTTTGATAATTTCTAAATTTTAATTCTTCTAAAATTTTAATAAAATCATCTTGTTCCTCCTTATTAGTTACTCCAAAACCAGAATAACCAACTAAATTTAGAGTTTCTTTTACTATCCCCTCTGCTTTAATTACTGCTAACTTCCATGAAGATTCATAAGGTTCTAACAAAAGTTGGTTTATTTTTTGCCACTCTTTACGATTTTTATTTGATGAAGACACCTCTGGAACAACTCCCCACCAATTTTGCCATTTTTCTCTCCATTTTGAAAAAATTTTAAGTTTCCTGAAATAATAAATAACTCCAATTAAAAAAAGAACAGAAAGAATTAAGGAAATAATCTTAAGATATATAAAATATATATATATTTGGGAAATCATTAAATAATAATTTTTTCTATTAATTTAGCTGCCTGTAGTAATTGATAATCAGAAAGATAAGAACCAATAAGTTGCAAGCCTACAGGTAAATTATTATCTGTCCAAGCACAAGGCAAATTAATTGCTGGCACACCAGAAATGTTTGCCCCAACAGTAAAAACATCTGAGAGATACATTGCTAAAGGATTGTTAGATTTCTCACCAATTTTAAAAGGAAGGGTTGGCGAAGTAGGTGTTATTAAAAAATCAACTTCTTTAAATACTCTATTAAAATCTTCATTGATTAATTTTCTTACTTGCTGGGCTTTTTTATAATAAGCATCATAATAACCACTAGATAAAACATAAGTTCCTAAAATTATTCTCCGACGTACTTCAGGTCCAAACCCTTTCCCTCTATTTTTAAAATATAAATCTCTTAAATTTTCAATTTTCAAATCTTTAACTCCGCCATAACGAATACCATCAAAACGAGCTAAATTAGCACTTATTTCTGCTGGCATTATTATATAATAACAAGGCAAAGCATAAAGACTGGTTGATAAACTAACTTCCTTAATTTTTGCTCCTTGAGCTTCAATCTTTTTAATTGCCTCTTCTACCTTCTTCTTTATTACATCGTCTAATCCTTTTTGAAAATATTCTTTTGGCAAACCAAAAACTGAATTCTCTATCTTAAATTCTTTATTCTTCTCTTTATCTAAATCTATTGGGATGTTTAAAGAAGTAGAATCCATTGAATCTTGACCAGCAATAACTTTAAAAATGATCTCAGCATCTTCAACACTCTGAGTTAAAGGACTAATAATATCAAGGGAAGAAGCCATAGCAATAAGACCATGACGAGAAACCGTACCATAGCTAGGTTTAAAACCAACAATTCCACAAAAGCTAGCTGGCTGCCTAACTGATCCACCAGTATCTGAACCTAGGGCAAAAGGAACCATCTCGCTTTTGACAGCTGCTGCTGACCCGCCAGAAGACCCACCAGGAACCCTTGTCAAATCACATGGATTTTTTGTTGGGAAAAAAGCTGAATTTTCTGTTGAAGACCCCATGGCAAATTCGTCCATGTTTGTTTTACCAATTAAAATTGCTCTCTGATCTTTTAATAATTTTACAGCTGTTGATTCAAAGCTAGATTCATAATTTTCTAAAATTTTTGAACCGGCTGTAGTCTTTGTACCTAAAGCCAACATATTGTCTTTTACTGCAAAAGGAATTCCTTCTAAAAGGTTAATATTTTCTCCTTTATTAATTTTTTCATCTATTTGCTCAGCTTGTTTTAAAACTTTTTCTTCTTCAATTAAAGACAAAAAAGCATTAATTTGTTTATCTTTTTCTTCAATTGTATTAAGATAACACCTAGCTAAGTCAACGGCTGTAATCTCTTTATTAATTAATTTTTGATGAAGTTCTTTAATCATAATTTGTATTATTCAAATATAGGGGGAACTTTAAAATATCCTTTTTCTGTATTGAAAGCAGATTTTTTTAATTCATCATTTTCTTTCTGTTCATGAACTTCATCTTCACGACAAATATTTTGTATTGAAGTTCCTCCAGTCATTGGTTCCACTCCCGTTGTATCTAACTCTTGAAGCTGTTTTACATAATCTAAAATTTTTTCAAGATCTAAAGTTATCTTCTCTTGTTCTTGAGAAGATAATTCTATTCTTGCTAATTCTAATAAATGATTAATTTCTTTTGAATCCATATTAATTTTATTATAGCATTTTAAGAAAATCTTTTTCACTAATCACTTTTACTCCCAAATTCTTAGCTTTTTCATATTTTGAACCAGGGTTTTTCCCAGTAATTAAATAATTAGTTTTTGAAGAAATTGTTTCTTGAAACTTCCCTCCTTGATTTAATATTTTATTTTTCGCCTCTTCACGAGACATAGAATCTAGAGCCCCAGTAATAACAAAAATTTGATTAGTAAATTTTCCTTTTTTCTCTATTTCTTTTACTGGCATTAGCTGAATACCCGCTTTATAAAGTTTTTCTAAAAATAATATATTTTTTTTATCTTTAAACCAACCATATATCGACTGCCCTATCTTAGGCCCTATCATTGGAATCTTCTCAAAATCTTCTTTTGTAAAATTATTACTTACTTGAATTAATTTTTGAATTGAAAGATTCTTGCTCAAATTAAATTTTTTTTGGAAATACCTTGCCAAAACTAATGCAGTTTCTTCACCAATATGAATAATCCCCAAAGCAAATAAAAACTGATTAAACAATATCTTTTTCTTTAATTGAATTGCTAATACAATATTTTGACTAGATTTTGCTCCATATCGTTCTAAAGGAGCAATATCCCCTTCTTTTAAATTAAACAAGTCTGCTGCATCTTGAATCAATCCCTCATCTAGAAGTCTATTTATTAATTTTGGTCCAATACCTTTTATGTCAAAAGCTCCTTTACCGATAAAATGATAAAGATTTTCCTGGGAACGAGCTGGACAATTCTTGTTTGGACAACGGACAATAATTCCTCTTTCGTCTTCTTCTGTTAAAGTACCACAAACAGGACATTTCTTCGGCATTTGGAAGTTTTTTTCTTTTCCCGTACGTAAGTTGGGTAAAACTTTTGTTACCTGTGGAATAACATCACCTGCTCGACTTATTATTACTGTATCTCCAATCTTTAATCCTAGCCTTTTAATTTCTTCTTTATTATGAAGGGTTGCTCGAGTAACCATCACCCCACTCACTTTAACTGGTTTTAAAATAGCTACAGGGGTTAGAATACCTGTTCTCCCTACTTGAATAATAATATTTTCTACTTGAGTAATTACTTCTGATGGAGAAAACTTAAAAGCGATTGCCCCCCGAGGAGCTTTACCAACAAATCCCAACTCTTCAAAATATTCATTATTATTAACTATTATTACAAGTCCGTCAATTTCATAAGGCAAGCTATCTCTTTGCTCCTGAATTCTTTTATGAACTTCAAAAATTTCTTCAAGAGTACTCACTTTTTTATTCTCTGAGTGAGTTTTGAAACCTAATGCTTTTAATATTAAATGTTCTTGTTCATGAGTTTTCTGACCTAAGTCTGTCACTAATTCATAGGCATAAAAATCTAAATTTCTTGCTGCTGTAATTTTGGAATCTAATTGACGAACAGAACCAGCAGCAACATTGCGAGGATTGGCATAAGGCAACAAACCTTTTTTCTTTCTTTCCTCATTAATTTTTTTAAATTCTTTTTTCCCTAAAAGAACTTCCCCCCTAATTTCTAAATGCGAAGGAAATTCTTTTTCTAAGCTTTTAGCTATGTCTCTGAGGCCTTCCTTCAATAAAGCATCGAATATTTCCTTTTTATCAAATAATTTTAAAGGAATTGCTTCTATTGTTTTCAGGTTTTGAGTAATATCTTCTCCAACCTTTCCGTCCCCTCTAGTAGACCCTATCTTAAAAAATCCATTTTCATATTCCAAAGCAATCGCTAAACCGTCAAACTTATGTTCACAATAAAAATTTATTTTCGCTGAAGAAGGAAGAAGTTTTTTAATTCTATCGTACCAATCATAAATATCTTGCTCTGAAAAAGCATCATTTAAAGAAAACATAGGAACGCTATGCTCTGTTTTCTTGAATTTTTTTAATGGTTTTCCTTCTACTCTTTGACTAGGAGAATCAGGAGTAATAAACTCTGGATATTGTTTTTCTAAATCGGAAAGTTCTTTTTTTAAAGAATCCAAAACCTCATCTGAGATTAAAGATTGGTTTAAAACATGATAAGCATAACGATATTTGTTGATTTCCTTTTTTAATTTTTCAATTCGTATTTTTACTTTTTCTTTGTTCATTAATTTCCAAAATTAACCTCAAGCCCTCGGCTTACTCTTCTTGAATACCCTGTTGTTTTAATTTTTTGAGTTGTATCAAAATCATTTTGTGATTTAAAATCAGTACCATTATTCATTATTGGCTTTTTCACATCACTTTCTGGGTTTAAACTATTATAAATCTCCCATTCCATTCCAGCATCTGCTGCATAAAAAGCCTTAACTGATTCTGAAGTCTCAATAGATTGACGAAAATCCTTAATAAAAATAGACATTAAAAACAGAGCTGAAGCCATTATACCAGACAAAACTAAAATACTCATTAAAAAAATCTGACCTGATTGTTTTTTAAAGAATGAAGATTGAATCATAAGTTAAATTTACTCTAACATTAAAGACCTCGGAGTTATGGAAGTTTGCACATTAAAGAAATATTCTTGATCATTAACTTCTGTAGAAGCTTCTAAAACAATAATTATTGTTTTTTGACTTGAAGGACCACTATCTTGAACATAAAAACGACTATAATTAATATTCACTTGAGGGCCAAAAAGCGGAAGATAATAAATTTCATCAACAAGCTTCTCTAAATTTTTTTCATTTTCATTAAAACGATATTCCATTTTTTCCCATCTTCCTTCAGAAAAATACTCAAAAGAGATTTTTGTATTATCATCAAAAACTGTAAAATCTTTTCCAACTCTAATAGAACGAGCTATTATTTCTAGATTATTCCTAATATTATTTTCACCATTTAATAAAGCATAAGCAACTCTTTCCGTTCTTAAAACTGCAATATATACTTGCGAAACAACAACTATTACCATCATAAATATAAAAACTGAAACCAAAACCTCAATAAGAGTAAAACCTTTACTTTTATTCAACTTTAAATTTTTAATTTTTAATCTTGAAAAAAAATTCATTAAAAATTATTTAATTTAAATTTAGCCAATTAAATAAACGATCCTCTACTATTAAATCAAACTCTATATTTCTTGTTTTCCAATTCATTATAACTTCAACCATAATTTGATCACCAGAAATACTTGAGATTTTTATTTTTCTATTAAAAACAGTTTCTTCTCCTATAGAATGATTGTAAATTCTTTGGTCAACATCATCGTTATATAATAAATTTGGAGCTTCTTTTCCTTCTTCAATAGGAACCAAACTGATAGAACTACCGTCTCTAATTTTTGCCTCAACAATATAATTCCCATCTTCTAAACCATCTCGCCAATTATCGCTTTCATTATCAAGAATTTTAATAAAATTAGTATCTCTTATCTGCCTTACCAGTTCCACTCCTTCTTGAGCTAAAAAGCTAGCTGTCAATCTATCTTGAATAACCGCAGCATTATAAAGAGCTCTTGTAACAAGAACAAATCCTGAAAAAATCCCGATTATTAAAACAGACATTGCGATTAATGCTTCAACTAAAGTAAATCCTTTTTTAGAAAATCTGAAAAATAAAATTTTCTTCATAATTTTTAATTACTCTGTTTTCTTTAATTCTTTATAAACCTGCCCTACTTTAGAAATTTGTATTTCGTAATATTGATCGGGAATATTCTTTAAACGAATTTTAATAATAGCACTGTCTTCTCCAACTGGATCAGGGGAGAATTTTATTTTTGGTTCTGGCGGAACAAAAACAATAGAATTAATACTGCTCTCAAATATTTCAATTCTTCTTAAAAGATTAAACTCCTCTACTTTTTCTCCTTGATTTTCATCATATTTATAATTTCCTTTTAAGTCACCATTGGGAAATTCTTCACAAAAATCTGTAAAAAGTATAAATTTTTCTACTGGAACATTGTCTTTATCGATATAAATTCCCCAACCGCAAACTTCTTTTTCATTTGAAGAATCTTCCTGCAAAACAAGCATTGATAAACTTTGAGCTTTTTGTATTTCAAATACTATTCGATTACCTTCACGAATAAGATCGGCTACTGATTCACTCTGCCTCGAGTAGGCTAAAATCATTGTACTCAACATTGTAATGATTCCTAGAGTTACTAGCATTTCAATTAAAGTAAACCCTCTAAGTTTTTTCATCTGAAGACCTTGACGAATAGACTCTTTTTTCCAAAATTTTAAATACAAAAATTTAAACATTATTAAAAACCATTTTTAAAATAATAAGGCTAAATACTTCTCTATTATTATATCACCAAAAAGCATAACTGTCAGTGCTCCAAAAGACAAAAAAGGAGCAAAAGGAACATAGCCTTTCATTTTTTTCTTTTTTAAAGCCAATAAGATCAAGGCAACTCCACCACCAATTAAAAAAGCAATAATTAAAGCTATTAACGATTCTGGCCAGCCTAAAATAATTCCTAAAAAAAATGCTAGAATTGCATCCCCCCAGCCCATAGCTTTTTCTTTTGTTGTCCAAGCTAATAAAGAAATAACACCACAGAAAAAAAGAATTCCTAAAAATAAAGAAGGGAAATAAGAATAATAACCAAAAACAAAATTTTTATCTCCTAAAAACCGGGAAAAATAAGGTAGAAAATAAAAAGAATTTTTAGAAATTAAAAAACCTAAAATTAATCTCCAAATAAAACTAATTGTTATTGCTGGTATTAATACTTCATTCAAAATTAAATATTTTTTCAAATCATAAACAGAGATAACGATTAAAACAGCAACCCAATAAAACCAGAATAGAAAATTTAATATTATCAATATATTCTCAAAATTAATATTTTGAAACATATAAAGACTAGCAAAAGAAAAACGGAAAAACCTTAAAACAACAAAAGTAAAAAACAAACCCGTTGTTGCTTCCACTAAAGGATATTGCCAAGATAATTTATGCTTACAAGAAGAACACTTTCCTTTTAGAAAAATAAAACTTAAAATCGGAATAAGCTCCCACCAAACTAAAGGCTTGCGACAGTAAGGACAATAAGAACCCCCTTTTAAAGGGGATTCTTTAATTTCAGCTCTATCAATGACAACATTTAAAAAGCTGCCTATTATCGTACCAAAAGTGAAAGCTAAAAAAGCTAAGAGAAAAACCATTTAGAATCTTAAATTATAAATTCTTAAGGAATAATACAATACATTTGACTGTCACTACAAGAAACCCCATATCTATCAATATTATAGGAATCTTGCAAAGTTGCATCTTCTGTTTCTAGCATAACTCCTAGAACATAGTCTTGGAGATCGTCTGAAGCACCATATCTATAAGTACGTACAACCGGATCACTACCATAAAGAGGGTCTTGAGGAATTCTTGAAACAGCACCACTACTAATTAATTCATCACTTAAATCACCCCAGGACATTGTGCCAGGGTAGGTATAATTTAAACTATAATAAAGTTCTAAAGCATTCATCACATTATGCAAGTCAGCTATTCTTCTTGCATCTCGAGTCTTTGCTCTAGCACCACCCATGCCTACTAAAATCAAAGACGCTAAAACAGCAATAATGGTTATTACTATTAACATTTCAATAAGAGTAAAACCTTTTTTATTTTTAATCATATTTTATATTTTAATATATTTACTCGACCTTTAATTTTATTATTTGTCATCTATCATACTAGACACTCTGAGCTAATTGATAAATTGGGAATAAAACTGCTGTAACTAAGAAAGCTACTAAAACACCAATAAATATTATTAAAATTGGTTGTAATAAATCTACCATCGTTGTAAAGGCTCTATCTACTTCTTTTTGATAATAACCAGCTACTGTTTTTAGAATAGAATCTAAACGACCTGTGCTTTCACCAACAGCTGTCATTTGACTTACTAATGGAGGTAAATATTCATTATATTCTTTTAGAGTATTACTAATGCTCTCTCCTCTTCTAACTGACTCAGCGGTTTTGTATCCAATTACCTGGTAGACATAATTACCTGTTGCTTCACCAGCTACTTCAAAAGCAGTTACTACTGGAATACCACCAAAAATTAAAGTTCCAGCTGTTTCACAAAAACGAGCAATATATATCTTTTTATAAATGTCTCCCAGAACAGGCATCTTGAGCATGTATATTCCTCCAATCCTTCTCCCCTCTTTTGATTGGAAATAATTTAGTGCAAACCAAGCAAGGCCTAAAAGTAAAATTAAAGCTATTAATCCATAACTTTTGAAAAACTCTCCAATAAAAATCAAGATTCGAGTTCCTAAGGGAGGAGTTCTACCAAATTCTTCAAAAATTGAAATCATTTGTGGCGCCAAGGCAACAGTAATTACTACCCCTACAATCATAAAAGTAGTAAATAAAAACACAGGATAAGTTGAAGCTGATTTAATTTTGTTTCTTAAATCATTTTCATGCTCAGCATAATCAGCTAGATAAATAAGTACTTCTTCTAAGCGACCTGAAATTTCCCCAGACTTAACCATCTGAGCATAAAAATCTCCAAAAAGATCACTTCTTTTTTCTATTGCTTTAGAAAGAGGAAGACCAGCATCTAAATCTGAAATTAATTCAAAAACTAAATCCTTAATTGCTGGAGTTGCTGCTTGAAGAAAAAGAGTTCTCAAGGCTTCAGTTAAAGGAACCTGTGATTGTAATAAAGTAGCAAATTGGCGAAGAAAAACAGCTAAATCTCTCTTGCTAATTCTCGTTTTTCTACCAAAAATTTCATCCAAAAAATTTGTTTGTCTTTCAGGGCTAATTTCTAAAACAATCAAATCATATCCTTGCAAAATATTTATTGCTGTATCCAAAGAACGAGCTTCAACTTTTCCAGCTTTAATGTTTCCTTGTTTATCTTTTGCCCTATAAATAAATTTCATATTTTTCTCTAATATATTTTTCTCTAATATATTTTATCCTAATAATTGTCTTAACTCTGAAGGATTTAAAGAATAATTTTCTGCTGATTCTAATGAAATTTCTCTTTTTCTTACTAATTCTACCAAGGAACGATTTAAGGACATCATACCATCTTGAATACTTGTTTCAATCACCAAATCAATCTGATAAGTTTTCTTCTCTCTGATCAAATTCTTAATTGCAGAATTAGCAAACATTATTTCACAAACAGGTACTCTACCGCCAGAAATTTTAGGGACTAATCTTTCAGAAACAATCCCAACTAAAGTAGTAGCTAATTGAGAACGAATTTGTCCTTGCTGAGCCCCTGGGAAACTATCAACAATTCTATCTATTGTCTGACTAGCAGAATTAGTATGTAAAGTTGAAAACACTAAATGCCCAGTTTCAGCTGCTGTCAAAGCTATAGAAATTGAATCAGGATCTCTCATCTCTCCAACCATAATTACATCAGGGTCCTGACGAAGAACTGAACGCAAGGCACGATGAAAACTAATTGTATCAGAACCTACTTCTCTCTGGTCAATTAAAGCTCTATCTTGAGTAAAGGTATATTCTATTGGATCTTCAACAGTAATAATATGTTCCATCCTTTTATGATTAATCTCGTCTATTAAAGCAGCCAATGTAGTTGTTTTTCCATGACCAGCTGGTCCTACTATTAAGACAAATCCTTGCTGAGTTGTACAAAATTCATGAAGTAATGTTGGTAGACCTAACTCTTCTATTGTCCGAATTTGAGCTGGAATCAATCTTAAAGCAGCTGAAAGATAACCTTTTTGGAAATAAACATTAATTCTAAAACGAATTTTATTTTCATAAGAAAAGGCAAAGTCAATTTCTTTTTCAGTAATTAAAGTTTCCTGTTGCTCTTCATTTAATAAAGCGCCGATTAAACCAGCTGTTAATTCTGGTGTTAAAATCGGCTCGTTAGAGATTGGAACTAAATTCCCATCGATTCTAACAGTTGGATGCTTACCAACACTTAAATGCAAATCAGAAGCTCCTTGTTGGGCGGCTAAAACCATTAACTCTGCTAATTTTTTTTGATAATCCATAATATATTTTAAAAACTAACTACTAATCTTAAATTTTTAAATTCAATTTTCAAGTATATATATATTATACTAAAAACATGTCGAGAAAGTAAAGCGCTAAACCGAAAATAGCAACAACTCCTGAGATTAACCAAAAACGCATTGTTACTTTAGTTTCTGGCCATCCCTTGGCTTCAAAATGATGATGGATAGGAGTGGAAAGAAAAAGTTTTTTCTTTTTTACTTTACGATAAATTTTTTGAGATATAACTGAAAGAGATTCTGCTATTAGAATAAAACAGAAAAAAGGAAGATATAAAGCTGTATCAGTTATCATTGCCACCACTCCCATTGTTATCCCTAAAGCCATTGCCCCTGTATCACCCATGAAAAATCTAGCAGGGTAAACATTAAACCAAAGAAAAGCAATAATACTTCCAATAAGAACACTTAAAAAAGCAGCTAAATCATACATCCCTTGAGAAAAAGCAACCACCAGCAAACAAGCAAAACCTATTAAAGAAACCCCAGCAGCCAAACCATCTAATCCATCTGTCTCGTTCATAGAAAAAGTAGCTGCAACTAAAACAAAAACAAAAAACAAGATGTACCAAACACCTAAACCAACTTCTCCAAAAAATGGAATATAAATTGCTTCTCTTCCCAATTTTGCCCAAAACCACCAAGCACCTATTAAAGAAATAAAAGTATAAATAGCAATTTTTTCTTTCACTCTTAAACCACCTCCTTTAACTCCAATTCGAAGAACTCCTAATACATCATCACCTAAACCAACTAAAGCAGCACCGATCATTGCTCCTAGGGGTAACCAAGTTTGAGAACGAGACAAAAAATTTAAAGCCCCAAAGAAACCATTTGTTATTTGAGATAAATAAAAAAATACTAAAGTTACAATTAATACAGACCCCCAAATAAGAATGCCACCCATTGTTGGTGTTCCTTCTTTCTTCTTGTGAAGAGAAATATATATTGGAGCATTATCGTCTTCACGAATTTGTTTACCAAAATGATATTTATAAAGAATATGAGTTAAAAATGGGGTTAATAAAATAGCTAGGATAGAGGTAAAAACTCCAAAAAAAAGAATTCGAATAAGATAAAAAGCTGATGAACTAAATACCATAATTATTTTCTATTAAATCTTTTGTCCAGTTATAAAGTTCCATTGTATCTCCAAAACGATCAGAGGAATTTAAAACAATGATTGCTATTACTATCTTATCATTTTTTTCAGGAAAGGGAAATTCATAAATAGTTAAAAGACAATCCCTTGCTTCTGGAGTAGTACCAGTTTTTCCTCCCCATAAATCATCAATTTGCCCAACTAAAATATTAGTATTTTCTACTTCATGAACTATTGCTCCATCAATAGAATAAACTGTTGCATCTTTTTTTCTAGTAATTTCTCCAATATAAGGATAATTTGTATAAATCTCTCTGCTTAAAGAAAACATGTCTTCAATTGTAGTAAAATTCCCTTCTCTATCTAATCCGCTAGTATCAAAAAAAGCAGAATTAACTAAACCAATCTCTCTTGCTTTTTCATTCATCAAACCAGAAAAATCTTTTCCTTTTTTCTCTAAAGCCTCTTCAAAAGCCTTAGCTGCATCATTAGAAGAAGGAATTAAAAGAATCTTTAATAAATCATCTACTTTAATTATCTCATTAACAATTAACCCTCCTACTTCTCCTTCCATGCTAACAGCATAATTACTAACAATGATTTCTTCGTCTAAAGAAAAATTGTCCAAAACTATCATTCCTGTCATTAACTTAGCTAAAGAAGCTGGGAATAAATGAAGCTTACTGTTTCTTTTAAATAATATTTTTCCAGAATTAATTTCTCCTACTAAATAAGAAACTGAACCTAATTCAGGTGGAGCAATACTTAATTTTAAAATATCATCAATAGTAACTTCTAAATTCTTTCTTTGCCAAAAACCTCCAATAAATATCATCCCCACACAAAAAATAAAAATAATCCAAAAAAAATATATTTCCTTTCTATTAGAAAAGCACAGGAAAGAACCACTTTTTTTATTACTTATTGAATTCTTCATGCTGAGGCAATTCTTTAACATCGTTAATTCCTAAATGCTGTAAAAAAGCAAAAGAAATATTATATAAGTATGTATTTGATTTTTGAGGATGACGAGTCCGCTCAATAAGCCCTCTTGATAATAATTGACCAAGAGTATAACTAGAATCCACTCCCCTAATTTCATTAATCTCTGTTCTAATTATTGGTCCTTTATAAGCAATAACCGCTAAGGTTTCTTGAGCAGCAGCACTTAAATCGTCTTCAAAAACTTCTTTCTTTAATTTTTGGATTAAAGGTGTTGTCTCTGGAGCAGTTACCATTAACCATTGTTCATTATTACAAAGAACTCTAATCCCTCTTTCTTGATTTTTAAATTCCTCTGATAAAGAGTTTAAAGCTTCTTTAATCTTTTCTTCTTTTTCTCCTGTAAGCTTACTTAATCTTTCTAAAGACAAAGGCTCTCCAGCGGCAAAAAGTAAACTTTCTATTTTTGACTTGATATCCATAGTGAACTAAAGTTTTTATCTTGTTTAATTTTTATTAAATTTTCTTTAGCTAAATAAAGAACAGCTAAAAAAGTAACAATTAAATCCATCTTCTGATCCTTGTTTGCATCCTTTACAACTAATTCTTTAAGATTATAATTTTGTCCTTGAGTTAATTTTTCTATTAATTCTTGAATCCTTTCTCTTAAACTTACTATTCTAGCTATCTTTTTTTCTTCTAAAGGTTTTACTTCTTCAAATCCAGCTAAAATCTTTTTAAAAGATTCTGCCAAATTAGAAACAGAAAAATTAAGAGGTGGCGAAAACTGAACTGCAACATCTTTC
>Ga0265293_10007389_pt1 | contig 16944 bp, 14 predicted proteins | sample Munlanlewell138R_FD_192505 | JGI IMG/M metagenome (GOLD analysis project Ga0265293, IMG submission 192505) | Leachate microbial communities from a municipal landfill in Southern Ontario, Canada - Leachate well 138R | ecosystem: Engineered > Solid waste > Landfill > Unclassified | place: Canada...
CATAATACTGCTGTCAAAACAGATGGGATTACAGGTAATTGCCGAAGGAATAGAAAACTCAGAGCAACTATCTATATTGAAGGAAATGGAATGCGATATAGCTCAGGGATATTATTTTAGCAGGCCCGTTCCCATAGAGAAGATAAATAAAGTGATAAATGAAAAAAGCCTTGCTTAAAGGCTTTTTTTTAATAGGACAGTAGCATATTTAAATTTTTAGCAAATTGTGATATATTATATAAGATTATGGGGAATTTTATATAGTTATCGAAAATATGTTTCACAAATAGCATAGGGAAGAGAGAAAACTTATGAAAAAACATTTTATGATTACAATTATATTGATAATATTCATCGTATTGTTTAGTGGTTTTGTAGTTGATGCTGCTGAACAATCTCAAGAGACAAAAAAAGTCTATAGATTTGCAGCCAATCGTAATTTTCCGCCATTTGAATTTTTAAGGGATGACGGACAATTCGTAGGGTTCAATGTAGATTTAATAAATGCTATTTGTGAAGTTGCTAATATAGAGGTGAATATAGTTCCCGTGGAGTGGGACAACCTGCTGTGGTCTTTGAAAAACAGGGACTTTGATGGTGCCCTTGGCATGGCACAAAGCTCCACGAGAGTTAAGGAATATAAATTTGCCATACCGACAATTGAAAAAGAGCAAGTAATATTTGCCAACAAAGACAAGGTGCATATACTAGATACTGAGGATTTGGCAGGGTTAAAGGTTGCGTACCAAAGGGGCAACTATAACGAGGACATACTGGCAGAGATTCCAGATGTAAAGCACTTTCCCCAGGCGGATCACAAAAATGCCATATTGATGTTGATAAATGGACAGGTAGATGCAGTTTTAGGGGATAAAATGGCAGGGATATATCAAATACAGAGAAATAAGGCAACAGATAAAATAATCGTCGTTGGAAATCCAGCCATAACTACTTATTATGGAATAGTAGTTACCAAAGAAAATGAAGAGCTACTAGGTATTATAAATGAGGGTATGGAAATAATTATAGACAATGGTACCTTTGACATGATATATGGCAAATGGTTTGGAGAAAATATAAATTATATCAATATTTTTTTTGAGGAACATAAATTTACAATTGTAGCAGGAGCTATGGTGGTAATTACAATCCTCGTTTTATTGGCTATGTACAATACAAGCCTGCAAAATGAAGTTTTGAGCAGGACTTCAGAGTTAGAATTGGCAAATAACAATTTAATAAAGCACCAAGAGGAGATATATAACTTAGCCTACTTTGACCCTATTACATCTTTGCCCAACAGGACCTATTTTGTGGAGGAGCTAAACAATATATTAAATAAGGAAACAATACAGGGTAGTAAACTGGCAGTTTTTTTCTTAGATATAGATAAGTTTAAGCATATTAACGATACACTGGGTCACGATATAGGCGATTATATATTGAAATTAATGGGGAATAGACTGGCAAAGGTAATAGACAAGAAACATTTAATCGCCAGAGTGGGAGGCGACGAGTATTACATTTTGATAAATGGCTATGGGGACCTAAATGAAATCACAGACTTTGCCAATAAAATCATAGATGACTTTAAGGAGCCATATTTTATCAAGGAGTATACCCTCTATTTGACTACCAGCATTGGAATAGCCACATATCCAGATGGGGGAATGGATACCAACACTTTAATTAAAAATGCAGACCTTGCCCTGTATAAGTCAAAGGACTTGGGAGGCAACACTTACTACATTTACGGCGAAGAAATCGAATCAAAGGGATTAGATAGGATGATGCTATTAAATCAGCTTCGCCACGCATTGGAATACGATGAATTGGTACTCCACTATCAACCGCAGATAGAAATATCCACAGGTAAGATTAGAGGGGTGGAGGCTTTAGTCAGGTGGCAGCATCCTGAAAAAGGTCTATTGTACCCTGACGAATTTATATCCCTTGCAGAGGAAAGTGGGATAATAATACCCATGGGAGAGTGGATACTAAAAAAAGCTTGTGTGGATGCAAAGAGGTGGGAAGAACGAGGTCACGATATTGTCGTATCAGTAAACATATCTTCAAAGCAATTCCAATATAGGGATTTTTTAAATGAAGTGGTAAATGCAATTTATGTATCAGGTGTAAATCCAAAAAATCTGACATTGGAAATAACAGAATCCATAGCTATATCAGATATGGACCACACTTTAAAAATCCTTAGGAGCCTTAGGGGTCTTGGAATATCCGTTGCCATAGACGACTTTGGCACAGGTTATTCAAGTCTTAGCTATTTAAACGATATGAATGTAAATGAATTAAAAATAGACAAATCTTTTATATGGGACATAGAAAAGAATGAAAAAAATAAAATGATATCCAATACCATAATTCTATTGGCAAAACAATTGGGATTACAGGTAATAGCTGAGGGAGTGGAAAATTTAGAGCAGCTAACCATATTGGAGGAACTGGATTGTCATGTGGCACAAGGATATCATTTCTATAGGCCAGTTCCAGTAAACAAAATAGACGAGATAATAAATGAAAAAAGCCCCGCATAGGGCTTTTTTTAATCGCTAATTTTATCGTAGTTAAAAGGTAAATGATGGAACATATTTATATCCCCTTCAGCAGCAAATCTGATTTTTTCTATAAAAGATTCGTTTTCGTATTTGTATTCATAGAGGGTCAAATTTGCTGTACCCGAATGAATAGCACTTATGACAAAGTCGTCATTTTGAAAATAAGCGAAAAATCCAAGAGCTCCCAGCTGGACATATTCATTAAATAGAATAAAGTCTTCATATTCGCCGTGGACTACCAATGCCCAATTCTGTCCGTCATCCCAGGCAATTTCACCGCTAGGAAGTCTTTCTGCCAAAGTATATAGTGCAATGGTTTCCTCATACCCGTCTTCATTGAAATCCATGGTAATGAAATCCAATAGAGTATAATCGGATATATCAATTTTTTCTGAGGGTAATATGACGTTTCTTTCCACGTCTATGTCTTCTTTAGGCGGTTCTTCCTCCGAAGTGCATCCCGCTATCTGAGCTAAGGTCAGCATCAAAATCATAAGAAGGGCTAGCAGTTTAATTCTAAATTTCATCTTATCACCGTCCTCATATGGTCATTATAACATATTTAGTATTTGCATTTGTTACAAATTAATTACATAATAGAGTAGATAGATGTAAATTTTATTTGTGGAGGGATCCTATGAATTGTAATTGTTTTGATAGGGATGGGAAGAACTGTATTGAGCTGGTGCCCATATTTAGCAATTTGAATTACGATGAAATGCTGGAAATTGCAAAAATAACTAAAGATAGAACCTTTGAAAAGGGCGAAATGATATATATGGCAGGGGACAAAGGAGACAAGTTATATGTAATTCACAAAGGCAAGGTCAAGATATCTAGAATTACAGATAATGGCAAGGAACAAGTCATCAGAATATTGGGGACAGGAGAGTTCATGGGGGAATTGTCCCTTTTTAGCAATGCAGATTTAAGGGATAATGGAGAAGCTATGGAAAAGACCATAGTATGCGTAATTGACGGGAAGAAACTTAAAGACTTGATGAAGAGTTATCCTACCATAGCATTGAAAGCAATGGAAGAGCTAGGCCAAAGGCTAGAAAAAGCGGAAAATCTAATAGAAAATATAAGCCTTTATGGGGTAGAAAAAAGATTGGCTCAGGCTCTTTTAGAAATGTCAAAGGGTGGGGCGGAAATTAATTTAAAGATGAGCAAAAAAGACTTGGCATCTCATTTGGGTATGAGTCAAGAGACCCTCAGTAGAAAGCTGACGGCATTCCAAGACATGGGGATAATAAAGCTGGCAGGCCATAGGAAAATAGTAATAATCCATAGGGATGCCCTTGAACAAATAGAATAAATATCAGAACTTAATATGTCGTTAACGAGATTTTAAATAATTAAGTAACATTAGCTTCACATTTTCTATCCCCTTATTCAATCTAAAGTTGTCAATTCATCACTCAGTTTTCCGTTTCTTTTTTGCATATCGCGGATTTTTAATAAATTAATGTAATCCTCTAAATCTTTTAGGCTTTCAGAAGATAGATTATTTATATCATGTGAGAGCCTTTCGCCAATAAGAGATAGTTTACTTTCCTCTAAATGAGCTGTTTTCGTTTTGTCCATTTTTCCAAATAAATAATCAAGGCTAATATTAAATATTTGTGCTAGGATTTTTGCATTTTCCATAGTGGGCATTTTTTTGCCGTTTTCGTAATAGGCTATGGTACTTTGCGTTAAATTTAATTTTTTTGCCAATTCATCTTGAGTCAAGCCAGCTTCTTCTCTGAGCTCCTTAAGTCGCTGTGCAAACATTAAATCACCCCAATTTCATTATATTATTATTAATATTATTGCCGACAAAATATGACTAATTAAAATACTTATTGACAAATATAACCAATGGACATAACATAGATATATAGAGGTATATTTTCTAAAAGGCAATTCAACTAAGATATAATTAATAGAATCAGTTGGGATAAAGATATAATCCGCGCTGATATTTTTTTTAAAGTAAGTTTGCATTTATGATAGGTATGTAAAACGGAGGGTGTACCCTTGAAACTAAAAATAAATAAAAAGACTACAATCCACACAAATCATACAGCTCAATTAATCATGACGATTTTGTCGTTGTCATTGGTTGGATATTTTGTTATTCTACATATAGATATATTTTCCCAGTTTAGAAATCTAAACATTTTAACAAACAGATTACGTCTGTTAACTATAGTTATATTTATTGCATTGGTTCTAGGACAGACATACATGGTGCTACTAATAATTAGCAAAAATAAAGAAATTGAAAAGTTAGCATTTTGCGATAAAGCGACGAATTTGTACAATAAGGCATATTTTATAAGATTATTAGAAGAAGAATTTAAAAGCAATAAAAATGATAAAAAAGCTATTATATTAATAAACTGCGGCACTATAGAATTGATGAAGCAATTTTTCGAAGGGAAGATGGTAGATCAGCTATTGTTGGAAAAGGCCAATGCGTTGAAAAAGTTAAATATCGATGAACGTAACTTGTTTAGGTACTCGGAAGACAGTTTTTTAGTATATATCACCGGTTACCACAACGAGGACAGCCTTAGGAAAATAGGGGATAAAATCTTAGCCTTATTGGACAATACAACGCATAAAATGGATTGTGATGCTTTTATAGCTAGGAGGCTTGGGATACTGGAAATGGGAGAAAACTATAAAAACGTTGATGATATAATAAAGCATTTAGAGATTACCATAAATAAGATTCAAGACCTAGAATCGGACAAGCACTGGTTTTTTAGCGATGAAATCCAGAAAGAAATCCTATTTGATAAATTAGTTGAAAAGGAATTGAGAAAGGCTGCCCATGTCGGATTTGATGAAGAATTTTATTTGGAATATCAACCCTTAGTGGAATCTAAAAGCAATAAAATCATTGGATTAGAAGCCTTAGCTAGGTGGAATAACAAGGAATTGGGGATGGTGCAGCCCCATAAGTTCATAGAGATTGCAGAGAGGACACAGCTTATAATCCCCTTTGGAGAATGGGTTATATTCAAAGCCCTTGAATTTTTAAAGCAACTCGAGAGTGTGGGTTTAAACCATATATACTTGGCTATCAATATTTCAGCTATACAATTATTGCAGGACGATTTTATAGACTATTTAGCAAATGCCGTAGAAAGAAAAATGATAGAACCACAAAAAATCGAATTGGAAATAACTGAAAGCAAGTTCATGTATAATTATGAAGAGAATAATAGGAAACTAGATTTATTGAGAGGGCTTGGCATTACCATTGCCTTAGATGACTTTGGTACAGGCTATTCCTCCTTGGCTCGTTTGAGAAATTTGAATATAGATGTGCTAAAAGTAGACAGGATATTTATTGAAAATATAATAAATCCCTATGAAGAGGATGTTTTTGTAAAAAGTATAATAATATTGGCAAACCAATTAAATCTCAAGGTCGTAGCAGAAGGTGTAGAAACAGAGGAGCAAAAGCAATACCTTCTCTCTGAAAATTGTCATGTCATGCAGGGATATCTTTTTAGCAGGCCCATTTCTGCCGAAAAGGCCATAAGTCTTATCAAAAAAAATAACCCCAGAGCATCCTAGGGTTGTTACAGTTATTTGTGCAGATACTTATTTTCCAATTCCTTCAATAGGCCCAAGTATTTGTCCTGTAGGCCTACATCCACGGCCTTTTTCTCGATATCCCTGCATTTATTATCTACATAGGATTTGCTATCAGGGTCTAACATATTCACTGCAAATTTGTACATTGCAGTGTTCTCCTTTTCAATATGCCTTTCAAGCAAGTCCGTATAAGAGATGGCATTGGCAATGATGTCAAGTCGCCACTCATCATTTCCGCCCTTGAACTTTTCAAGGGCTTTTTCTAAATTATTCATGTATAGCCTTCCCATATCGTGTTCAATATACATACCAGTAATAGCTCCTGCCTTTGCTAGTTTCTCAATTTCCCTATTCATGGTAGTAAATAGAATATCCTCTTCCTTGCCGTGGTGGTGCTTGTCGGCATAGGTTCTCACGAAATCAATAATCTTTGGAAAATCAGATGTGTCTGTTTTGGGGTCTAACATCAGATCGTAGCAAACTTTTCGAGTTACTTTAAGCATTCTCCTAATATTTTCATGCTCTTCAACCATTATTTTAATAGATTCCATATATTTCACCTCACCTATTATTAAGTATCTTATTTATTACCCAAAACTACCAAATAAATAACTAAATAAATTGTTAATATATTGGCATTTAGGGTATAAGTTAAATCGTAAAAGGAGGGAAATATTTTGAAATATGCAATTTTAGCAATACTAATAGGCTCTTATTTGGTAATAGACTTTATCAAAAAAAGAAGGGCTAGAGGTGAAGATGTAATTGATATTAACCCCAAAAAAAGGCTGAGTTTTAATATGAAGTTCATATGGCTAGGGTTGGCAGTTGCTGTAGGTGCATTGATTGTTTTCACAAGTTTTTACACTGTGGACCAGACAGAGTTTGCTGTACTCACTACCTTTGGCAAGCCCAGCGACAGCATTGTGGAATCTGGATTAAAATTTAAGCTTCCCTATCCCATACAGAAAGTCCAGAAGCTATCTAAGGAGACCTTTTCATTGACTTTGGGATATAGAGAAAAGGGAGATCAGCTTCAAATTATGGAAGCAGAGTCAAAGATGATAACTGGAGATGAAAATATTGTATTGGCAGATTTGGAGGTTCAATGGAAAATCGTAGACCCCATATCATTTATATACAATACCAGCGACCCGGAAACCATATTGTACAATGCAACCTCATCTTCTCTAAGAACTGTAATAGGCAGCTCTACAGTAGACGATGCTTTAACAGACGGTAGGACGAAGATAATTAACGACATCAGGGAAAATCTAGTAGAATTAGCTAGCCACTACAATTTGGGAATCTCCATAATAAACGTAAACTTACAGGATGTGGATTTACCTACTAAGGAGGTAGATGCTGCATTTAAATCTGTAACTGATGCAAGGGAAGAGAGAATAACAAAGATAAATGAAGCTAATAAGTATAGAAATGAAAAGATAAATCAGATGGAAGGGGAACAAGCAGCCATACTTAGCAAGGCCGAGGGAGAAAAAATCAGCATAGTGGAGAAGGCCAAGGGAGATGTGGCAAAATTCAATGCAACCTACTCTGAGTACAAAAATAACCCAAATATTACTAGGCAAAGGCTCACTATACAAACCATAGAGTCCACCTTTAGCGGTGCAAAATTGATAATAGTTGACGACAGCGGCAATACGGTAAGGTATCTGCCTATAGAAAATGTTTTGCAAAAGGGGGTAGAGTAAATGAAAGAGAAAACATCCGTATTTCAAAATATAGGAAAGACATTTAAAAAAATAGTATTCATTTATTTGCCCATTATTTTAATAGCAGGTATTATATTGGCAAACACTTTCATTATAAAGCCCAATGAATACGGAGTTATCAAGGAATTTGGCAGGATTGTAAAGGTTATAGAAGAAGAAGGACTAAAAATTAAGATACCCTTTATTCAATCTGTATCTAAATTGCCAAAGCATATATTGTTTTACGATGTACCAGCGACAGAAATAAATACTTTCGACAAGAAGAGGATTTTAGTTGACTATTATACTTTATGGAAGATTACAGATCCCATTGCCATGCTGGAGACTTTAAAGACAATAGAGGCTGCCGAGGCAAGGCTCAGCGATATTATGTATTCAAGTGTGAGAAATGAACTGGGGAAATTAGAATACGGAGAGATAATTAATCCTGCTGATAACAAAAGGGGAAGCGTAGATTTGGTGGTTCAGGATAATATCAACAATATACTTAGGAATAATCTAAATGGCATAGAAATAGTAGATATTCAAATGAAGAGAATAGACCTCCCCGAAAGCAATGAGCAATCTGTGTACAAAAGGATGATATCTGAAAGGGCAAGTAAAGCCCAGGAATATTTGTCCCAAGGGGATGCGGAGAAGACAAAGATAATGGCCAATGCAGACAGAGAAGTGGCAGAGCTCATTGCTAGGACCAGCTCTAGAGCTCAGGAGATAATTGCAGAAGGGGAAAAAGAAGCGGCCAAGATATATAACGACTCCTACAGCCAAGATCCAGATTTTTTCAAATTATACACAACTTTGAACTCATATAGGACCTCCATAGACAATGAAACACTTATTATGATACCAATCGACTCACCATACCTAAAATATTTATCAGGAGAATAGGAATACTATAAAATTGAAAAAATGTAGTGCGATTAAAAGTAATAAAAATCCATAAGTAGACTTTATGGGACGAAACTGAAAATAGTAGATTTTTATTATTTTAGCAGTTTAGCACTTAAAGTGTAGATTATTTAGATTAGATTAGTTAAGTTGGGTATAAATAACATGAATTTAAAAAAGGAGGAATGAAGATGAGCTTTAAAATAACGGATAAGGTTACATGGGTAGGGAAAATCGACTGGGAATTAAGGTCCTTCCATGGAGAAGAATTGTCGACAAATAAGGGTTCATCGTACAACTCATACTTGGTTAGGGATGAAAAAACTGTCCTTATTGACACCGTATGGGCACCCTTTGCAGAGGAATTTGTCGAAAAGTTAAAGAAAGAAATAGACCTAAATGAAATTGACTATATCATTGCACAGCATGCAGAAGTTGACCATAGTGGTGCCTTGCCTTTGCTGTTAAAGGAAATTCCAGGGACTCCAGTATATTGCACAAATAACGGAAAGAAAATCCTAAAGGGCCAATTCCATGAAGATTGGAATTTTGTAGAGGTGAAAACGGGGGATACACTAAACATCGGGGAATCTACTTTGACATTTGTAGAGGCTAGAATGCTTCACTGGCCTGACAATATGATGACCTATATGAGTGGTGAAAACATCCTATTTTCCAATGACGCCTTTGGACAGCATTATGCTTCTGAAAAGATGTACAACGACTTAGTAGATCAATGTGAGCTATATCAAGAGGCGATGAAATATTACGCAAATATTTTGACTCCATTTAGCCAATTGGTGACAAATAAGATTAAGGAAGTATTGAGTTTCAACTTGCCTCTCAATATGATAGCCACTGCCCATGGCATCATTTGGAGAGATAATCCTGCACAGATAGTTGAAAAATATCTTGAGTGGGCAGATGCATACCAAGAGAATCAAATAACCATAGTATATGATACCATGTGGAACGGCACGAGAAAAATGGCAGAGGCTATTGCCGAGGGCATCCGCTTAGTGGATGGTGAAGTGGTTGTGAAGCTTTACAATGCTTCCCATACAGATAAAAATGATGTTATCACAGAATTGTTTAAATCAAAGGCAATGCTCTTTGGTTCGCCAACGGTAAACAAGGGGATAATCAACGCCACAGGCGGCTTATTGGAAATGATTAGCGGCATAGGATTTAAAAACAAGAAAGGGGCATCCTTTGGTTCCTATGGTTGGTCTGGAGAGTCGACAGCCATAATTCAGAAAAAACTAGAAGGATCTAAAATTGAAATAGTACAGGACGGCATAAAAGAGCTTTGGAATCCAGACAAAGAAGCAATAGAAAGATGTATCCAATTTGGAAAGAGTTTTGCCGAGAAACTTTAAGAAGTTAAACTACCAGAGATTCTCTGGTAGTTTTTTTAAGCAATTTGTACGGAAAATGGGAAGGAAATTCGAAAATAAGGAATAATATAACCAAATCAGCAAATTTCTAGTAGAAATGAGGTGAAATAAGGGGTATTTTTTGGCACAATTCTTGCTTTATATTATATAGGAGTTAATAGCAAAGGAGATGAGAGAAATGGACAATCTAATATTTGCTGGATGCGATACAGTAGAATTGGCAAAAAAGTACGGTACCCCCCTATATCTAATGTCCGAAGATTTTATAGTAGATCGATTAAATGAAATAAAAAAGGGCTTTTTAAACAAGCATCAAAATACCATGGCAGTCTATGCATCTAAGGCTTTCCTGACTAAGGAAATGGCTAGAATAGTCAAGAGAGAGGGAATAGGAATAGACGTAGTATCAGGCGGCGAACTATATACTGCCATACAAGTGGATTTTCCAATGGAAAAGGTAATATTTCATGGCAACAACAAAACATATGAGGAATTGGAGCTGGCAATAGATAACGATGTGGGAAGAATAGTAGTAGACCACGGGGAAGAAATAGATATGATTGAAGATATAGCAAGCAAGAAAAATAAAATTGCCCATATACTTTTTCGAATAAGCCCAGGGTTAAATATTCATACCCATAAATATATTCAAACGGGCCAAGTAGATTCAAAATTTGGAATCCCCCTGACGGAAAAGACAATCAATGAAGCAATTGAAAGGGCTTTAAGGGCAAAAAATATAGAATTTTTAGGTTTTCACTTTCATATAGGCTCTCAATTGTCGGATAATGAAAACCATATACAGGCCATTAGGATTATGGTGGATTTGATAAATGACGTTAAAAATAGATATGGTTTAATCACAAGAGAACTAAATACAGGGGGAGGCTATGGCATTCACTATTCAGACCAAGAGGAGAGAAAACCCCTATCATACTTTACAGATGAGATAATGCAAGAAATTGAAAAAGGCTGCAAGGAATACCAATTGGAAAGACCCCTCGTAATCATTGAACCGGGACGCTGGGTCGTAGGGGAATCTGGAATAACCTTATATACCATTGGAGCCATTAAGGAGATTCCCGAAATACGGACTTACGTATCTGTAGATGGAGGGATGCCAGATAATCCAAGGCCTAGCCTATATGGAGCGAAATATGAGGGGGTGCTGGCGAATAAAATAAGCGAGGAAAGAAAACAATTGGTAACCATAGCAGGCAAATGCTGTGAATCGGGAGATATATTGATATGGGATATAATGCTGCCAAAGGTGGAAAAAGGTGATATATTGGCAGTCCTATCTACTGGGGCATACAATTATTCTATGTCCAGCAACTACAATAGAATTCCTAGGCCAGCTGTAGTTATGATAAAGGACGGAAAGGATAGGGTAATAGTCAAGAGGGAAACATATGAGGATTTATTGAGAAATGATATATAGGAGGGCGTAAAATGAAGGTATTTATCAGTGTAGATATTGAAGGGATAACAGGCGTGACCAACTGGAATGAAACGGAATTGGGACACAACGAGTATACTTGGGCTGTGGAACAGATGACAAAGGAGACCATAGCTGCTTGCGAAGGTGCACTAAAGGCAGGGGCCACAGAGATAATAGTGAAAGATGCCCATGATTCGGCCAGAAACCTGGATTTCTCCAAATTGCCCAAGGAAGCATCTGTAATTCGAGGATGGACTTCTTCACCTGAATCCATGATGGCAGGTTTAGACAATTCCTTTGATGCGGCAGTATTCATAGGATATCATGCTGCAGCAGGAGAAAATGGCAACCCTTTATCTCATACCATGGATAGCCAAAGGTGTACTTGGATGAAAATCAATGGAGAAATAGCATCGGAATTTACATTAAATACTATGATAGCCGCATATCATAAAGTACCAGTAGTATTTTTATCTGGGGATAAAATGCTTTGTGAAAATACAAAAAAATTGGTTCCCAATATAGAAACTGTTGCTGTGAAATCGGGTTCAGGAGGAGCCACATTTAATATCCATCCTGAATTGGCCTGTGAACTCATAAGAGATGGGGTAGAAAAAGGACTTAAAAACATAGACAAATGCAAAATAGACTTAGAACCAAATCCAAAGCTGGAAATAAGGTTTAGATACCATCAGGATGCTAGCAAAGCAAAGTACTACCCGGGTGTAAAGGAAATCGACGACTATACTGTTGAATACACAGCAGTGGATATGATGGATCTAATTACCGCAAGGATGTTTATACTTTAGAATTTTATATAACTACTTTAATTCGCCAAAGTATATGATATAATAAATGTGTGGTTTGTAGGTATTTAAAGGAGATGTATTATATGAAAATTAAAGATATACAGATTGGATTAATCTCAGTACCCCTTAAAAAGCCTTTTAAAACAGCCCTTAGGACAGTAGACAGTATTGAGGATATAGTCGTCAAGATAACCACAGATACTGGTCATGTAGGCTATGGAGAAGCCGCCCCTACTGCAGTAATTACTGGGGATACACTGGGCTCCATAAGGGCTGCTATTGAAGGCTATATAAAGCCACAGCTGTTAGACCAAAAAATTGAGAATTTAGAGGAAATATCGAAGAAAATAGATAAGGCATTAATTGGCAATGGCAGTGCCAAAGCCGCAGTAGATATTGCAATTTATGATTTATTTGGACAATATCTCAATGCCCCGCTATATAAGGTCCTTGGAGGGTATAGAAATGAAATAATCTCAGATTTGACCATATCCGTCAATTCGCCGGAAGAAATGGCAAGGGACAGTATGGAGGCAGTAAACTTGGGATATAGGACCTTAAAGATTAAAGTTGGCCTAGGTGCAGAAATAGACTTAGAGCGAATTAAAGCCATCAGGGAAGCCGTAGGCTATGAGGTAGATTTAAGGCTAGATGCAAACCAAGGCTGGAAACCTAAGGAAGCCGTTAGGTTAATCAGGACAATGGAAGACAAAGGATATAATATTGAACTAATAGAGCAACCTGTTTTTGCGAAGGATATTGAAGGTTTAAAATACGTGACAGACAATGTACATACGCCTATATTAGCCGATGAAGCTGTGTTTTCTCCAAGGGATGCCATGGAAATAATACAGAATAGGGCCGCAGATTTAGTAAATATAAAATTGATGAAAACTGGTGGAATCCACAATGCCCTTAGGATTATTTCCGTAGCGGAAATGTACGATGTGGAATGTATGATTGGATGTATGCTGGAGAGTAAACTCAGCGTAAGTGCAGCAGTACACTTAGCAGCAGCTAAATCTATAATTACAAAAATAGACTTAGATGGACCCTTGCTATGCAAAGAGGATCCCTTTGAGGGAGGACCTAGTTTTAGGGACTCCGTCATTACTCTTAGTGAGGGCCCAGGATTAGGTTTCAAATCTATAGGTAATATGAAATTATTGGGGAAGGAGGGCAGTTTGTTTCTATAGGATTAGCTAATTATAAAAAGGGGGAGAAAAATGAAAAAGTTATTAGTATTGACTTTAATAGTTGTCATGGTTTTATCAGCATGTACACCGAAGGCACCTGAAGTATCTACACCTGAGGTTCCAGGCTCAACAGACACTCCAGACACACCTGCACCAACTGAGCCATCAGAATATACTGTTCTATATTCAGGTGAGATAACTACATTAAACTATCTTGTGACTGCCACTACTTCAGAGTTTGGTTTAGCTGCAAACATGGTAGATAGTTTAATAGATTTTGACAGATATGGCGTTGCAGTACCAGGTCTTGCAACTGAATGGGAAAGCTCACAAGACGACTTAGTTTGGACATTAAAATTGCGGGAAGGAGTCAAATGGGTTACTCACAAAGGTGAAGAATATGCAGAAATGAAAGCCCAAGACTTCGTCGACGCCGCCAAATACTTACTAGATCCCAACAATGAATCAAAAACTGCTAACATATTCTATAGTGTAATTAAAAATGCGGAAGAGTACTACGAAGGCGAGATAACAGATTTTGAACAAGTAGGTGTAAAGGCATTAGACGATTACACTCTTGAATACACTCTTAAAAGCCCTACACCATATTTTGTTTCCATGCTTAACTACGTATGCTTTTTGCCTGCCAATGGAGATTTCCTAGAGGAAATGGGAGAGCTGTTTGGCACAGATAATGAATACTTCCTTTACAATGGTGCCTATATAATGGAAACATTTGAGCCTCAAACTAGAAGAGTACTAGTTAAAAATGAAAGCTACTGGGATAAGGACAATGTCTTTATAGATAAAATCAAGATGACCTACAACCAAGAGGCTGCTACATTGGGGCCAGAGTTGTTCTTACGTGGAGAAATCGATTATGCAGATGTACCTGCATCCTTAGTAGAAGAGTGGATGAAGGATTCAGAAAAGAAAGACATGATTAGGCCAAATAGAACTAGCTTCTACTCATACTTCTACGCTTTGAACTTCGACCCAAAATTCGAAGCTGAATACGAGCCTGAAAATTGGAAGATTGCTGTAAATAACAAAAATTTCCGTAAATCGCTGTTCCACGGTCTAAACAGACTATCAGCTATGACTACTGAAGAGCCATATAGTCCAGAGCAAAAATTGTCAAACACCGTTACACCTAAGAGCTTTGTAGACTTAGACGGAGTTGACTATACAGAGTTAGACCCCTTAAAGGAATTTACGAACACAGAATCCTTTGACGAGGAATTAGCTAAGAAATACAGAGATGAAGCGAAGAAGGAACTAGAAGGAAAAGTTAAGTTCCCAGTAATTGTATATATGCCATTTAACTCAGGTGGTACTGAGTGGGCCAATAGGGTACAAGTAATAGAGCAACAAATGGAGAACTTACTTGGAACAGATTATATAGATATTAGAATAGATGCAAAACCACCTACAAACTTCCTAGCTGAAGTTAGAAGGTCAGGAAAATATGCATTCCTAGAGTGTAACTGGGGACCAGACTATGCTGACCCTGAAACTTATACAGACCCATTCTTCCCAGGCGGGACTTACAACTTCCCAGAGTTTGCAGAGGGATATGTAGAAGCAAATGGAGAGAAAGTCTATACAAATTTGGCAACTGCTGCAAGGGCAGAGGTCCACGACATAGGAAAGAGATATGAGTTATTTGCAGAAGCAGAGGCATTTTTAATCGAAGAAGCCTTTGTAGTGCCATACTCCCTTGGTGGAGGAGGGTATTCTGCCAGTAGGTTAAACCCATTTGAATCTCTATATTCTCCATTTGGAGTTTCTGCTGAGAGATACAAGGGCCAAAAAGTACTGGATAAGCCCATGAATACAGATGATTATGTACGTGAATTGGAAAAATGGGAAAAAGAACGTGCAGAGGCTCTAAAGAATCAATAATACAATAAATAAGGTAAAGAACCTAGGATTACTTTTAGTAACTCCTAGGTTCTATACTGAAGTTTACTTTAGCCTTATTACATATTTGGGTTTATAAAAAACCAATTGACATATGGAAAGAGGGAGAAAAATGCTAAAATATTCGATTAAAAGGCTGTTACAATCTCTGCTTACCCTGTTTATTATCATTACTGTAGTATTTTTACTTATGAGGCTGTTGCCAGAAGAAGGATATTTTGGGGACGCTTATGAAAAACTTGACGTCTCCCAAAGAGAGGCAATACTCACTAGTATGGGCCTTAGGGATCCCCTGCCAAAGCAACTACTCAATTTCTATATTAAACTAGCCAAGGGAGATTTGGGAAAATCCATTACCTTTAGGCCAAAAGTTCCCGTGACTAAAATCATAAAAGACAAGGTGCCCTATTCCCTTTACTTTGGTCTGGCATCTATCGGAATATCTTTATTTGTAGGCATATTTTTGGGCATAGCTATGGCTAGAAATAAATCTAAGTTTTGGGATAAATTTGGTACGGGATATGTGGTATTTATAAGGGCTGTGCCAGCCGCTGTTTATTTCTTATTTTTGCAGATTTTTATTACGGGGATATTCAAGCTGCCTATGCTGTTTGATATAGATAAGCCTAAGACCTGGATACTCCCTACCATATCCATGTCCTTAGGTGGGATAGCCAGCTATGCCATGTGGATGAGAAGGTATATGGTAGATGAGCTAAACAAGGATTATGTAAAGCTAGCTAGGGCAAAGGGCCTCAGCAACAAGAGCATAATGGTAAGACATGTATTTAGAAATGCCTTTGTGCCATTGGCACAGTATTTGCCAGCTACAATTCTCTTTACAATTGCAGGCTCCATTTACATAGAATCCTTATATTCAATACCTGGAATGGGAGGGCTTTTAGTAGAGGTAATTAAACGGCAAGATAATACATTAGTTCAGGGCTTAGTCCTTATTTATTCATCAGTAGGAATTGTGGGATTATTCCTTGGGGACATTTTGATGGCTTTATTTGATCCTCGAATCAATCTACAAAGAAAAGGGGGTGCCAGATAGTGGGAAAGCAAGCAATAAAAAAACTAGCTAAGGAAAATCATGAAGATTTATTTGAATTTGCCATATACGATGAAGAAGAAGCGAAGCGGGGAGGATACTCTAACTACTCCTACTGGAAATCCACCTGGAATGTATTTATACAGAATAGGTTGGCAGCATTTCTTTTGATTTTAATAATTGGTATTTTAATATTTACAATAGTTCAACCATATTTACCCAATCAAAAGTCGCCTATTAAGATACATATAAACGACGAAAACCAACTACCACTTAAAAATAATCCACCTGACTCGGAATTCTGGTTTGGCACCAACTCCATTGGTC
>Ga0265293_10007390_pt1 | contig 16944 bp, 11 predicted proteins | sample Munlanlewell138R_FD_192505 | JGI IMG/M metagenome (GOLD analysis project Ga0265293, IMG submission 192505) | Leachate microbial communities from a municipal landfill in Southern Ontario, Canada - Leachate well 138R | ecosystem: Engineered > Solid waste > Landfill > Unclassified | place: Canada...
TCTCTTCACTTATACCCAATCCATTATCCTTTACTATGATTCTTATTTCTTTCTCATCTGAATTGATTTTAATATATAATTTCCCGTTTTTCACCTTAACTAACTCATCTATGGAATTATCAATTACATTGCCTACTAAAGAGCATACGTCATCTACGTTAATCTCTTTAGGTAATGCTGTTACACATGAATTAACATCTATTTTCATATCTATTTTTGCCTCTGCTGCCTTATTATATTTTGATAAAAGTATACCTGCTATATGAACATCCTTTATCTTATAGGTCAATGTCCCTAATATTTCATGTCTACGCGCTGATAAATCAGATATATATTTCACAGCCTTATCATACTCTTCAAGTTGAATAAGCCCAGATATAGTATGAAGCTTGTTCGAAAACTCATGACTCTGTGCCCTTAGTTCATTTGTTAGATTCTTTATGCCTGTTAGTTCTTCTGCCATTCTCTTAACCTCTGATAAATCCTGAAAACTAGAAACAACACCTATTATTTCATTTTTGTAATCCTTCATAATAGTATGACTACAAAGAAGAACTTTTTGCGGTCCAAGTCTTACTTCTTCATTATATATAGACTCTTTACTTTCTAATACATCCATTATCTCTTTAGTGTAGACAAAGTTAAAGTCAGAAATATTCTTTCCTACATCACTATCGCTAAATCCTAAAACATCCTTTGCGTTTTTGTTTAACAAAACAATTTTACCTTTTTCATTTACTGCTATTATGCCATTTTTCAAACTATGAAGTATATTATCTCTCTGTCCTAGCAAAAGAGCAATTTCCTTTGGTTCAAGTCCAAATATGGACTTCTTAATATTATAAGAATAAAGTGTTGCAAATATAATACCTACAATAATTCCTATTACAATGGTCATTTGAAAATTAAATATATAGGGTCTTATTTCCTCATAAACAGTATTATTCAATAATCCTACTAAAACTGCTCCTACCTGATCTCCATCATAATAAACTGGAACAAAGGCTCTTATTGCTGATATTAGCACATTTTTATCCGCAGATATATATGACTCCCCATACTTTAATACTCTTTCTTCCCCGCCACTAATATATTTCTTGCCTAAATCATATTCTATTGGATAGGAATATTTAATTCCATCCATGTCCATTACAATTATATAATTAAACCTTGTATCATGTTTAAAGCTTTCAATCTTATCTTGAATAACTCCATAATCCTTTGTTGTAGCTAATGTTTCTTTTATAACATCCATAGAAGCAATAGTTACTGCTAAGTCCATTGCATTATTCCCCATCTGGTGCTCTATTGTATTTTCAACTTGTCTAAAAGTCAATATGCCGATTCCGCCTATTACAATAATAAGCATAAGAGTTATAAAAATAGTTGTTTTATACTGTAGTTTCACAGAAATACACCCTCTTATCCCAGTTATTGGTTGCTTGCAGCTTTACTCAAACCATCCTTAATAGCATAAAGGAGCCCAATACTTGTATAGGATGCTCCTGCAACTACATCTACATCAGCATTGTTTGACTTAATTACCTTCTCAGGTACCTCTTTATAAACAATGGCTGCAAGCTCAGGCATTTCATATTCTTCAATAACCTGGATAGTTAATATACTATATTCATCGGTTGTTATCTTCACTTTTATAGGCCCATGATGGCCTTCACCAACACCTATGTATTCTCCAGGAATATACAAGCTTTGCTTTGAGGTACAGGATGCCAGCCCAAAGACTAATAAAAAAATCATTAAAATTAATAAAGCTTTTTTCATAACATCTACCCCTTCAAAGTTAAAGGTATAAAACCTAGAAATATAGTTTTGGTCTTATTGTAAATATGGTTGTTTTAATTATAACATCAAGAGACTTCTTTGTCACATAAAAAAAACCTATAATATGTATACCGCTCATATCATAGGTCTTAAAGTTTCATTAGTATTCTCTATTTAATAACTTAAGCACTGAGGCCTTAATTATGTCTTTAGATTCACAATTAGGCAGTTTCTCAATTCTATCAATTGCCTTTTCTGTATATCTATCTGCAACCTTTTTTGCTTTGTTGATACCTTCATATTTATTTACTAGTAATATTATTTTATCTATTTCTATCTCTGATAAGCCTTCACTATTAAGTAGCTTTTTAAGCCTGCCATCTTTATCGTTTTCTAGGGCAAAAATTAAAGGTAAAGTATAATAACCTTTTTGCAAATCTCTTAGGGCAGATTTCCCTAGTTTCTTTGTATTTCCACTAAAATCAAGTATGTCATCAATTATTTGGAAGGCCATTCCTGCATTATAACCTATTTTACCTAAAGAGCTTGTAATTGATTCATGACACTTTGCTTCATGAGCTCCAGCATAAAGGCTTATTGCAAAAAGGGCTGCAGTTTTCCCAGATATTATACGTACATAGTTTCTTAGACTTGCATTTCTCCCATATCTAAGGTTGTATTGAGTTATTTCTCCCATACATATCTTAGTTAACGCTTTTGAAATATCTCTTAGGTTTTCCATTTTATAATCATACTTAGCCAGCATATTAAAACACTGACAGAAAAGAAAGTCTCCAGTATACACTGCATAATCCTTTCCATATTTATACTGTATAGTATCACAGCTTCTTCTAATCTTTGCATCATCAATTATGTCATCGTGGACTAAAGTAGCCATGTGTAGCATCTCAATCACTGCTGCTAGGTTATGAGTTTTCTCTACATCATATTCTCCAAATCTGCTGGCCAATAGAAGAAAAGCTGGCCTAAGCATCTTACCGCCATTTTCAAGCATAGGCGATATAGATTCTTCTAGAATACTCTCTCTGGACTTGATATTCTGTTTTATAATGCTCTTAACTTCATTTAGTTCTTCAATCAATGCAGGATAATCGTTCCAAAATTTATTCATCTTCTCACCTTTGCCTACTAGTTTTAAATATTATTATATCACTATATGATTCTATATAATAATGAAATGTCCTTCTAAAGAAATCTTTAAAAGGACACTTGATTCTGCTACTAATCAATATACAGGTATGTTTTCTTTGCAAATCCTGTATTCTTCCACCATTTTTTTAGAATAGGGAATACATAATAATCAAGACCTAGTGTACTTCCAGAACCACCAATTAAAGCAATACCTGCTGCGAAATACCAAAGCATTTCAGTTGGTGCCATACCAGAAGACCATATCATTAGTCCCATTACTACAGATATTATAGAAGCTAGAGCTGTAAATAATCCTGCTAATAATAACAAGCCTACTACTATTTCACCTATTACCATACCTGCTTGGAAGATTTCGGCTAATTTTGTGTATCCACCTTCAGGTGTATAGAAAAATATATCCATTGTCCAGCTTACTATATTTGATATGAATTCAGGCACTGGTAATGCCTCGCCCCATTGTGATACTGCATCTGCTGCACCTGAAGCTGCCGCTGTTGCTGATGCTGCTGCTGTTGCTGATGCTCCACCGGATACTGGTGGTGGTATTAAGAATATATTTGATGGGTTTTCTAAAATGCTAGGTAACTTTTCCCAACCTTGCATTAACCATTTAAAACCTACAAATAATCTTAATGGGAATAACCAGAAGTTTGGAGAACGTTTAGCTAAATGTCCACCTACAAAGCTTCTATTATCTTTTACATTGAAAAATTCATACATTACATATGACCAACATTTATTAAATCCTGCCACTTGGAAGAAGTATAGTAGGTTAATAAAATGCTTAGAAAGCATTGCAAAGAAACTTGGAAGTCCAAAGAACTTTCCTGGTAAGCCAACATGTGCTGTACCAAATTTTCCACCTATACAAACCATAGCTCCGTGGAATGCTGGTTTATATGATTTCTTATCTCCACCCTTTATATCTGCGTGGATATTATGAGCAACTAATGGTGCAGAATGTTCAGCATTCTCAACCATTTGTGGAACAGGTCTTTCTTCACCTTCAGGTATATAGAATATATTATCTCCAACTGCATAAACATTATCATAATCTACTGATTGAAGTTTATCGTTTGTAACTATTCTCTTTCTACCTTTTTGTTCAATTTCTATATTATCTAATAAATCAGCACCTTCAACTCCTGCTGCCCAAACTACTGTTTCAGCCTCTATTGTGCCTTTTTCACCCATGATTACACTGCCTGGTTTAACTTCTGTGATTCCTGCTCCTGTTACAATTTCAACGTCTAATTTTCTAAGTCTATTTTCTGCTCTCTTGATTAGTTTGTCTGGGAATATTGGAAGAATCTTTGGTAGAGCATCTACAACATAAAGCTTTACATCATCTTTATTTACATAGAAATCTTTGCATAGTCTATCTCTCCACTCTGCAAGTTCACCTATCATTTCTACTCCAGTAAATCCCCCACCTACTACTACAAAAGTAAGCATTTTTCTTCTTTTTTCTGCATTAGGTTCTTTAACTGCTTCTCTAAACATATGAAGTATATGCTCTTTAAGTCCAACAGCATCTTCATATGACCATAGCTTTTTAGTGTATTCTTCTGCTCCTGGTATCCCAAAATACGTTGGCTTACAGCCTGTACCCATTACTAGATAATCATATTTATAAGTTCCTTTTTCTGATTTTAAAGTGTTTCCTTTAAAATCGATATCAATTATTTCATCAAGTACAAAATCTACCTTTCTTTTTGCAAATACCTTCTCAAACTCGATTCTGATAGAATCTTCTGGTACCCTGTCTGCAGCAACTTCATGTAATTCTGTCAACATTGTGTGATATGGCTTTTTATCAATCAATGTTATCTTTACATTGTCGTCTTTCTTAAACAATTTTCCTAGTTTTTTTGCAGCTAATATACCACCATAGCCACCACCTAGTACTATTACTTGTTTAGCATTAGTCATTACTTGACCTCCCTTTATTTGCACTCATATGAGATAATATCTCATAAATGAAGTCCATTATTATATTTATAAAAGTTTGATAATCTACAAACTATCCTAGTTAAAATATTATCACAAATAGACTAATTGTCTATATATACGATGCTTTTGGTCATTACCTATACAATTTGTTTATTTTGTTCATGGTTAGTTTCTACTATTTGTCGAAAAAAATAAGTAATTTTATACTTTTACTTTAAAGATATTTTTAATAATGTTATAATGATTTTGTTTAGTATATACCCTAATTTGGAGGTAAGGCATGAAAAAGGCAAAAAGAGCAATAATCATATCACTATCAATTGTTGTAATAGCCATTGGGTTGTATTCAGTTTTCAGCAAATATAAAGAGATGAATCCATCTGAAGACAGTTTAATAAAAGAAAAAACAAGCTTTCTATTAGGAACGGTAGTACAGATAAAGCTACCAGAATCTCAGCCTATGAAGTTGTTTGACCAAGCCTTTGATATTTTAAAGGATATCGAAGATAAGATGAGCATTAACATAGAAGATAGTGAAGTAATTAGAATCAACAAAAGCGCTGGTAAATCCTATGTTAAAGTATCGCCAGAAACCTATTATGTAATTGAAAAAGGCAAGTATTATTCTATGCTTTCAGAGGGAAGATTTGATATTAGCATTGGCCCTTTAGTACAGTTATGGGGGATTGGTAGTAAAGATGCAAGGGTTCCATTACAAAGTGAGATCGATATGACTTTAAGTAAAGTCGATTATAATAAGGTTTTGCTTAATGAATCAGATAAAAGCATTATGTTAGCAGAGGAAGGCATGATAATAGACTTAGGTGGGATTGCCAAAGGATATGCTGCTGACATAATCGCAAATTATTTAAAATCACAAGACATAAATAATGCAATTATTGATTTAGGTGGAAATATATTAACCTTAGGTGGAAATTTAAAGACTGATAAATGGAATATAGGGGTTCAAAACCCATTTGAACCTAGAAACAAATATATAGGGATCATAAATATTAAAGATAAAACCATAGTAACTTCTGGAGTATATGAAAGAAACTTTACTAAAGACGGAAAAACATATCACCATATATTAGATCCGTTCACAGGCTATCCAGTAGAGAATTCTTTAATGGCAGTTAGTATAATATCCGATATCTCTATTGATGCAGATGGATTATCCACTGCAATATTTGCACTTGGACTTGAAAAAGGTATGGCCCTAATTGAAAATCTTGACGGAATCGATGCCATTTTTGTAGATAAGGACAAAAATGTGTATATTACTGAAGGTATCAAGGATTCCTTTACAATTACAAATGATAATTTTATGGAAAAGGATATATAAGAATACAAAAGAAGTATCTCTATAAACACTAAAGTGAATTGAGATACTTCTTTTTTTATAACACTTAGTTTAAAAACTTTTCTTATATGCTTATTTCATCAAGCTCATGTAAATTATATTGATTAATAAGTCTCATTATTTTCATTGAATATTGTGGATCAGTAGCATATCCTGCTCTTCTTATGGCCCATGCACCTAAAGTGCTATCATGCATTACCTCTCTGAAAATCCCATATCTCTCTCTAGTTAGTAGTAAATTGTTGTAATCAGCCCAGCTCTCATTTACATTTTTATATGCTCTAAATTCTGCATCTACACGGAAGGATACTCCATTATAGACTTCCCATGTATTAGATGTTACGGTGCCTGCTGATGCGCTACCTTTATATCCAAAAAGATTATAAGATATCTTACCACTATACTTATCTACTGGTACACTTTGCCCCCATCCTGTTTCATGAATGGCTTGAGCAGTTTGTATGGCTGCTGACATACCTGTCTTTTTCCATGAATCTTTAGCTAATCCAGATGCTAACTCAATAAATTTTTCTTTTTCAATGACTGGAGTAGATGAATAGGTCTTACCTAGAAATATTCTAAAAGGAATTTCTTCACTTAGTACTTTCTTTCCTGAGTTATATATACCCTCAGCATGAATCTTCCAATTTCCTTCATCTCCTTGGGCAGGTGTAAATGTGTATTCTGTCGATGGTGCCTGATTAGATGCTATAATCTTTTTAGCTCCTGTCGAAGCATTTATAAGAATATAGTTTACCTTTTCTAAAGCTACATTGCTAACAGTCTTTAGCTTGACAGCCCCTGTTACAACTTGCTTAGGCCCTACACCTTCTAAAAACAGCTTAGGAACTCCTGTTAAACTTACGCTTACTTTATTGCTTACATGAGTTACTCCTCTAGTGTCCTTAACTCTGACAAATAACTCCTTAGTACCTGAATACTCTGGACCTGGGAACCATTTATAACTTCCATATGGTAATTGTTTTAGAATTTCTTCCTTTCCCGTCTTAGGGTCTCTTAGTACATACTCAGTTTGACTTACATAGAAGTTTAATGACCCTGATAATGTTACAGGCTTATTAATCTTCATACCTTTGGAAACACCTACTAAAGTAAATTTACGAGGAACTTCAATCCTAGCGTTTATAACCTGACTCTCATAGGCTTTATTATCACTATCATAAGCTATTACCTTAAAGGCATAGTTCCCATTTTCATACATGGCTGGTGTCCATGTATATGGTCCATATGGATCAGATTCAGGAGTCACTTTTAGCTTCTTGCTATCTAAATTGACAATCTCATATTTTACATAGGATGCAATAAAATTAGTATCAGCACTTAAAGAAACTGTTCCTGTTACATTTTGGTTTTGTGTTAAACCATTTAAAGAAACCTTTGGTGTAACCTTAACATTTACAGGTATAGATTCTCCTGCTAAAAATCTTCCATTATTATCATAAAGAGCAGCCACAAGCACCCTTTCTCCACTTTCTTTTAAGTTTGGTATCCATGTATATTTAGCTGATAACTGACTCCCTCTTGCAATTACAGTGCCTTTAGCAGTATTAGGATCTAATAATAGGTATTTAATCTCTACTGCCTTTGGGTATCCATTGTTAGGCACTTTTATTTGCAACTCTGTTTTTCCTGTAATGGCTTGTCCGGAATTAAGAGATGAAATTTTAACATCAAAAAATGGTACCACTTCTGAAGATACTTTTGAATCTATTAAAATTGTACTAGTTGCTGCTTCCCAATCAATGCCTATACCTAATGCGTTACCAACTAATCTAAGAGGTACATATGTCCGTTCATTGATAATTGTTGGGGGAACATCACTTAAATAAAATTGCTTCCCATCCTTCTCATATGTGAATAAATGACTATCAATCCTTAAAAGTACTGACATATTTCCTTTCTCTATTTTAACTGTTCGATTTTCACTATTCCAGTAAACTTGTGCTCCTAGCTGTTCTGCAATGAAACGTATGGGTACAAGAGTCCTGTCGTTTTGAATCACTGGTTCAGCTATTGAGGTAATATTGCGTCCATTTAACAGCAGTCTGGGTTCATTAATGGCTATAGCCTCAGGACTGGGCAGTTGAATAAACATAATTAATGCTAATAGGATTATAAACAGATTCCATTTCAATATTTTAATTTTATACGCCCCCTTTAATTTTATAGCAAATAGCTTCTACTAATATTCTACATTATTTAGTGCGTATTTAAAGTTACGATTTGATTACAAAATGATGACATATTGAGAATTTAAGAAATAAAACAATAAAAAGACTATAAACCTAAATATAAGATCTATAGTCTGATGCTAATTACTATAGTTACATTCCCAAACATCTACTAAAACAAACTAAAAATGAGTAACTATAACATAATCGTCTCCCCACTCATAGCTTTCATAGTCAATCTCTATTAATGGTGCATAGCTTTCTATTTTCTTATTAACTATTATTTTTACAGAACCAATATCATAAACATTGTCATCATCTTTAGGCTCATCCTGAGCCAAGTCAAATATTACCCCTGATCAGCCCTTTTTATAGGGAAAAATCCTTACAGTTTTTCCGCTGAATTCTTGTTCTAGCTGCTCTTTTGCTTTATTTGATACATGAAATTCCACTTTTATCACCTCATTATAATTATTCCCTGCAAGCAAATGAATAAACATATATAAAAGAGCAGTTTTTTGAAAGAATAATGAAATTATTTTGAAAGAAAATCAAGTACTTATTGTTTAGTATATGGATAAGGTACAAAATTATAAAATGGGGGTAATAATCATGCGTAAGAGAATAATAAGTCTAACTCTTGTTTTAATATTAATATTATCCTGTGGAGTACAAGTCTTTGCAGAAAAACCTGTTCCAACATCTTTAGAAAAGCCTGAAAGCCTTACGGTCAGAGATGATAATGATATACTTAGGGTAACATGGGTTAATCCTATAAGTATAGTACAGGCCTCAGAAGATGTAAATGATTCGGACTATGATGAATATGCACAATTATTTTATTTGGTTGACTGGAAGAAAAACGATGGTCAGTGGAATATTTGTCCATCACCAGAGGATCCTAATTTCAATGATGACACTAATGGTTACTTTTACGAGAATATGCCAAATGTGCAAATAGATAACAACGGCAGTTCAGAGCTGTTCTTTGTTACCTGGCATTTAGATCCTAACAGTGGTCCATCAGATACCTTTGATTTAGCTAATAATACCTATTCTTTTCGAATGAGATATGTACTAGAACCAGAAGAATCTAATACAGTATTTTCACCTTATTCTGATGTCTTTGCCATTGGTAAAAATGCATCTAGTAATGCTCCAACAAAACTAGATCCTCCAACAAATCTTAAGGTTGAAGTTATAAAAAACACTAATGGAAAACCATACTTCCAGCTAAATTGGGCAAACCCAGCTTCTGCAAATGAGGCAGATAAGTTTTTTCCTGTTTATCATGTAATTGATTTTAAGATTGGGAATGGCCCATGGTTGTCAGACAAGCATTGGGATGAAATGGCTGTAGCACCTAGCCAAATGCTGCTAAATAGTGCTACTATAGATCCAGTTGAAGAAGGATTCGCTGATAAAGTAGTTATAGCAGAAAACACTTACTCTTTCAGAGTTGCATTGGAAGGAGCTCCTACCACTTCTGGACCTAAGCTTCACTCTACATTCTCAAATATAGTTTCAACAAAGATGGAGGCATATAGTGATGCTTCTAACTGGGCTAAGCCAGAACTAGACAAAGCTAATGATTATGGTTTGATTCCTAATTCTTTGAAGGGCGCTGACATGACAAAACCTATTACCAGAGAAGAATTTGCTGAGCTTGCTGTAAAGCTTTACGAAAAAACAACTGGTTTTACTCCTAATATTACAGTAGCAAATCCTTTTAAGGACACAGATAACCCAGAGATTCTTAAAGCTTACGAATTAAAAATAACTGATGGAACATCAGCTACTACCTTTGAGCCTAATAAACTTATAAATCGTGAGCAAGTTGCAACTATGCTAAGTCGTTCAATAAGAATAATGGTTAAAGATTTAGATACTTCCACAAGTGGAGCACCAACCTTTAAGGATGAAAAAGATATATCTTCTTGGGCATTAGACCATGTTAGATTCATGAGCAAAAACGGAATTATTCAAGGTTCTGATGGCAAGTTTATGCCTAAGGCTATTACTTCAGCACAAATAGCAGAAGGATATGCTAATACAACTAGAGAGCAAGCTATAGCTATGGGTCTAAGAAGTTACGAAAAGTTTAAATAATATATCAAATGACAGCACAAGGCCATGATTGAATAATTTCAATCATGGCCTTATATTTTTCGTATTAAAACCTACCATTGTCAGCACTAGCAAATTATGTTGCAAATTAAAGTATTATAATTTGAGTTATTTAGTTAGATATGGCAGTATTACCCCATCCAAATGATGTGGACGTTTTTGATCCATGCATGACAGATGTAGTAAACTTTTCCCCTATACTAAATTTCCCAACTTCAACCTGTGCACCTGCAGAGGCCTTCCAATCAATTTCTTTAACATTACCAGTATTGCTATCAAATGTAATCGTAACTAGGGTTGATGTCCCTACTTCTCCAATGCCTTTCTTTTTAAAAGCAGCACCTACTCCCAATCCAACTGTTTCTGAGTTATTTACCCAATCATAGCTGTATTCTCCTGCAACTACTAATGCACCTTCAACAGTTATGCTAGTTGGTGAAATAGATAAACTAATAGGACCAAAATCGTAAGAAAGAGAAGTTTCCTTTCCTATTAATGATTGAATTGCTCTTACTGGAGCTGGAATTTTCTGACGAGCAAGCTCTTCTGCGGCTTTATTCCAAGCTTCTTCTACCGCTTCTATTCTTAGTCTTTCTAGCTCTTCTATTTCAGCTTGAGCAGCTTCCCAGTCTAGAGTATTAGCTTCTTCCCATCCACCAAGATCACCTGCATTTATTACTAAATTAATAAAGCTATCTACTGTAGATATTGTAAATTCACATAACTCATAATAAAACATGTTTCTTTGGTCTTCTTCTTGGTTAAAGCGTAAAAGTGGTACGCATTCACTCCACATTTTAGGTAGAGTGCTTAAAGCTTCTGTATAATTTTTGTAAATTGATCCAGTTAAGCTAGCAAATGTACTTTGTCTAATCTGATTCCGTTGTCCAGCATACTCAATTCTTACTTGTTCCATCTGTTTTTCTATCTTTTTTTGTGTGTTTTCATCTTCAGTATTTGCTAACTGATCAGATAACTCTTCTAATCTATCCTCTTCTACTTTGTTTATCTCCTCTATTTTCTTGTCAAATACTTCATAACTACTACGATATATTTTTTCACTATTTTGAAGCTTTTGGTCTAAAAACAGATAATAATTACCTAGTCTCTGTTGGAACAGTGCCTGATTATTCATTATTATTGCATTCGTAACTGATTCAAGATTTTCATAGTCATATCCAGGAAATAAATCTAGACTAGGAGCTGTAGAGTTCATGTAATGCTGTAACTCTTGTAAAGCAGATAAATCTCCTTTACCTATGCGGTCTGCTAGCTCTTCCATTCTATCATTATCGATATTTTCTGTTTGCTCATATAGCTTTTCATCTAATGCTTCTTTTTCATTATAAAAACTATCATACCAGTTATATAGACTTTCTCTAATTCTATCATAATACTCCATGCTCCTGAAAGATGTTGTTTGTCAAAAATTTCATAGGATGTTACCTCTGAAGCATATGGTTTAGGAGAAATCGAAAAACTCATATCATCTTTAGGCATTGTTTTCATGATTTCACGAATAGCTGTAGCAATCATTGGATCTATTTCATCAAAATAATCAGCTGTTGTGAAAACTTCTATTTGACTTAATCTGTCAATTGCTTCCTTTGCAGCTTCTTCTGATAAGCCTTTATTTTCTTCTGCTATTTTTCTAATATCTTCAGTTTTTTTCTGTGTATTTTTATGGAATGTTACTCCTTCAGAAGATTTTAACAACCATTCTAGCCATTTATCCCTATTCCCTTTAGCATAATAATAGTCTGCCATACCTCTATTGGCTTGAAGATTTTCATTGTCAATTTGTAATGCTCGTTCAAATAACATTTTAGTTTGATCCAGAAGCTGTTTTTTGCTTAAATCTAAAGTAAAATATGGTGTTTTAGCTATTTTTTCTTCTTGTCCTGCCATTTCCATAAAAATATATCCAAGATTTAAGTATGAGTCTACAATTTCAGGCTCTAAAGCTATTGAGTATAGATACAATGCTGCACTGTCTTCTAAAGGATGGAGATTTTCATGTGTAAATATTTCTAGGTTAGTTCTTTCCATTGAAATACGTATTGCCGCTGCTAAATTATGTGCTGCCAACGCAGAGCCTGGATCATAAGCTAATGCAACTGCACCACTGGCTATAGAAAAGTTTGACATAGACATGGTTAATGCACTCTTTGCTGAAAGTTCTGCAAGATCATTGCTTTTTGTTTTATCTATAGATTTTCTATTAAAGTCCGGTTTGCTAGGAAGTTTCAATTTTAAATCAGAAATATTATCTTCTATCAAAGGATATGAAAATTCATAATAAGTTCTGGCTAAATCTAATATTTCCTTTACTATTTTCTTAGAATTTTGGTTATCTAAACCTATTAAATCTTTTACAGTTTCTTCATTAACATCTATGGATGGATCTAGAATGTCCTTAATTACTTTTCCAGAGTCAACTATACTTTCAATAGTTTGACAACCAGTCATAGTAACCATAGTTAATGTTAAAATCATTGCCACAATAACCTTGATAGCTTTACCTTCCATAAATTTTCCTCCTATTCATGAATTTTGACTTCAATATAAGTAAGCCTTCTGTCCCATATTTATTCTACAATATCATAATAATTACTAAAAACTTGTCAAATATTATCTTTTTTTATTGCAAAATGTTCTTTTTATATAGACACTTGCTTCAAAAAACTTAAATAAAAAGCCTTGATTAGCTTTTCCAACTCTAACCAAGGCTTGCTACTTATAATCTTTATCGACCAAGACTTCTAATATTCTCAACTGGATATTGCTTAGTTACATTTCTGCTAGGTAAATAATATGTTAGTACTGTTAATATTAAGAATATTAAACATACAACAAGATGTATAGTCCATGGATATAACCAAAGCTTATACAAGAATATGTCCTTTATATAATCACTAAATGTCATACTTATCCCATCTATTGAAACCAAGGAAGTTATGAATAGTACTATTATAAGTAGTATATTAGCAATTAAGGCAGATAAAAGACCATTGAGTGTACCTATTCGAATATAATGTTTTGAAAATTGGGTCTTCGTCACTCCAAAAGATTGTAATATTCCTATTCGATTTTTGTCCTGTTCCATTTTTGATACCATGGTATTGTAAAGTATAATAAACGCTATTGCTGCAGCTGTAAGTCCCAATAATCCTATAATAATGGCATTGTTAAATGCTTCTTGATATAATTGAGAACTACTGTTTTTATAGTTATATAATGTATATCCATTATTATTAGCATAGGCTAAGAGTTTTGAATCCAGCACAGTATCTTGTTCTCTTGAATCAGTATTTATATACCAAAGAGTCCGTCCATGTTTAGTAGGGTACAAAGAATCTACCATACTCTTCATTTCAGATAAAGTTTTTTGAAACAATCCAAATTTAGAACCTGGATATATAGATTCCATACAGTTTATTGAGCCAATTACTACATAGGGTGTTACATTATTTGTAAATGGCCACATTCCTTGCCTTGGAAAGTAGTGAATAATCCCTCCAACCTTGACTTCTTTTGAAGTAAAACTCACTGCATAATTGTCCCCAGCTATTTTTTCATCATCTGAGGATAAATAAATTGTGTCCCCAGGTTTAATGTCCTTTTGTGCATAATAATATTTATTAAATCTGCTGTTATAAGTAATATTACTAGTGCCACTTTGTTCAAATAACCATCTCATTCTATCACTTTCATTTGTTGCAGCTACAACCTGTGCCTCACTAAAAATCTTCTTATTATTATTGTTCTCTGCTAAATACAATGGAATTAATAATATGACCTCTTCTCCCTTTTCAAAGGCCTCTTTATTAATACTTCCTTCTGTTAGAGTTGAATTATAGCGATTAAATAATTCACTATCACTATCTACACCATAAACCTTAGTATAAAATGCATTACTAATCCACTCAGGTTGTCCTTCAAGGTCTTTGTCATAGCTTGAAAAATGAATAGGTAGCAAGGTGCCTGGCAATAGCTGTTTAAAATCATTTAGGATTTTATTTTCTTCTATTCCTTCATACCATAAGAAGGTTTGCTTGCCTACCTTATAGATCTCTGTATGCTCTACTCCATCAATATTCATTAAGTCTTCTTTTGCTTGAGATAAAGTTCTAGTAGACTCTCCATAAAAGGTTTCCATTGCATAATCTGGTCTATTGTTGGCTAAAACTGTAGTCTTATAATTATCAAAAGAAAGATAAGACAAAAGAATTGTTGTAAGTATAATAGTAATGGTAATAAAGGATATCCCAAAGGATATTAGTGTTTTACCCTTGTTTAGCTTAAAGTATCTCCAGTTAATATAAGCAAAGGTCTGACGCTTCATTATTTCTTCATTATTACTCTTATGCTTAATCTTTTTATGCTTTGGAGGCTTTGACATAGCTCCAACTAAAGGTATTCTTATTGCAAATAACATTGGTACTGACATACCTATAAACAAAGCTAAACATCCCGCTAATATGCCAAGAATAAGAAAGGTTGGAATTACATAAAATTGAAGATTTCTTCCACCAAATGCATTCATTCCATATACTATAAGAGCTGCTAGACCAAATCCACCAGGTATTCCAATAACCAGACCAGTTCTCAATAGATATAACCCTTCACATATAAGTATCTTTATTATTTGCCCATTAGTTGCACCTATGGATTTTAATAAAACTATTTTTCTGGCTCTCCTCTTCATCTGTGTTAAAAATATTTGGAATATGGCTAAAGCAGTTGCAATAAATATAACTGCAATTATAGTTAGTGTCAGAACGTATTCAGTTGAAGCAGTGACTTCTGGATACGTAAAAGTGTTTCTTCGGAAGTTATCAGTATTTACCTCCATCTTATTTTCAGAGCTTTTTGTCCCTTCTATATAGTCGTCACGCCCAACTTCAAGCCTACTCACATTCCAACTACCCACTGATTCAAATCTACTATCTATTTCTTCATTTGTTAAACCAAACATCTGTCTCCCATACCACTCATACATCTCTGTGTTTGACTTATCTTCTTCAAACTCTTCCTTTATATTTGGATATTCAGATGCTAATTGTGAATATAAATTTTCTTTAGCAGAATTTGAATATAAGAAAATATTGTAATCCATTTTATAATTGGAAAAGTCTCCTATAGTAGTACCATAAAAAGCATCTACAACACCCTTTGCACCTTCTTCAGTAATGAAAGCATTGGGAGTCTGATATCCTCCTAAGTCCCATTTATCCGAATAAGTTTCTAGAATACCTGTAACAATAAATTCCTTCTTTAGAATTATCTTTTGGTTCCTCAGAAGCCCTTTTTTACGTATCGCCTCTGGACTTACTTCTTCATCTCCGAAATAATAAAGCAAATAATCATTACTTCCAACTACTGTAACATCACCTATTTCTTCGAAAGGGGTTTCATGATGTATATGATGCTGTACATTATAATTTACCTTACTTCTCCTGTATAAGAATCTTAGGGCATCTAATAACTCTCCTTCATCCTCAGGTAATTCACCTGTTTCACTTATAGTGTTCTTATATTCTTCAATTAACCAATCTACTTCTAGAAGATTTACATTCTCCAATTCCTTTTCTATTATTTCATTAAACTCTTCATTTATTTCATTAAACTCTTCATTCCGACTTTTTATGTATTCTTTCATACTGCCATCTACTGTTTGGATAGGTATAGCAACTTGTATCTTTTGTCCTACCTCTAAATCAAGATTCATTTTGCTCATCTGATTTAGTTCAAGCATTATCTCATTAGATGCTTCTGGATAACTACCTTTATACAGTGAAAATCTTCCCATGTCTATTAAATCTTGATTAAATGAACCTACTACTCCAGCTTTGTCTGATTCACCTATAATTAAGCTGATTCCAGCCTTGTCAACTGCAGGTTCCTTTTTTAATCTCTCTAAGGTCTCTTCATCGCCTTTAAGATAAGCTGCATGCCATTCACTATATAAATCTATACGTTGTTCTTGTTTAGTCTTATTTATACTTGCTTCAAAAATGGTTGATGTGACAATAAATATAAATGAAAGTGTAATAACTAGCTTAAGCAAAAGAGTATCTTTTTTTCTCCCCTTAAGACCTCTTTTGGCTATATCCCATATCTTCATATTATCCCCTTCCCTTAACTTGTTCATAAATTCTATTAAGCATGTTGTGACCCATTGGAATCTACAATAGAAGAAATTCTTCCGTCAACTATAGTAATAATTCTATCTGCTTCTGCAGCAATTTCCATATCATGAGTAACTAATACAATAGTCTGATTAAACTTTTTAGCAGATTCTTTTATGAGTCTAAGAACCTCTTGACCAGTATTTTCATCCAAGTTTCCAGT
>Ga0265293_10007391_pt1 | contig 16943 bp, 10 predicted proteins | sample Munlanlewell138R_FD_192505 | JGI IMG/M metagenome (GOLD analysis project Ga0265293, IMG submission 192505) | Leachate microbial communities from a municipal landfill in Southern Ontario, Canada - Leachate well 138R | ecosystem: Engineered > Solid waste > Landfill > Unclassified | place: Canada...
AAAGTCGCTCCGATAACATCGAATATAAATACGAGAACGGCAGAAATATCCTGACGCTGGGAGTGAAGGTTTAGTAACTGTTTCTGTTATGTCGGGAATGTGTCAGATTTGAGGATCTGACACAACCTACAAGTTCTGTCGGATCCTCAGACCTGACGGATGCTGGTGCCATTTGTCGAAAAAACATTTGAATAATTTGTCTACTGATATAATTTTACACTGGTTTATGTTACGCCAAAATAAATGAAAGGAAACGGAAAATGAAACGCATAATTCTCGGTTTGTTGCTACTGACATTGCTCTGCGGTTGCGCTAAAGATGATAGCGCGGTGAAAGCCTTTGATCCAGCCGGAATGGACCTGAGCGTCAAACCGGGTGATGATTTTTATCAGTACGTTAATGGTAATTGGCAGAAAAATAATCCGATTCCCCCGGAATATAGTAACTGGGGTAGTTTTACTATTCTGTTTGATGAGAATTTCCAGAAGCTGAAAAGTATTATGGAGACCGCCGCCAGCAGTCGCGCCGCCAAGGGCAGTAATTTGCAGAAAATCGGCGATTTCTATGCCAGCGGAATGGATACCAATAAAATTAATTCCGAAGGTCTGGCCGGGCTACAGGAAGAGCTTGATCTGATCACTAATATTAAAACTAAAAAGGACGTTCAGGCTGTTATCACGCAGTTTCACCAGCTTGGTATCAATCCACTGTTTACCATCTTTAAAGACCAGGATCCGCAAAAGAGTGAAATGGTAACTATCTGGCTCTATCAGGGTGGTTACGGTCTGCCGGATCGTGATTATTATCTCGGAAATGACGGGCGTTCTCAGGAAATCCAGAATGCTTACAGAAAACATCTGGTGATTATGTTCAAGTTGATGGGTGAAGCGCCGGAAGTGGCTCAGAAGTCGATGCAAACCGTAATGAAGATTGAGACAGACCTGGCCCGATCGGCTATGACAAACCTTGAAGAGCGCGATCCGATAGCGACCTGTAATCGTATGGACGTTGCCGGATTAAAGAAAATTGCGGGAAATTACGACTGGTCGGAATATTTCAGCTCGATCGGTCTGGCGAATATCGACACTTTTAACATTGCCCAGCCAAAATTCTTTTCGCAGGTCAGTCGGTTAATCGATAAAGTCAAGCCGGAAGAATGGCAAGCCTATTTACGCTGGCATCTGGTGCATGCCACGGCTGCCCGCTTGGATACCAACTTTGTCAACGAAAACTTTGCTTTTTATGGCAAATTTCTAAGCGGTCAGCAGGAACTTCTGCCGCGCTGGAAGCGGATTTTAAACGCTACCAGTAATTCATTGGATGAAATTGTCGGACAGATTTACGTGGAAAAATATTTCCCGCCGAAAGCTAAGAAGCGCGCTCTGGAACTGGTAGCCAATCTCAAAGCCGCTTTCGCGGAACGCATTAAAGCTGTGGATTGGATGAGCCCGGAGACTAAGGAAAAAGCCCTTGTCAAACTCGATGCATTCAACGTGAAAATCGGCTACCCTGATAAATGGCAGGATTTCTCCGACCTGGAAATAACGCGCGATTCATATGTTCGTAATGCTCTTAATGTCGAACGGTTCAAATTCGCGCGTGATATGGCCAAAGTCGGTAAGCCGGTCGATCGCACCGAATGGTTGATGCCGCCCCAGACCGTGAATGCTTATTACAATCCGGCAATGAATGAAATTGTATTCCCGGCCGCAATCCTACAACCGCCGTTTTTCAATTTTAAAGCCGACGATGCTATCAATTACGGTGGAATCGGTATGGTGATCGGTCATGAAATGACCCATGGCTTCGACGATCAGGGGCGACAATACGATAAGGACGGCAATGTGAATGACTGGTGGACTAAAGCGGATCAAGAGGAATTCAATAAACGCACTGAAGTATTAGTGAACCAATTCAACCAGTTCGTTCCGATTGACACCTTTCATATCAACGGACATTTGACTCTTGGTGAAAATATCGCCGATCTGGGCGGCATGCTGATCGCCTACGATGCTTTGCAAAAAGCCCTGGTCGGGAAAAAAATCAAACCGATTGACGGATTTACCCCGGAACAGCGTTTTTTTCTGTCTCAAGCCCAGATTTGGCACAGTAACATCCGGGATGAACTCCTGAAGTTATTGATTAAAACCGATCCGCATTCGCCTGCCAAATTCCGCGTCAACGGACCGGTTTCCAATATTGATGCATTCTATACGGCTTATGACATCCAGCCGAATGATAAATTGTACATTCCGCCGGAAAACCGCGCCAAAATCTGGTAGATTAAGCGTTAAAATAATCAGTAATTATCCGCGTTAATCCGCGGCTTGAACTATCAAACCGGTTTTACACCAATCCCCGGTCTGGCTGAAGCATATTGACGACCATCGACAAACCGGACTCCGCTAAAAGGATCGTTGGAGATCAGCAGATTTCCATCTAAATCAGCGTAATCAATCAGCGAACAGAGTTGCGCGGCGGCGGCAATAGCAACTGAGCTCTCGATCATGCAACCGACCATGATTTTCAGACCAAGCGATTTGGCGAGCCAGATCATGCGCAGGGCTTCCTGCAGACCACCGGCTTTCATCAGTTTAATATTGATACCGTCGTAAACTTCAGCGAGTTTGGGAATATCGGCGGCAGTCATAACGGCTTCATCGGCAATGATTGGAATATCGATCCGCTCACGAATCCAGTGCGTTTCTTCCAGCATATTTGCGGGCATCGGTTGCTCGACGAATTCCACGCCGTTTTTTGCCAGCCATTCGATTTTCCTGAGGGCGGTTTCCTTGTCCTTCCAACCTTCATTGGCGTCCACCCGGATCGGTTTATGCGGCTCAACGCTTCGCACAGTATTGATCATATCTTCGTCGTTCGGACCGCCGACCTTGATTTTAAGGATTTTATATGGTCCGGCTTCGCGGACTTTCTGTTTGACAATTTCCGGTTTATCAATTCCGATTGAAAATGAAGTCAGTGGCGCTTTTGCCGGATCGAGTCCCCAGAGCATATAGAGCGGAACTCCCAGCGATTTTCCAATCCAGTCCATCAAGGCTATGTCAAGGGCGCACTTACCGGCGGTTTGACCGGTAGCGATTTCCTTCAGGTCGAGACTGAACTGGGCAAACTCCCAGGGGTTGAGTTTTTCTATCAGTGGAACAGCCTTTTGAATTAAATCGATTGTCGATTCCGGTGTTTCGTTATAACGAATGTTTGGAGCGGCTTCGCCAATCCCGGTAATACCATCCTTTTCCAGATAGACAAAGACATTTTTTTTCACGTCGCTGGAATTGCGGGCAATCGTCCAGGTATATTTCAGGTTTAAAGTTTTAATTTCATAATGCATTTTCATACCTGGTTTGGTGGAGGATAGTTTACTATTCGCCGTAAGGCTTGGAATAAGCTGCGGACATCCCAGGGCGGTCGCCGAAATACTTAACGTCTGAATGAATTCGCGTCGTCTCATTTTAATCCCTTACAATTGTAGACCAATCACACTGGAATTTAATCTCTTTGTCAGAACTGATGAAATAAAAACACTCGTCGCGCCATTCCTCGGTCTGTTCGTAAAGCGCTGGCGGGTGAGTATCGGTAGATTTAGTTACGGCTCTCAGGCCGTGTGGCGCAAAGCACAATTTTAGACAATACGGATTGGAGTGGTACTGATTTCCTGAGTAAAATAGATAAAGTATTTGTAAGTTACACTCAGCTTTTTAAAAACAGAATTAAGAAAAAAGGAGTTAGTATGAAAAAGTTAACTTTCGGTATATTGGTCGTTATACTTTTTGCGTTCAGTTTGAGTTACAGTTTTGGGCTGGGCATAATGCTGGGCGAACCTTCCGGTCTGAGCGCCAAACACTGGATGAGTGAAAAGAACGCTATTGCCGGTGGACTGGCCTGGTCGTTGGGTGACGGTGGTTATCTGCATGTGCATGCCGATTATTTGATCCACAACAATAACCTGATTAATGTCAGTGGCACGACCCTTCCGTTTTACTATGGAATCGGCGCCGGCGTCGGTTTAGCTAATGATTTATATCTCGGTGCGCGCGTTCCGGTCGGGATCGAATTTTTCTTTGCTGACAGGAAATTCGACGCCTTTTTCGAACTCGTTCCGGTAGTTCGTGTCCTACCCGGTTTTGGAGTTGGCGTGAATGGAGCGATCGGACTCAGATATAATTTCTAGTCATTCAGGATTAAATATTAAAGATGGTCAGAGGAATCTAATTCTCCTGACCATTTTTATTTTAATAATCAGGCTGTCGATAGTGGGTGCTGAGATGCGAAGGAATAATCGTGGTTTGTATTTTCCAAAAAAGAAATATGTTGCCGAAGTTTTGCCTGATTGGTCGGAGAGTCGCAATCTTTTGCCAGTTCCGATTCTCGAAGATGATCCCGGCTGGGTGGATCTTTACTGGAAATGCTGGGAATTAGCTTTCGACCATTTACGGCAACCCGAACCGGGTACGCCGTTCGTTTCTAATTACGTTGACGAGGCTTTTAACGACAATATCTTTCAGTGGGATACGATCTTTATGGTCATGTTCTGGCGCTATGCTCATCACGTTTTCCCGGTGATTCAGTCATTTGATAATTTCTATTGTCGGCAACATGCGGATGGTTTTATCTGTCGTGAAATCTGGGAAAAAGGGTCTCGGGCTGGCAATGACCATCATCCTAAAGACAGTCCTCAGGCGATCAATCCACCGCTGTTTTCATGGGCGGAAGTTGAATACTATCGGCTGTCCGGTGATAAACATCGTCTCGAGATGATTCTGCCGGTACTGGAAAAGTATGTTGAATGGCTTGAGGTCAATCGTGTCAAACCCGAAGCCAAACATGGGCTTTACTGGCAAACAGGACTCGGTTCGGGTATGGACAACACACCTCAAACCGGTTCGGCCTGGGTAGAGATGTCGGCTCAAATGGTAATCCAGTATAACGATTTGGCATTTATAGCGGAGGAAATCGGCCAACCTGAAAAAGCCGGGAAATTTCGCCGGCGGGCTGAAGAAATTTCTATTAAAATTAACCAGTTGATGTGGGATGAACAATCTGGCTTCTACTGGAATCTGGATGACAACAATCTCTGGCAAAAGTGTAAGACGATCGGATTTTCATGGACACTCTTAGCCGGAATTCCTTCAGCTCAACAGGCTGGAAAATTGGTTGCGCACTTGATGGATACGACGATGTTTTTCCGCTTGATTCCATTTGCATCGCTGGCGGCTGAATCGCCGGAGTATAATCAACATGGCGGTTACTGGTTAGGTTCTTCCTGGGAACCGACGACTTACCAGGCAATCAAAGGTCTGGAACGATACGGTTTCGAAGCATACGCCGCTCAGGCATCCGAGAAATACCTCGCCGCAATATACGCTGTCTATCAGCGGACAGGAACGGTTTGGGAAAATTACGCTCCGGATTTCCTTGAACCCGGTGATAATTCCAGACCGGATTTTGTGGGTTGGAGCGCCTGCGGACCGGTCGCGCTTTTAATTGAAAACATCCTTGGTTTGCACGCCGACGCTATTCATAATCAGGTGGTTTGGCATTTGAGACGAACCGATCGACACGGTATTGATAATCTGGTGATTGGACAGACAACTCTGACATTAATCTGTGAAAAACGCGCGAGTCCTGGCGATCCTGCCAATCTGATAATCAAGACCAATCAACCATTCACACTAATTACGCTACTTTGCCAGAAATCCGAGACGATCGAGTTAAAGCCTGGCACCTGGCAGGTGACTATTTCAAATTGATCGGATAGCTTACCATCTAAACAACGCCAATAAGTATTGACAGTTTCGGATAGTTTTTAATGTTTTGAAACAAATAAAAACGTTTTAGATTATAGCCAATCAAAGTTTCGATTTTAGTGTAAATTGGCAATGTGAAAGCAAACACTGAGAGGTATGACAAACGAAACAGGTTAAAATAATAGGATACTTATTTTTGATGATTTTATTAACAGGGCAATATGGATTGATGGGCGAACCTGTTGATTCGCCGCAGGCGACGCATCGAACGGGTGCTTTTTATACCGGAAAATATCCCAATCTTTTTGTGGAGTTGCTGGGTTTGTCCGAATCTCAGGTGCAGGCGAAAATAGACAGTGCTTTTAATCAGTTATTTTATGGTAATGATCGCAACCAGCGAGTCTATTATCCGGTCGGTCGCGATCGGGCGTATATCAAAGACATTGCCAGTAATGACGTCCGCACCGAGGGTATGTCATACGGTATGATGATTGCCGTCCAGCTGGATAAGAAGGAAGAATTTAACCGGCTGTGGAAATGGGTTAAAACCTTTATGCAACATCAGAGTAATGCGATGCAAGGTTATTTTGCGTGGCATTGTAAAACCGATGGAACCGTGCTCAGTCCGGCGTCAGCCTCTGATGGTGAAGAATGGTTTATCACTACGCTCTTGTTAGCCGCCGCCCGCTGGGGAAATGGTGAAGGCTTGTACAATTATCAGGCTGAAGCCCAATTCATTCTGGATGCCATGCTCAATAAGGCTGAATCGTCTGATAAAGGAGAAGAGGTCACCAATATGTTTAACAGGAAGGAAAAACAGATTGTCTTCGTGCCACTCGGCTCAGTCGATGACTTTACCGATCCTTCTTATCACCTGCCGCATTTTTATGAATTGTGGGCGCGTTGGGCTGACAAGGAAAATACTTTCTGGTGCGAAGCCGCGGCAACCAGCAGAGAATTCTGGAAAAAAGCCACTCATCCGGTCACTGGTTTGTCTCCCGATTACTCCACTTTCGACGGTGTCCCGACAAACGCTCCCTGGGGTGGAAACCACAACGATTTCCGGTTCGATGCCTGGCGGACAGGCGCGCATATAGCTTTGGATTATCTTTGGTTTGCGCGCGACGATTGGGCGATTGCTCAATCTAACCGCCTGCTGAAATTTTTCTACTCTCAGGGAATGGGCGATTATGGTAATCAGTACACATTAGACGGCGTTGTACTTGAAAAAGAACATAGTCCGGGGCTGGTTGCCATGAATGCGGTTGTTGCTCTGGCGGCTGGCGATCCTGTCCGCAAAGAATTTGTGGCTGAATTATGGCGAACTCCGACTCCAGATGGACGATATCGCTATTACGACGGATTGTTGTACCTGATGGGGCTTCTACAGGTTAGCGGTAATTTTCGCGTGTATCATCTGACCGGTCAGCCGACGACTGGTTGTTTGGATTAAAAATATTTGCTTAATCCATTTGACAAAACGCTCGGATATTCTTAAAATCAAAACGTTTCAATGATAGTAAAACTGACTAATATTTTTAACTGGTTGACATTAAAATGAGGGCGCTATGACTCGAACCATTATTAAGATTGGCAATTTTAACTGGCCTGACTCATTATTAAAATTACTATATCAATCGACGAAAGTGATAACTCTTCTGTTGCTTTCGATAATCTTACTGTTACCAAATTTATCCGTAGCAAGCATGACGACTCAAAATTCTTATATTTCGGAGCGTCCCGTGAATGATGGCTTCGCGCTGGCCGTTGCCGGTAATATTGCTCCGCTCTGCGCCAGTTCTCAGGATTATCCGGGTGTCTTGCGGATATTGCAAATCTTTCAGGCTGATCTGCAGAGAGTATCCAATGTTCAGCCAGCGATCGAAATGGATAAATTACCGGGTGTTGCCGAAGTGGTGATTATCGGAACGATCGGGAAAAATCCGCTGATCGATGAACTAATTAAAAGTAAAAAACTCGATGTCGCCGATATTGCCGGAAAACGCGAAACGTTTCTGATCCAGGTGATCGAAAAACCACTGCCAAAGATTGAAAAGGCACTTATTATTGCCGGGAGCGACAAGCGCGGAACGATTTATGGTATGTTCGATCTCTCAGAGAATGCCGGTGTTTCACCCTGGTATTGGTGGGCGGACGTGCCGGTGAAGAAAAAATCCAGCCTTTACATAAAACCTGGTCGGCACACTATCGGTGAGCCGAAAGTGAGATATCGCGGTTTTTTCATCAATGACGAAGCGCCGGCGTTGAGTGGTTGGGTTTACGAGAAATTTAGCGGCTTTAACCACGATTTCTACGTGCACGTCTTTGAACTTCTGCTAAGGCTGAAAGCCAATCACCTCTGGCCGGGGATGTGGGGCAAATATTTCGGAGCGGATACGCTGAATCCCAAACTGGCCGATGAGTTCGGAATAGTAATGGGTTCGTCACATTGTGAGCCATTGCTTTATAATAATGACCCCGGAGCCGGATTATGGAACTCAAAAACCATGGGTCCCTGGCGTTATGATATAAATCGGGAAAATATCTATAAAGTACTGGATGAAAACATTGCGGCTAGAGGGCAATACGAGAATGTATATACAGTCGGTTTACGGGGAATTCACGATACGCAAATGGAAGGCGGAGTGGATGTAAAAGAGCAGATAGTCTTGCTGGAAAAAGTATTTAACGATCAGCGCGAAATCCTGACCCGGAACATCAATCAAGAGATCACCGAAATACCGCAGGTCTTTATCCCTTATAAAGAAGTGCAGGATTATTACGACGCCGGTTTGCGAGTTCCCGACGATGTCACCATCATGTGGAGTGATGACAACTGGGGCAATATCCGCCGTCTGCCGAACCTCGATGATAAACCGCGTTCGGGCGGTTATGGGATATATTACCATTATGATTATGTCGGTGATCCTCGCAATTATAAATGGTTGAATACCAGTCAGATTTCCAGAGTCTGGGAACAGATGCACCTGGCTTATCAATATGGCGCCGATCGAATCTGGATCGTGAACGTCGGCGATATCAAGCCGATGGAATTTCCAATTGAATTTTTCTTCGATTATGCCTGGAATCCTGAGGAATGGCCGGTCGAGCGCCTGGCTGAGTATTCGCGCATTTGGGCTGAGCAACAATTCGGAACCGAATATGCCGAGCAGATTGCCCATATTTTAAATCAGTACACGCGATTCAACGCTCGCCGCAAACCGGAATTGCTTTCGCCCGAAACTTACAGCCTGGTCAATTATCGGGAAGCCGAAACGGTCGTAACCGAGTATAATGAATTGACCCGGCAAGCGCGTCAGATAAATGAAGTTCTGCCGGTCGAATACCGGGATGCGTTTTATCAGTTGGTTTTGCATCCGACGGAAGCCTGTGCCAATTTGAACGAACTCTACTTTACCGTTGCAAAAAACCGACTGTATGCCAAACAAGGACGGGTTTTGACTAATGAACTGGCGCAGAAAGCCCGCGATCTCTTTCAAAAAGATGCCGAAATCACCGATCATTATCACCGCTTAGGTAATGGAAAATGGAATCATATGATGTCTCAGACCCATATCGGTTATACTTACTGGCAACAACCGGATGAGAACTCAATGCCTGAAGTGAAAGAAATAAAAATCCCAACCAAGGCCATAATGGGAGTCGCCCTTGAGGGCTCGACAGAATGCTGGCCGCCTTCGAAAGCCGAAGCGACTCTTGGGGAATTTGATCCCATTAATCAACCCCGTTATTACCTTGAAATTTTCAATTGTGGTAAAACTCCATTCGATTATGTGATTAAGGCAGACGATCCGTGTGTTTTAATTAGCAGAGACAAAGGAAAAATTAACACCGAAGAAAGAATCTGGCTTGAAATTGACTGGAAAAAAGCTCCGAAGGGCCAGAGTGCAATCTCAATCACAATCAGCGGACCGAAAAAAAAACAGGTAGTGGTCAATCTGGTTATCAATAATCCGGATGCGTCCAAGTCAGATCTGGCGAATCGGTTTGTCGAGAGCAATAATTATATTTCAATCGAAGCCGAACATTTTTCGAGCGCCATCAATACTCAAAACGTCAACTGGCAGATCATTCCGGATCTGGGACGCACCCTTTCAGCCGTTACGCCATTTCCGGTGACCATGCCCGGTTTGAATCCTGGCGCAGACAGTCCGCGTTTGGAGTACCCGGTTTACCTGTTTAATTCCGGTGAAGTAAAGGTGAAAGCCTATTTAGCGCCGACTCTGAATTTCCTCAACCGGCAGGGTTTGCGTTATGGCGTCTCCTTTAATGACGAACCGGTTCAAATAATCAACATGCATGCCGGCAAGACTCATCCGGATTGGCAAAAGTCGGTCAGTGAATACGTGACGATAATGACCTCCCTGCATCAGTTGCAATCACCCGGTAAACATACTCTGAAATTCTGGGCGGTCGATCCCGGCGTGGTTATTCAAAAAATGGTGATCGAAACCGGTGAGGTAAATCCCAGCTATCTCGGACCGCCGGAGAGTCCGTTATTTAAAATTGAGAAATAGAGAATAGTTATAAAATGCGGAGAAAAATAGGAAGCAGATGAAAAAAACGATGATTGCACTGACTCTAGTCGTCGCGAGTTTGATCGGCGAGAATCCGATTTATGCTGAGCAAAAAACGAGTTATAGTAATCCAATTCTAGCCGGCTTTTACCCCGATCCGAGTATTTGCCGGGTCGGAGAAAACTTTTATCTGGTTACATCAACTTTCGCTTATTTTCCCGGAATACCCGTGTTTCAAAGTCGTGATCTGGTAAACTGGAAACTGATCGGTCACGTCATGGACCGGGCGGAACAAATGAACCTGGAAGGACTTGGAGTATCCGAAGGGATTTTCGCTCCGGCGATCAGGTTTCATGACGGCTTATTTTATGTAACCTGTACATTGGTCGGCGGCGGTGGGAATTACGTAGTAATCGCTCGTGATCCGGCGGGACCCTGGTCGAATCCGAGTTGGTTACCTCAAATAAACGGCATCGATCCGTCGCTATTTTTCGATGACAATGGCAAGGCTTATATCGTTTACAATAGCATTGCGCCGGAAGACAAACCGCTTTATGAAGGACATCGCACCATCCGGATGTACGAATTTGATTACAAAAATTTGAAAGTTATCGGTGAAGAAATTATTCTGGTAAACGGCGGCACAGATATTTCAAAAAAACCAATCTGGATCGAAGGCCCGCATATTTTTAGGAAAGATGATTATTACTACCTGATGTGCGCCGAAGGAGGCACTTCCTGGGAACATTCCGAGGTGGTGTTCCGGAGTGAAAATGTTGCCGGACCTTATATCCCTTACGAGAAAAATCCAATTCTAACCCAGCGTCATCTCGATCCCAATCGACCGAATCCGGTTACCTGCACCGGTCATGCTGATCTGGTAATGACGAAGTCCGGCGATTGGTGGGCGGTTTTTCTGGGATGCCGTCCTTACCTTCCCGAATATGAAGGATTCTTCAATACCGGGCGGGAAACATTTATGGCGCCGGTCAAATGGATCGATGGCTGGCCGGTTATTAATCCGGAATCTGGCACAGTGCAATATTCTTATCCGTTGCCGTTAGAATTAGAAAACGCCGACGAGGTAGTAACCCCTTACAGTGGCAATTTCCAAATTACGGACAATTTTGACGCTGAGAGTCTGGACCCAAACTGGGTCTTTCTGCGAACACCGCACACAAAGTGGTACAGTTTGAGCGATCACCCGGGTTCATTGGCTATACAATTAAGACCGGAAACCTGTTCTGGAAAGAGTAATCCGAGCTTTATCGGTCGGCGTCAGCAACACCTGCGTGGTTCGACTTCTACGGCAATGAATTTTATGCCTGCCACTGAAACCGAAAAAGCCGGACTGCTGGTTTTTCAGAATGAGACGCACTATTACTATTTATGTAAGTCTCTGGAAAAAGGTCAAGCGGTCGTGCAGTTATTCAAGTCAGATACTTTATTGATCTCGCAGAAAATTGGCAAGGGTCGCGATATCCAGATGAAGATCATCGCCGAAGGCGCTTACTATTCATTTTATTATGCCACCAAACCGAATAAATGGATTTTGCTTAAAGATCAAGTGGATGCGCGATTTTTAAGTACGCGGGTTGCCGGAGGATTTGTGGGGTGTATGTACGCTTTATATGCGACTTCCTCGGGCAAACCCAGTTCCGCCGTCGCCTATTTCGATTGGTTCGAATATGTCGGCAATGATGAAATATATATTAACACTAAATGAGGATTGGATATGACAGATCAACAGTGGGAAATGCTAAAGAAAATTATCATTGGCGAAAAGGTCAGACCGCTACCGATAGGTTTTATTGCCGATAGTCCGTGGTTACCCGGCTGGTATGGTATCAGGATACTCGACTATTTTTCCAATGACGAATTGTGGATGAAAGCCAATCTGAAAGCCATTCGGGATTTTCCGGATATCATGTTTTTACCGGGCTTCTGGTCGGAATATGGAATGTGTACTGAACCATCGGCTTTCGGGGCGCGTTGTCGTTTTCCGCAGGATGAGTTCCCGCATGCGCATGCGGTTATCAAGTCGCCGGAGGAAATCGAATCGTTAGTCGTGCCGGAACCGGAAACGGATGGATTACTGCCGATGATTTTAAACCGTCTCAAACTAGCTCAGCCGCATATAGAGGATGCCGGTCATAAAATCCGGTTTGCCGTTGCGCGCGGTCCGCTTAATATCGCCAGCTTTTTAATGGGTGCGACTGAACTGATGATGGCGATGTTGACTAATCCGGAATCGATTGATACTTTGATGCAGAAAATCACCGCATTTTTGAAAAAGTGGTTGCAGATTCAGCGCGAGACTTTCAGTTCGGTTGACGGGATTTTTCTTCTGGATGATATCATCGGTTTCATAGGAGAGCCGGAATTTCGCCGATTCGGTTTGCCTTATTTTAAAGATTTATACAATGCCGACGTCGCGGTGAAATTTCTCCATAATGATGCCCAATGCCGGGTCTCGATGCCTTTTTTACCGGAAATAGGCGTAAACCTGTTCAACATGGGTTTTGATGTTACATTAAATGAAATAAAAGAACGCACAAATAATCAGGTGACGCTTGTGGGTAATATTCCGCCGCGCGATGTGCTGGCGAACGGCAAACCCGAAGATGTTACAAAATGTGTAATTGAACTACTGGACAGCCTTCAGGATAAATCGCGCGTGATAGTATCCTGCGGCGGAGGATTGCCGCCCGGAGTCAGTTCCGCAAACCTGACCGCCTTTATTCAAGCCGTGAAAACCTACGCGAAAGATTAATCTAGCCCTGTCCGCAAAAGGTAACTTAAACCACAAATATCTGAGGTTGCATGGATTTACGCTTTACAATAATATTTAAGAAAAATAGACGGTTGTTGATTAGCATAGTATTAGTGACTTTAGCCTCATCACTCTGGCAATGTTCGCAATCAAACCGAGTCAGGACGGAAAAAGTCATCCAACTAATGGTCGATAATGTACTCAAAGAGACTACGTTTCAATTTATCGATAAGAAAAGCGGTGGGCGCTATTCTCGGCTGATTGACGTGCCGGCTGAAGCCGAACTGATTCCGGAAAGCGGCTATAACGACTGGCGTTACTGGAATGGGGTAATGAATCTGGCAATGCTGAGCCTGGGAGAAGGTTTTAAGAATCCGAAATACATCGAATTTGTCAATCGCCAGATCGCCTTTTGTTTTGACAATTACCCATATTTCGAAAAGCGTCACACCGATGAAAACAAATGGGAATATCCTTTTGGTCAGCTTTTCATCATGGAGGAGCTGGACGACTGTGGAGCAATGGGCGCCAGCCTTATTGAAATAATCCAGCGCGATCCGCAGGAAAGGTATCTTGATTATATCGATCGGGCGGCAGAGCACATTTTATCCCGACAGGTTCGATTGGAGGATGGCACACTCGTTCGGACATTTCCCCGTAGATATACAATCTGGGCGGATGATTTATACATGGGTATTTCCTTTCTCTGCCGAATGAGTAAAGTCACTGGGCGTTCCCGGGAAACCATCGGAATTGAAGACGCCGCTCGCCAGGTAATTAATTACCACAAATATCTCTTCGATCAGAAAGCCGGACTGATGTATCATAATTGGTACTCGGATACCCGCCAACCAGGAGTCGCTTTCTGGGGACGCGCCAATGGCTGGGCGATCGTAGCCCAGGTTGAGCTTCTGGATCACCTGCCGTCAGATTACTCCCAGAGAGATACTTTACTGGCATTATTCCGCCGCCATATAGAAGGGATTATCCCTTATCAAAGCCAAACCGGTCTGTGGCACCAACTTCTCGATAAGCCCGACTCCTTTCTGGAAACATCCTGTACGGCTATGTTTACCTATGCGATTGCGCGGGCAGTTAATCAAGGCTATCTTGAACCAAACTATAAATCTTTAGCTATAAAAGGCTGGCAGGGCGTTTTGACTAAAATCCGTCCTGACGGACAAGTCGAGGGAATTTGCACCGGTACCGCCACCAGCGACGATCTGAACGATTATTACAATCGTCCGACGCCCCTCAATGATGTGCACGGTATCGGCACTGTCTTAATGGCCGGTCGCGAAATTATGAGATTACTTAAATAAAAATAAACCAGTGATTTAGTAAAAAGTAACCATCGCTAATGATTAATTCTGGGCATATTAATTAAAATAATTATTGGTAAAATTGAAACGGTTCAATTAAATTCAAACTAGTGAAATTGAGATTACGTTATATCATCATGTCTAAAAAACTAACCAGTCCATTCCAGCTTTCTTGATGCTGATTTGTTACGTTAAAATAAATAAACAAACAAAATGAATAGGAGATGAACTATGTCAAAACAGGTTTTAATTGGGAAAAAGGAATATTTCAAAGGAATCGGTAAAATTCCTTATGAAGGTCCTCAATCAACCAATCCGTTAGCTTTCAAGTATTACGACGAAAACAAAGTCGTAGCCGGAAAGACCATGAAAGACCATTTTCGGTTTGCGATTGCCTACTGGCATACCTTCTGTAATAATGGCGGCGATCCGTTCGGCACCGACGGTACGGTCGATTTTCCTTGGAATGAATCCAGCGATCCGATGCAGGCCGCTAAAGACAAACTGGACGCGGCTTTCGAATTTTTCACAAAGCTTGGCACGCCATTTTATTGCTTCCATGACCGCGATATGGCTCCCGAAGGCAAGAATGTGATCGAATCCGCAAAGAATCTGAAAGAATTGGTAAATCTGGCGAAAGCTAAACAGGCCGAATCAGGAGTGAAACTATTGTGGGGCACCGCCAATGTCTTTTCGAATAAGCGTTATACCAATGGCGCCGCTACCAATCCCAATTTCAGTGTAATCCCGCATGTCGCTTCACAGGTAAAAGCGGCTATTGATGCGACTATCGAACTGGGAGGAGAAAATTACGTATTCTGGGGCGGCCGGGAAGGTTATTACAGCTTACTAAATACCAATATGAAACGCGAAATCGAACACCTGGCAATGTTTTTGACCAAAGCCCGCGATTATGGTCGCGCCGCCGGTTTCAAAGGCACATTTCTGATTGAACCCAAACCCATGGAACCGACCAAGCATCAGTATGATTTTGATTCGGCGACGGTGATTGGTTTTCTGAGAAATTATGGTTTAGATAAAGATTTCAAAATCAATATCGAGAATAACCATGCTACCTTGGCCGGACATACTTTTGCCCATGAAGTGCAAACCGCTTGCGATGCCAGTTTATTCGGAAGCCTGGACGTCAATCAGGGCGATCCTTATAATGGTTGGGATACCGATGAATTCTTGCATAGTCTGTATGATTCCACCGAACTAATGCTGGTTCTTCTGCAGAATGGCGGAATCGGTCACGGCGGTATGAATTTTGACGCCAAGAATCGTCGCAGTTCCACCGATCTGGAAGACATGTTTATCGGGCATATTTACTCGATAGATGCTCTGGCGCGCGGCTTACTGATCGCCAATGACATTCTGGAAAAATCGAATTATCTAAAGATGAAGAAAGAACGTTACGCCAGCTTCGACTCCGGCGACGGCGCTCGTTTCGAAAAAGGTCAATTAGGTCTGGCAGAACTGGCAAAATTAGCCGAAAATATTGGCGAACCAAAAATGATCAGTGGCAAACAGGAAGTATACGAAAGCCTGATCAATCAATATATTCGTTAAGCAGTAAATAGGAGTAGAACTGTGTTTAAATTATTCGCCGGGTTGGACGTTTCAACCCAAAGCACAAAACTTGTCGTAATCGATCTCAAGTCCGCAAAAGTCGTCTATGTAAATTCGGTCAATTATGACGCCGACTTGCCTCATTATAATACCGAAAATGGAGCGATAAAAGGGCTGGGAGAAGGCGTATCCGAATCCGATCCCAAAATGTGGATCGAAGCTGTCGATCGCGTTTTCACCAACGCCAAGGTAGCCGGAATCGATATGTCTCAGATAGGATGCATTTCAGTTTCCGGACAACAACATGGTCTGGTGGCTCTGGACGCTCAGGGCAATTTGTCGCGTTCTCGCAGTAAACTCTGGAATGACTTCTCGACTCTTGAAGAATGTGAGATATTGACCGAAAAAATCGGCGGTCTGGAGCAAATGATCAAGGAGGTCGGTAACAGTCAGCGAACCGGATATACCGCGGCGAAAATTTTTCACATGGTGCGCCACGAACCGGAAACTTACCGGAAAACGGCGACTCTATTTCTGGTGCATAATTATATTAATTATTATTTGACCGGAGGTGTTTGCGTCATGGAACCGGGCGACACCTCCGGCATGGCACTCTGGAATCCGAAGACCGGTCAATGGTCGCAAAAAGTCACTCAAGCGATCGCGCCGGATTTAGCCGCCAAGTTGCCTGAAATTAAACCCTCGGATCAGACTATCGGAGCGATTAATCCCGCTCTGGTGACAAAATTTGGCTTTTCAGCAAATTGTCAAATCGATGCCGGTTGCGGCGACAATATGTATGGTGCCGTCGGCACCGGTAATGTTGAACCGGGAATCGTCACCGTCAGTCTGGGAACGAGCGGAACGGCTTATACCTTCATGGTGGAGCCATACGTTGATCCGACGGGTGAGATTGCGGCTTTTTGTGACAGCACCGGCCATTATCTGCCGCTGTTGTGTGTTTCCAATTTAG
>Ga0265293_10007393_pt1 | contig 16941 bp, 16 predicted proteins | sample Munlanlewell138R_FD_192505 | JGI IMG/M metagenome (GOLD analysis project Ga0265293, IMG submission 192505) | Leachate microbial communities from a municipal landfill in Southern Ontario, Canada - Leachate well 138R | ecosystem: Engineered > Solid waste > Landfill > Unclassified | place: Canada...
GAGATGAACTGGCAAAGCAACGCCAGACTGCGGCGATATTCGTGCGGCCGACCGCTTTCCAGTCCTGCTTCTGCGTATTGCATCCACCTTTCTCCATGTTTCTGCCAGTCAATGTCCGGCTCATCACCTCGCTCCAAATAGGAATCCAAATGCACACGCATCGTGAACTCCTGGAGAAGGATATGGAGATAATCTATCTGAAAGATGGAATAGTAGCCCTCCTGTGTTTGGTCTGTGTCATCGGGTACCTCATAGGCTGGTGGAATCCTCGTGGTATCCATTGCCAAATTCGTAGCAAACCAGTTATTGCCGTCACGCACCGGGATATAGAACGGCGGCGTGTCAATTTCAGGTGTCTTTACTCGGAAAACCGGGGAGAACAATCCTAAACGTTCGAGCCGTATCAATCGTTCCCGATCGATAGACGTCCCGCGATCGCGGCAGTAAGTGACAAATCGGTCGGTTCCCAACAGTGGGCAGGCAATGACAGCACCGGTTTCGACAATGGCACGTCCGGCACCGGCCGGAAGAGCAAGAAGGTTTTCGTTGACTGCAGCTTTCTCTTTCATCCAGTGTGCAAAACTCTTCCAAGCCGACCATTTAACGACCAATATTCTACATCAAATGCCGTAAGGAACGGATTGTTAACCACTTCGCCCTGCCGCTTCCGAGTGAGCACCAGTTTCACAGGTACTTCTTGAATGTACCGGCGGTTACTAACACGGTGAGCGCGAACAGCGTGGCGAAAGGAAGGATGACGAATGTTGGATGCAAGCTGAAAGGGAGTGACAGATACACCACCCAAGTCAGCACCACGAGCGGTATCGCTGCTTTCTTTGCATAGTGATAGACGAAGGAACTCTCCCGGCCACCGCCCCACCGGCGCAGATCCCGCCGCACGAGACCGTCAACCAAAGCCACTAGGCTGAACAACAGGAACACCGGCGTCGCCAACATGAGAATCGCCAAGCGTACCGAGAACACCTGGGTCACCTGCATGGCCGCGATCGTGTACTCGGCGATCGGCTGGTAGACCTTGTGCAGCGTCGGTCGTAATCCTTTCTCTTCCGCTCGTGGCGGCGGCGATACCCAACGTATGAACGCGATGAAGCGGGTAACTTCGAACAGGTAGTGGTAAGTGCCATCGGCCACGTCCTTGGCGAAGCGGACCGGGTTCGATGTCACGATGCTACGACGGAAGTCCGTGTCCAGATAGCTAATCTCTTGGCTGAGCATCGCGCGACTGTGATCGAGGCCTGCGTCCTCCCACCACAGGTTCATCCCGACCAACTCCACGACGATCGAAAACAACAGGGAGAACAGCAGCCACTTGATGGCTTGGGCAACGGCGGTCAGACCTTTGGAAATCAGTCCTTGTCGAACGGCGGTACGCCGCGGATCGGCGACCGCTTCAGCCATGGCTGTCTTGTACCTCCTCGCTTGGTGCGGCCACATCGGCCACCGCCATCCACCACGGCTCCTGCACGCGATACCACTGGTCGTTGGTGATGTAGGTCCGCTCCATCTCGTTGGCGATCTCCACCATCCCCGCTGGCATGGCATGATCCCCGCGCGTATCGGGCAGCGGCATGCGCAGTTTCCAGAGCTGGCCGCCTTCCAACAACGCGAAAGCTTGGCCCTTGGGCAACGCCACCAGTTCCGCCGGTGTCAGCATGGGAACCTCCGAGACGCTGATACGGTCTTCGTTGCGGGACATGAAATCGATCCCCGAACTCGGGTCAGAGGAATCATTGACCCCGGAAACACTCATGAGTGTAAACACCTCGACGCGCGGTAGCTGGTCCGTGAGCATCTCCGCCGTGGCCAGTTCCTTGACCCGCAGCATGATCAGCGTATTGAAGTTGCCCGCCACCTGGCCGGCCTTCGCCCGACTGCCGATGCGCGCTTCCACGTCGGACCAGGTCTGAGTGTAGGCGGTGACCTGGAAGCCGGCACCGCCGGCCTTGTTCAACAGCGGCACGAACTCGTCGCCGATCAGCTCGTTGAACTCGTCGGCGTGCATGGATATGGTCGGTAGCACATAGGACCTCGGGGTATCGATCGGATCAGTGTCGACGCCGTGTTTGTAGATATGCCCGGCCACCGAGACCAGGTCCGCGAACATGGAATTCCCAACCGCACTGGCGACCGTGGTATCGGTCAGGGCATCGAGACCGACATACACGATCCCCTTGCGGCGGATGACATCCATCCACTCGAAGATGGGGCGCGAATCGGCTTCGTCGAGATAGTCAGGCGAGATGAGTTCGGCAATCTTGCCGGTGGTCAGCTTCTCCATCAGCGGCCCGACGGAACTGACGATCTTGTCGAAATAGGTCTTGTCGTACTTGAAGGCCGATACCAGTCCATCGAGGACCGGGTCGTAGAGGTCGAGTTCCTGCAGGTGCCGCATCAGCGCGATGGCCTCGTCGTTGCGACCGCGCAGCGAGTTCGGCAGGTTGCGTTCCTTGATGTTGCCGGCGATGTCCGCCACCTTCTCGCGCCAATCCGCCGCACCGTACCGGTGCAGGTGTTCGCGCGCATATTCGACGAACAGCGGCTCGATATCGTTGATGTAGCGGCGCACCTGCTGGTAGTCCGGCCGACGGCCCAGTGCCACCAGGGCGCGGGCGATGATGTTGACGAAGCGCCAGGCGAATTCCTTGAAGGCCGCAGAGTTGCCCTCGCTTGGGAGCTGGTTGGCGATGCGCGTCGCGACCTCGGTGATGCGGGAGAAGTTGCCGATGGCGTTGTAGCGGGCCGAGACCTCGGGGAAACCCAGATGGAACATGTAGAAGTCCTTGGCGCGCCCTGCCCGCTTTGCCTCTGCGTACACCCGCCGCAGGAGATCGGCATCCCCCTTGGGATCGAACACGATGACCACGTCGCCCCGCCGGATGTCTTGGGCGATGAGAATCTCGGCCAGCCGTGTCTTGCCGACGCGCGTGGTCCCCAACACCAGCGTGTGACCGACCCGCTCACCGATATCCATCCAGACGTCCTGCTCGTCGGGTTCCACGGCATGCAGGGCCGGCTTACCCCCGACGGCGGGCAGCGGCGCCAGGGGATTCCACCAGCCCCTGGAGCGGAGAAACCGCGCCACGAGATTCACTAGCGGTATAGGTTCCCAGGCCACTTCTTTGCGGCGCGCCCATTGATACAGCGCGCCCGGTTGGACGTAGTGTTGGACCTCGGGGCGGATCGTGTCGCGCAAGCGCTGCGTGTGCTTCTGGGTCCAGCGAAAGCCTTTGCCGAGGAACAGCTTGTGGCGACTAAGCGGAATCTTGTCGGCGCGCAGCCGATAGGTGGGCAGTCGGCGCATGTTGCGCTGATAGCGCATCACCCGAAAGGCTTGGCGGGCACGCATCACGCCGATCACCGCCAGTGCCGCGCCGGCACTGTAGGCGACGCCCGGCGGCATCATCAATGCCCATGGAGCCAGCACAGCGATGGCCGCCGTGGCGAACGCCACCAACGTCGACCACAACTCGACCGGCGGGCGCAGCAAGGCCTCGACGGGATGCCGGCTCACTGCTCGATGCCGTGTGGCGTTATCAGGACCGGGTAATGTGAAATACCTAAGGCGGTGGCGATGTCGGCCGCGGAGGCTGGCAGGATGGGCAGCCCGCCTGCCAACTGGGCGACGGCCCTCAAGTCCTCCTGCGTCTCCGCCTGCACCAGCATGCCAACCGCTCCGATCTCCTTCAGGCGACCCCGGTATTCAACCAGCCATCGCCGTGATCGGTCATCGGAACCGATGAGAAAGAACGGACGCGAGAACGGCCTGTCATGCGATCTGGTCTGTACCGGTCCGGGGCTCAAACCGGGCGAGCGAATCGGCAACAGCGCTTGTACGTCGGCGGCGCCAAGTCTGGGGCTATTCGGCGCTCCGGTCACCGATAGCGGATTGATTGCCGTCTCGGCTCGGTCGATGATCTCGAGGAACGGTGCCAGCGGCCGCGTATCGCCGCTATCGTAGATCACCTTGACTTCCGACCAGGCCGGTACGGATGTCAGCGCCATGCCGATCAACATCACGCCATACCGTATATATTGGAACAATTTCGTCATCGGACTTGCACTACCCGGTTGCGGCCAAGCGCTGCCAGTGAGCAACCACCCGCGACCGGTAGCGTTCCGCGCGCACCGTATCCGCGGGAGCGTGATAACAACCGACGCCCGCCCACCAGTCGCGCCGCTGTTCGAAACACTGCCGCAAGATCACAGCCGCCACACGCATGTTGTGATACGGTTCCAACGCCTGCCAGGTGTCTCCCAGCTTGTCTTGGTGGAACCGCCAGTTCACCTGCATCAAACCGATATCGATGGACTGTTCGCCGTGGGCGATAAACGTATTCAGCGCATGCCATGCCGCCTCGCGCGATGGGTAGACATGACCGCGGCCGGCGACATTCAGTGTCCAGGGCCAGGGACGGCGCACACCTTCTCCGTTCGAACCCACGCCGCTTTCCGCCAGGGCGATGGCATACAGCACCGTGTAGGGAATCCCGTATTCGGACGCGACGACACGGTATCCTTCGGGAACGGATGTCGCACACCAGCCGGCTGATGGCCAGGCGATCCCGAACACGACGCTCAGCCAGAGGAATAGCCGTTGCGACGCGCACATGGTCACAGCTCCGAGGCCCAAAGCGCCGATACGTCCTCCCCCCGGCGACGCAGTACATAGGGAATCTCACCCTTGCCCTGGGTAAGACGCTCCAGCACGCCGGCTTCATGGTTGAGGGTGACGCGGCGATTGCGCACCCACTGCGGATCGATCCCACGATCAATCGCCCAGGCCCTGACCGCCTGATCATCGCCGGGTTTCACGCCGGCGATATAGAGATCGATGCCAGCCACCTCATCGATGCGCTTGAGCAACTTGCCCCACAGGGCATCACAAGCAGGACAATTCGGCCGGGTGAAGAACAGCACACGATCATCTGGCAACAAGGCGCTGGTGTTGCTGCTGCGTGTGGTCAGGCGACTGACATCGATGACTTGCTCATTTGGATACAAACGCTTCCCGGCCTCATCATAGGCACGTTGGAAAGCCAGGATGCGATCCACGTCCTCGCGCATGGCGCGGGCCCAGAGCTCGGCATACCGTCGACGCTCATCCTCGTCGCGCGCGTGGATGCCCAACACCTCGATGGGTGAGATCGTCGGCGGGCTGACACTGCCGCGAATGCCTTGCATCAACAGTTTGTAGCATTGCCACTCGGTCTCGGACAGGCCCCAGGCACGGGAACGGGCCAGCTCGGACGGCGTCAACGCATTTTTGATTGTCGCCGAGACGCTGGTATCGGTTTCGTTCGCCCGTGTGCCGGAGACTTCCACGGCGCACACCGGCGCTGTGAGTACCAGCACCAGGATCACGCCCATCCAGCGCGCGCGATTACTCATCGGCGCACCCGCCGTCGCATTCACCGGCGGACTTTGTTGCGGCCATGATTTCACGCCCATGGGCGCGGGACAGATCCCGATAGATCACGTCGTGCTGGTTCAGCATGCAGTCGCGCAGATGCGCCTGGTCATCATCGTCTGATGCGCGCGCACTATCGGATCCATCCGGCGAACCACTCACCGCGGCCGGCACCTCCACGGTCATCGGGTCTCCTTCCATTCCTTCATGGGTTGTCGACCCCAGCGAAATGGCCCCGAACAACAATAAAATGACAACGAATACTTCCATCAGCCTTATCTCCGGATTGAAGTGGAATAGTCCTGACCTTCGGGACCACGAAGCGCGACCTGTTTGTTGAGCCGATCGATGTGCGTGACTTGCCAACCGGACCGTTGCTCGCCTTCACGGAGGAAGGCGACCTGTCCGTTCTGGGAGACCGCGACATAGACGGCGTCGTCCCATAGGTCGATGGCGTCGATGAGAAACGGCGGGACGCTGGACACCTGTTTTTGTTGTACCGCCGCCTTCTTTTTGCTAGCGATCTTTAGGCCTCGCACGTCCTCGGCGATGGCTTGCAGCTGGGAGTACGCATCGGTGATACGTTGCTTGAGTTCGTCGTTACCCTTGCGCAGCTCAGCGATCGATTCATGAATTGCGCTCATGCCGGCGGCCAATCCCGACAGTTCGCGATTCGTACTCGATTGCTCGGTCATCACGGATTCGAACCACTGATTGATCCGATCGGATAGTCCTTCGATGGTGCGCTTGATCGTCTCTGGGGTGCCGGACGTCGGCGGTTCGACGCTATCCACGCTTCTAGGGTTCGTCGCGCTCACATGGAGCGCCGGCATGGCATGCTCAGGTGTGGCCGCGATGCTGTGCAGGGCGTCGACCTGACCGCGCAACATCACGAGTGCACCGATCGTTATCACACTGACGATGGCGGCGATCAGAAGCGTCTTCCGCGAAGATCGCCGTGGCTTCGGCTGTTCGGCAATATCCACGCTCGCGTCATTCTGCTCTGCGTCATGCGACTGTACGGCCCGTTCCTCATTCTCCATCATGCGGACCCTCCGGTTTCATACTGCTGGCTTGCTGCGCAACACGCTCCGTCGCGGTGCACAAATCGAAAGAGATCAAACGATGTACCGGATCTTGAACGAGACGAAATGCAGGCCCTACCAGGGTCTCCAATCCTTGCATCAACGTGACCGGACCAAGATGCCGATGCACGGCGGGTAACGGCAGCGTCAACAGGTGCTCGGTTTCCGGTGCTATTACGTGTCCAGCGGCCAAGCGGTACCCGCTGCGCTGGAGCAGGTATTGCACGGCCTCGCCCACCGTCACGATGCGTGCCGGGAATGAAACCGTTATGGTCGTCGCCAACAGGTTGGCCTGTGCCTCTGTCGGTGTGGTAGCGAGCAAGGAATAGCGCCCTACCTGGACATCCTTCGCCTGCAGGTTCACGCTGCCCACGAGACAGATGCCGGCGAGACAGATTGCGGTTGCCGCGACCGGATGGGAGGGATGAAAAAGGGATCTCTTCATAATGAATTCGGCCTTGGTGGTTCTGTGTAACCAGGCCGGCATCATGACGAAGTGTCCTCCTTACCGGGAACGGAAAATCCATCCAACCATTTGCGTCATTTCCGTGTCCCGCTCAGCGCCCTAAGTACACCGAAGTGATCTGCTCACGCTCATGCCCCAGCTCCCGACTGATGGTCTGCCGCGCATGCCTGTCCACCACCTTCTGCCCTGAGCTCAACGCCCGCGTCACCGGTCCGCCGGCGGCCGGCGCCTTCCATCCGGTCAGCTCTTCATAGCGCCGTTGCGCATACGCATGCCGCAAACCGTGCATTTTCGAGAGGCCGGCATTGGCCGTGTGCCGTTCGTAGGCGCGAAGCTGCTGAACATAGTTCCGGTCGCTCGGTATGAGGGAACCCCCTGCGGCAAGGCGGTGCGCGCGATCCAGTGCCTCGCGCTGTTCATCGCTGCGCACCGGAACGTCGCGCGCCTTGCCGCCTTTGGTCCAACTGGCTTTCAGCGTGATGCGGTCACCGCGGTCGGCGTAGCCGGGATTGAACTTGATCGCCTCCTCACGGCGCAGACCGAAAGCCTTCTGCAATTCGAGGCTCATCCGCACGTAGGGGTCTCGGATCTTCTCCAGGTCCGGTGCGCTCACCGATTTGGCTTTCGACCCATTGGTCACGAACTGCCGATCCGGAATCCCGTAATGATCGTTCGATCGGGCCACGACATTCTGCTTGTCCACCTTCTGCGCCCACCAGCGCAAGACCGCCATCCGGTTCTTGATCGTGCCGACGCTGAGTTTCTGCGCCAGCCAATCCTTGACCAGCGCCTCGACATGCTTTGGTTTCAATGAGCGCACGTTCATGCCGCGAAAACCCAGTGCGTCCAGCTGGTTTGCGATGAGCATCACGTGATGCATGCGCTTCGCTTGTGTTGCGTAGCTGCCGTCGCGGTTGCGATGGCAGAGTTGTTTGAGTTGGTAGTTCAGGTCTCTCACGGTGCAATCTCTATCTGGTAAGTGTTTATGACCACCCGGCAGCCGTAGCTAACTGGGCTCGCTTGCGCGAAACGGTCAGGGACACCACTCCCATACGACCTGAATATGCCTGGTCTCAGGCAACGCCGGTTTTCCCTTTTGGGTAATGGCCCGGCGCTGGCCAACGTGCCCGATCTCGGGCGTTCTCTCAGTGTGGTTTCATCACATCACCTCCTTTCAATTGAGCGGACTCTGTCCGCGGGTTTATGGAAAATGAGCGTCGACGGGATCGCCCCCAGTGGAATCACTGGCTGCGACCGTCTCGGCTCGTTGAGTAAAAACAGGCTTGCGCCTACGTGAAGGGCGGACCTTGCGGTCCGTGTCGGCTAGAAGATGGACCAACGGCGTAGAGCCGCAGCGCGTTACATGGTCCGGGATGCGCTTATTCGCCACTGTACCCGCAGTGGCCACGGTTAGATTCGATGGATCTTGGCGTTTCGAGGGCGGCAGTATACGAACACATCATCCCGCCGTAATCCCGAAATTCGATCGCAAGCCCGCGCCATTCCCGGGATCGCGCCCTCGTCACTACCCCGCTGCGCTCGCTAGTGACGAGGGCGACTTCGCTGCAAACCAAGCGACCCGCCGGGCTCACGCCCGGCATGCCGCTTGGAAGTGATGATCGGTGCGGGCTTTCAAAACAGATCGGCCTGACCACAGGGGTCCACAGGCGCCGCTGACCGCGGCCCCGCCCTTGGCTGCGCGAGTGAGGGGCTCGCTACGCCGTGGCGGGCAAGGCCTGTGGACTCTGTGGACGGCCCGCTTTTCGATCTTTCGGGCTGAGGATCGGGAACGGGCAATGCCTAAACGGGACGGCCGGTTACAGTGTAACCACCCGCCCATTCGGTCCGCCATGCAGGCCACTGTGAATTGGTCATTCCAGTCTGCGTCGGAAAATCAAATGGTTGATTCGAAATCAATCAATCGCCACTACTTCAATTCGGTTTGTTGCTTGTCCGGTGATGCCTCAGCCAAACCCCAGGGCGATTCATTCAACCATGCCGCAACCTGGCTGGCGGGCATAGGACGACCCATATAGTAGCCCTGGCCTGCATCACAGCCGAGCGACTTGAGCTGCGCCCATACGGCTTCGTCCTCTACGCCTTCGGCCACCACGGTGAGCGACATATCGTGTGCCAGGGTGATGGTGGATCGCACAATGCTCGCAGAATCGGCGTCATCCAGCATGTCGGCAACAAACGATTTGTCAATTTTGATAGTTGCTACCGGCAGCTTCTTGAGATAACTCAGTGACGAGTAGCCGGTACCGAAGTCGTCAATGTAGAGTGGTATCCCAAGATCTCTTAAGCGTGACAGGACATCCAGCGCACCCACAGGGTCCGCCATGACCGCACTTTCGGTGATCTCCAGTTCAAGCATCCCTTGCTCCATACAACAAGCCGCGCACATCTCCTGAATCTTATCCAGTAGGTGCGGATCCTGGAGGTTGAATGCGGAGAGATTGACGGCAATCGGTAGATGGATCCCTGCCTGTCGTAGCGCGGTCGACTGGCCTAGCGCAGACGCCAATACCCAGTCTGTGAGAGCCCGGATCATCCCGGTACGCTCCGCCAGCGCAATGAACTCATCAGGAGGAATCATGCCATGCGTTGGATGTGACCAACGCGCCAAGGCTTCGAAGCCGTTGACGTGGCCAGACCGCATGGAGATCTTCGGCTGGTAATACAGCTCCAGCGCATTGCCTTCCAGCGCCCGGTTCAAGTCGGAGGCCAGCGCTAGATGACGTTTTTTGTCAACATCCTGCTCGGGCGAGTAAAAGGCGTATCCATTTCCGGACAGCTTGGCCAGCTGCATCGCCAAATCCGCGCGACGTATGAGCTGTTCGCCCTCCGTTCCGTGGTCAGGGAACAGGACGATGCCTACATTCGCTCTAATAACCAGAGAGAAATCATTTATGGTAAATGGTTGATTTAAAATCTCCAGGATACGGAGTGCTGTCTGCTCAGCTTGAACGGCATCCACTTCCGGTAACAGCAATGCGAATTCATCGCCGCGCATACGAGCTACGAACTCGTTTTTCTCCGTTTCTTGCTCTATACGTTTCCCTGATACCTGCATCACTTTATTGCCGGCCTCAAAGCCCAGGGTATCATTGATGTCACGCAATCGCTCCAGATCAAACAACAACAGGGCAAGACTGCGATTCCGTGAGCGCGCGCCAGTGATGGCGTCACCCAGATGCTCTTCGAGCGAAGCGTGATTTGGCAGGCCGGTCAACGCGTCGTAGTACGCCATATGCCGAATCGTCGCCTGCGCCGCATCATGCTTGATGCGGGTGCGCAGGGTGGAGATGCCATAGGCCAAATCCTCTGCCATTTCAGACAAGAGTTCGATCGCAGCCGGATCAAATGCATCGTCGTCTTCCGCATAAATAGTAATTGCGCCCATCACTTCCTGATCAACATGCAAGGGCAACGACAAGGCCGACTCGATCCCCTGCTCACGGGCCGCCGTATGCCATGCCTGGTATCGTGGATCGCTCTGGAGCCCGTGCACCACACAGTGCCTGCCGGTTCGGATCGCCGTACCGGTGGGACTATTGCCTCGTTTTGTTTCGTCCCAGGTGATGTGGAGTGTGTCGAGGAAAGCCTTATCGGTCCCGGCCTGCGCCACCGGTCGCACCGTCTTTTCCACATCATGTTCCGCAAAGCCGACCCAGGCCATGCGATATCCGCCTAGCTCCACCGCCACACTGCACATCTTCTGCAGTAAAGATGATTCATCAGCAGCCCTCACGAGCGTGCGGTTGCCGGCGCTCAGGGTACGCAACGCACGGTTGGTACGTTGTAGTTCCTTGTCATGCATGTCGGCTTCATCTCGTCGCCGTTGCAGCGACGCAGCCATTCGGTCAAAAGTCAGAGCCACTTGACCGAACTCGTCATGCGTCTGCGGCAATTCTGTTCGAGCGTTGAGATCACCATTGCCGAGGCGCTCACTGGCATGTGCCAAAACCCCAAGTGGCTGCAAGACAAAGACATTACTACCCTTCCATGCCACGGTGATGACTATTACTACGATTAGAAACAATGCAATCAGATCGCGCTTGAAGCGAGAGTCAAGATCCGCATAGGCGACATCACGAGGAATGCCAACACTGACATACACACTGTTCGAATTGCCTTGATGAAGGGGCGTAAAGGCAAAAAGCCGATGGACGCCAGTTGCATCCATTGATTCAGCAGTTCCTTCGGCGTCTTTCTCGAGGATCATCCGGACGAAGGGCGCATCCTTGATGGATTTTCCGAACCACCTGTCCGGATCGGGCTGATGCGCTAACACCGTGCCACTCCTATCCAGAATGGTGATCATTGTTCCTTCAGGCAGCGGAATATTGCTCAGCTTCCGGCTCAGCCAGGCGAGATCCAGGGCCGCAAAGATTACGCCCTCGATCCGGCCTTGATCATCACGTAGCGGGTAACCAAGATTAACAGCGCTCTTACCGGTAACACGCCCGACTTGATAGCTACCGATGGCGAGATCGCCCGTTTCGATAGCGCGGCGAAAATAATCGCGATCATGTATCTGAACCGGTGTCGACATGGGTAAACCACTGCACCGCATCAGCCCGTCAAGGCCGCTGACACCAAGATTGGCATAATAGGGGTACTGCTCGAGCAACTTGGCCAGCACATCATTGCAAGCAGCTCCCCCTTTCGCTGGCTGAATGCTCGGCAACCGGGCCAACCCCGGTAACAATTGGCGTGCACCTGCTATGAGCTCCTGCTGTTCCTGCAATACCAAACGGGCTAACCTCAGCGCCACTGTCTGCGTATGCAGGGCTTCCGCTTTGCGTGCTTCGATAGCGTTGTGCATTAACAGCGCAAACACCGGCACGATGATCAACATGAGCAAAAGCACGAGGCGTGCGCGAAGGCTGGAAAGCCGGTTTTTGTGCATAAAAATCCCTCTTCTATCCAGCGCTGCCACTGCACGCCAAAGTGACCGGCAATGAGAAAGGCGATCTGCCTTATGGCTCCTTCTTACAACTTGCTTAGAGGTAATGAATGTTGTGCCGCTCCCCGATGTTGCGAAGCGGACACAGCCAGCCGGTAAGTTGGATATCGTTTTACCCTGTCATCGGCAAGCGACATAAAATCTTTAATTATCCTAATGAGTTAACACAAAACCATCCACGGGTGAGGGTGTCATGGCTTTCCCCTGACTTCACGGACACGACAGCTAAAAGCGAGACGAAAATGGGGTGCACGGATGAAGCTGCGTTTTAAGGCGAATTCCATCCCCGTATTTGATTACGAAAATTGTGGCGTACGTGATATTTACCAAGAGCGGCAGCATTTTGGGTCTATATTTTTCACGTACGATATCTTTTACTTGCCACCGACTGATCGAGCTGTTACTTTTTACCGTACGGTATCTTTTTTTGAGGCGCCGCTATGACAGAGGAAGACAGCATTTACGGCGCGGTCCAGACCGCCGAGGAACTCGGCCGCTTGGCGCGCGCCCATCGCAAGCAACGGTACCTGACGCTGGAGACGGTCTCTGGGCTCGGCAACCTGAGCACGCGCTTCCTGTCGGAGTTTGAACGAGGCAAGGAGACAGCCGAGATCGGCAAGGTCCTGAAGGCGCTGCGCACGTTGGGGCTGGAGGTCATCATCCAACCGCGCGGGCGGGCGACGCCGGCTCACCGTACCGGCAAGACCCGTGAGGAGACCCCATGAGCGACCCCGACATCCTCAACGTCTGGCACGAGCAACACTTGGTCGGTCAGCTCTGGCGCAATACGACCGGAGGCATCGGGTTTCGCTACGATCCCGAGTGGACCGCCGACGGCCGTTTCGCCGTCTCCCGTTCCCTGCCGCTAACGGCCGGCGAATTCGCCCCTGAGGAAGGCACCGCCCAGCGCTGGTTCGCCAATCTGTTGCCCGAGGGGACGGTGCGCGAACACATCGTCCGCGACCTCAAACTGCCGAATACGGATTTCGACCTGCTGCGCGCCATCGGCGGCGAGTGCGCCGGTGCACTGTCGATTCTGCCCGTAGACCGACACCCATCGTGCGAGCGGCAGTACCGTCCGTTGACGGAGAAGGACTTGGCCGACATGGCGGCGCGCCGGGGGCAGATCTACGCTGTCTGGCCAGCGGACGAACGCCCGCGATTGTCGCTCGCCGGCGCTCAGGACAAGTGCCCGGTACTGGTGCGCGACGATCAGTATTTTCTGCCACAGCGCGAAGCGCCTTCCAGTCACATCCTGAAGTTCGAGCTGGCCGACTACCGTCATCTGCCCTCCTACGAGACCTTCACCACACGACTGGCAGCGGCCATTGACTTGCCGGTGGTAGATATCACTTTGCGGTCTATCGGAAAAACTCGGTACGCACAGATTGCACGCTATGATCGGCTTTGGGATGAAGGCGGCGAGGTGCGGCGGCTGCACCAGGAGGATTTCTGCCAGGCCCTGGGTTACGGGCACGAGAAGAAATATCAGGAATATGGCGGACCGTCCTTCGCGCAGTGCTACCGTCTAGTGCAGGAGGCCTCCAGCGAGCCGGCCATCGACGTGCAACACCTGCTGCGCTGGCAGATCTTCAATGTGCTGGCGGGCAACTCCGATGGCCACGCCAAGAACCTCTCCCTGTTGCATTTGCCTGATGACGCAACCCGCCTGGCGCCGTTTTATGACCTGGTGTGCACCCGTGCCATCGAGCGCATCGATTACCATCTCGCCTTCGATGTCGGCGGCGAACGCAATCCCAGTGTGATCACGCCTGCGCACTGGGAAGCGCTCGCCAAGCAATGTGATGTGCGGCCGCAATTCCTGGGTAACCTGGTACGTGAGACCGCAGACGCGCTGCAGGAGAGAGTCGGACCGGAGCGGGAAGAATTCGAGGCACGTTACGGCGCTTATCCAGCGTTACAACGCATCGAGAAGGTTGTCACCACACAGTGCCGGCGTATCGCGAAGCGGTAGCGGGGTCACAGCATCAAGGGACGTGACAAACGCGCTCTATACGTGGCTGGGACAAGCGAAACGATGCCATGCCTCAGACAGGTACGCCCCGCATGAAGCGGGGCGTTGTCCTTGATTACTACTCGGCTTTCTGGAACACCTCATCGAGATTGATGGCGGCAGGCTCCACACAGTGTTCGACCACTAGGGCCTTGGCCTTACTGCCATCCGATTGCGCGATGTGACACAGATCCTCGGCCTCGAGTCCGTCGGTGTCGTAATCGATCACGGCCACGAATGGCGCAACGTCAGGCTGGTCGCTCACGACCGCCTGCACCAGCCCGCCCTCGATGACGATGGCCAAACGTGCACATCTCTTTCGAAGCCCGGCGCAATCCCTGTGAACGACTTCCTTGGATGCTTCGAGCGCGACTCGATAGGCCCGATCCAGATCGTCCCAGTCGATGCTTCCGCTGCGTTCTTCACCGCGGCGGTATGCCTCAATCAGCAGGCGGACAGCTTGGAAAGCCGCGTCCCGGCGGCGGATCGCCTTGACACTGGCGTCGGGTTCCGGCCAGTCACCGCATACCTCGTCATCTACGGTAAACTCGAGCGGAACACCGGCATCACCCTTTTCCTCGAAGTCATCGTAGAGCAGCGGTACTTCCGCCGAGTCTTGCCAGATATCGCCCTGGTCGAACAACTCACCGGCCTTGGCGATGGCGGCTTCCCGGCTTTCGGCCTCGATGCCGACCATGACCCTGTGTTCATAGGGCAAGCTGTATTGAATGATATATCTCATGATGGTCTCCATATGTTTGATCCGTTGGAGAGACCATTCCCCATCAGGGAGAAGATCTCACCGATGGGGTTGGTTGTGAACTCGAGTCATAGACCCGATTGAATTGAAATTGCGCTGTTGAAACGCTTTTCAGTCCTCATGAGGCAAGAGGATGGTAATCACGGGTTCACCTTGATCACCCGGGCCGACGATCAGTTTCAACGTCGTCAGCTCCGCCTTTGTCGACCGCCTGTCGCGAGGTACCCGGTAGAGCTCGAACAGCAACCGGTCGCCGGAACCCGAGCGGGTCCGGATCGCGTTGGACGCCATGAAGAGTACATCCCACAAACGACCGGACTCGTCCTGGTAGACCTGTTGCCGATTATCATCCTCCGTCCAGGTCACGCAATCGGCCCAGGCGGCGGACGTCACGGCCACCGGCCGTTTGAAGCCGGCCTCCTGTGCCATGCTGCCCACATCGATCAGCACACCGTCTTCGATGGCCTGGGCGCGGGTATAGGTGGAGATGACCTCACCGAAAAACGATTCGGTGCTGCGATCATTTGAAGAGCTGGACATGGTGTTCCTCCAATTTGGAATCGACACCGGGTCACACCTCCTTCCCAACCGGGAAAGAGGATGCTTTCCCGGCTGGGTTTGTGAAAAACAACAACGGCTGTCAGAGCAAGCCACGTTCAGCGAACGACACGCTCTCATCCGCCGACACCACGAAGTGGTCGAGCACGCGCACATCGACCAGTGCAAGCGCCTCTTTCAGCCGACGGGTGAGCATTTCGTCCGCACGGCTGGGCTCCGCGACTCCGGAGGGGTGATTGTGGAAAAAGACCATGGCGGCCGCATTCACCTCCAGGGCGTGTTGCACGACGACACGCGGATGGACCGAGGCACCATCGATCGTGCCGTGAAACAACTCGCGCACAGCGATGATCCGATGCCGGTTATCCAGGAACAGACATCCGAATACCTCATTGCGGTACTCGGCCAGGCGCAGACGCAGAAAATCTCGCGTCTCGGCCGGACTGCTCAAGGTCTTCCCGGCGCGGTGTTTGATCGACAACAGCTTCATCGCCAACGTCACCACTGATTGCCTCTCCGCGTCGTTGAGCTCCGACGGTTTCAGACCGGTGAACCGGTCTTCCGTATCGTTCATGACTGATCTCCTCGAATAGACGGGGAGACCAGTCCCGCGGGGGAATGATTCCCCGCTGGGTTGGAAGGTGGCCGGATAACAGCGTTGTCCGACCGGATGTGAATTTACGCAGCGCTTTCTTGCTCCGTGAAGAACGGCTGGCCGTCGACCTTGGCCCATGACACGCGAAGCAACCGGGCCTTCAGACTGACACCAGTCTCGCCAGCCTTGTCGCCGTTCTTGAAGGTGAAGGGTTCCGCATACAGATCACTGAGCGTGAATCCGATGAGCACCTTCAACTTGCCCTCCACGGCCGACTTGAGCTGGCGCACTATTTCCTGCGCCTTCTTGCCGGACACGGGACACTCGAAATGCGTGTACTGGACGTTGTCGACACTGCCGCGAAGGGCAGCGATGGTGACACTCAGAAATGGTGTACCCTCTTCCGGCGTCACCTCCCGGACACGGTTTAGATAACCGATGCCGTTGGTGTGAAGATCGAAATACTTGGTACTTTCGTTGTTGGACATAGCGCTTACTCCTTCGGGTTGATTTCGTCCGGAGCAAGCGCGCCCCTGACGGGAAGGCTTCCCCGGCAGGGTTGGTGGATGACGGAAACGATGACGTTTCCTTGAAGCGGGACCGAGGCTTTCGCCACGGCGCCTGTTGCACGGTCCTAAGGCGCCTTGTTTGTCACTGAGACCGCAGTGACCACGTATAAAACCTGTCAGGCCACGTCCGACTCTTCGCAGATGTATTGCAGATACTTCAGCATCCCGCGCGCGTTGGCGAAGGCCGGATGTTCGGCGATGGCCTGATTGGGGAACCAGTCGGCGATATGCTCCGCCAGTGCGACAGTGCCGCCACCGACGAACAGCACCCGGTCCAGCTCGATGCCCAGGCCGAGTTGCCGGCGGGTCTCGGCATAGAGTCGTTCCACCAGCTCACGCTTGGCGAAGTCCACCAGTTCGGTGACATCGTGATCCTTCCCGTGCAGGCGCACGACACCGCGTTCGACGGCGTGTGACACGAGCTGTTCACCCACGTTCTCGAGATCGAAGCGCTCCTGGATACCGTTGGCCACGTGCTGTTTCACGTCCAACAT
>Ga0265293_10007394_pt1 | contig 16937 bp, 11 predicted proteins | sample Munlanlewell138R_FD_192505 | JGI IMG/M metagenome (GOLD analysis project Ga0265293, IMG submission 192505) | Leachate microbial communities from a municipal landfill in Southern Ontario, Canada - Leachate well 138R | ecosystem: Engineered > Solid waste > Landfill > Unclassified | place: Canada...
GTTGCTAACTATTTTAATTTGGAGCGCGATAGCATGCCACCCTATACCATACGACTTGCCACAGTGGTTACGCAATTTCCGGGTGCCAATCCGCAACAAGTGGAAGAATTAGTTACCGATCCGCTGGAAGAAGTTATTCGCGAAATGGCCGAAATCAAGACCATTGAGAGTGAATCGCGTGCCGGCTTATCAGTCATTACGGTAGAGCTGATAGTACAGGTGGATCAAAAGCATCTCCAGCCCGTTTGGGAAAACCTGAGGAATAAGGTGAATGACCTGAAACCCTCGCTCCCGCAGGGAATATATGGACCGATAGTAAAAGATGAAGATATTGGAACGGTTTTCGGCATTATATTGGGCGTTACCGGAGACGGGGTACCCTACAATATCCTGGAAGATTACGCCAAAGATGTGCGTGATGAGCTGTTGTTGTTGCCCGATGCTTCCAAAATAAAGTATGGCGGCGTGCAGGAAGAACGTATCTTTATTGAGTTTGATGACAAGCAACTATCGCGTTACGGACTTAATGTCTCAAAACTGAGCAACATCATCTCGGGCACCAATATTCTTTATCCGGGCGGCGAGATAAATATAGGACGTAAACGTATAACGCTTACCCCTTCCGGTAGTTTTAGTACGTTAGATGATCTGAGAAAAACATTGATTCCCACAGCCTCCGGGGCTTCTGTCTTTTTAGAAGATATCACCTCACGCATCTATCGCGATTATGTCTCTCCACGCGAAAAAATTGTGAACATCAACGGAAAGCCCGCTATAGCGCTCTTTATCTCGCTTAAAGATGGCGCCAATATTGTGCGTCTGGGTGAAGATGTTGATAAAGCACTGTTAGATATTAATAGCAATTTGCCGGTGGGTGTGGAGGTGGTTCGTTCGGCTTCGCAAGACAGGGTAGTGAACGAGCAGGTGAACGACTTTTTGATGAATATATTGCAAAGCGTGCTTATCGTATTGGCCGTAATGCTCTTTTTCATGGGCTTTAGGTTGGGTTCGTTGGTGGCAGCTCTTTTACCTATGGTCATCCTCTCCAGCTTCTTCTTTTTGGGAGTACTCAATTTGGGTTTCAACAAAGTATCGCTGGCAGCACTCATTATCTCGTTGGGTCTGTTAGTGGATAATGGCATTGTAATGTCGGAGTCGATGATGGTGGCCATGTCAAAAGGAATGAGCACTGCTCAAGCGGCAATCCATTCATGCCGAGTATTGATGATCCCCTTGTTGAGCTCTACACTAACCACTGCAACCGCATTTCTGCCTTTTGCATTGGCACAAACCCCTATGGGCGAAATATCGTCGCCCCTGTTTTGGGTGGTGAGCGTAACGCTGCTAAGCTCTTGGCTTTTTGCTTTTACCTTTATTCCTCTACTCGCTCTGGTGTTTGTAAAAACGGCTTCCGACGACACAGACAAAAAGGAGAGTGCAGTAAACCGCTACACGCGTAAGGTAAATCTATGGTACAACGGAGTGCTCTACCGGGTGTTGAAAAAACCTTTGATCTTTTTAGTATTTATTCTGGGATTGTTTGTCCTATCGCTGCTGCTCATGCCTTTGCTGCCCTTTAAATTGGTCCCCGATAGCGACCGTAACTTGGTAACAGTAGATATTAAGTTCCCCTCGGGCACGCAAATTGAATACACCGAAGAGGCGGTAAATACTATTGGCGATTATATATTAGATTCGCTGTTGGTAAACCCCGAAAAACAAAAGAGTAAACCCGGAGTGTTAGACTTTTCCTCGTTTATTGGTGAAGGACCCGAGCCTTACGACCTGGGTTATTTTAAAGATGAAGCCAATTCCAACTATGCCCACATGTTGCTTAACACCACCGGCGATGCTGACAACGATTATATTGTTGCCAAAGTGGATAGCTTCTGTTTTAATTATATCCCTGATGCCGATATTCGTGTGAATCGCCTCACTGGTGCAGGAGCCTCAGGTACGCCGGTTGAAATTCGTATCTCAGGCAATAACCCCGAACGGTTGGCTTCCATTTCCGAAAAAATAAAGGAGAAACTGGTAACCATCTCCGGAGCCAAAAATATTACCGATGATTGGGGTCCCAAAATACAAAAGCTGATGGTGGATATTGATCCCAATAAAGCACAACGCGCCGGGCTTACCAACATGGAGATTGCCATGGCTCTTAATACCGGCTTGTCGGGGATGAAAATCGACGACTTCCGCGAAGAGGATGAACGCATTCCCATATTCATGAAGGATATGAACAGTTCCGAACACGATATTGCCACCATAAAAGCCTTCAATATTTACTCGGCAGCTACGGGGCAAAATGTGCCTCTATCACAGGTGGCTGACATAAAGGTTGATTGGCAGTTTGCCAAAGTCATTCGCAAAGATTTGAAACGCACCATGACGGTGGGTGCATACCTGCAAACGGGGTACAACGCCGACGACATATTTAATGCCATAGGTCCGTGGATGAAGGAACAGAAAACCTCATGGCCCAACGGTTATGAATATGAGTTTGGGGGTGAAGATGAAGACACCAGTGAAAATTTAGATGCCATCTTTTCGAATCTCCCGCTCGCCTTTTTCATTATTGTGATGTTGCTGGTGATGCAATTTAATTCCTTACGCAAAGCTACTATAATATTGCTGGCTATCCCTTTGGGTATGATCGGTGTAGTGGCTGGCTGGTTCATCGGTGGCTCGTTTGTGAGCTTCTTTGGCATTTTAGGCGTTATAGCACTTGCCGGTATAGTGGTGAACAATGCCATTATACTTATCGACCGAATAGAAGTGGAGTTTGCCGAAAATCCGGAGGTGGACAAGCGAGATGCTATTTTGCTGGCTGTACACAACCGTTTCCGGCCGGTTATACTCACCACGTTAACCACTTCACTGGGTATGTTGCCCCTCTATTTTGGCGGCGGTCTATTGTGGGAGCCACTTACGCTGGCTATCATATCGGGACTTTTGTTTGCCACCATAATCACCTTGTTCTTTGTACCAGTATTTTATAGCATGCTCTATAAGGTGAAGTTTAAAGATTATGAGTATAAGAGGGAAATGTATGAGGCGTGAAAATAACCCCCTAATCCCTCCCGCTGATGCGAACTGGAACAACAGCGGAGCGCATTATAAGTAGTATCCAGGAGTGTAAAATATTTTATTGTAACCCGTCCTGGTCTGTTGGGGCTCGTTTCATCTAATAAAAATGCAACAATCATGGAAATTAATAAGGGAATAATCATCGAAAAAGCCGGAAAAATTATAGACCATTTCGGAACGGAAGCGCTTACTGTAGAAACTCTTGTACAAGAGTTAAATGTGAGTGCAAATGAGCTTTCTCATCTCATTCAAAAAGATGAGGACATTTTTTTAATGCTTTTCCATGAACTTGAGAAAGAGCTTAATCAATTAGTGGATGAATTTGCCCATAAAGATTTGCCCCCCGACATCAGATTGCATGGGCTATTCAAGCGACTTTATGTCTTGTTTAAATTAAAACCCTATTACCTCTCCATTGTTTTCGATGATAATTTAATGGTAAGAGATGATCGGATAGAGAAGTCTTTTTCACGAATAAGAAACATTGCTGAGATTTATCTCTCCCAATTAATTGATGAGGGAAAAAGAGTGTCTACTTTTAAAACTAAGCAATCTACCAGATCATTGGTTGAAGGTATTCTTTCAAGTTTTCGATTATTGATGATGGATGAACAACTTATAAATGCGATGATTCGGAAATTAGTTGCACTCGGACTCGAAAAGGATTAAAATTAAAACCCTATAAACATGAAAAAAATTATTTCCTATTTCTCTGCCGCGGTTCTGGCTATTTTTGGTCTGATAACCCTATTTTTAAGCACTTCAGTCATACTCGATCTATTTGGCATGAGAGCTAAAGAAGGCAATTATGTGCTATTTGTAGTATGGGCCAACTTTATTATCGGTATTCTCTATCTTATTTCTGCTTATGGATTTATAAAATACAAAAGATGGACTTTCAAGCTTCTGAGTATTTCTGCAATAATTCTCATAGTTGCCATTGCAGGATTATTTTTACACATCAATTCAGGGGGTATTTATGAAACCGAAACAGTAAGAGGAATGATTTTTAGAACAGTCTTTACGATTGCTTTTGCAACCGGGGCATATTTTTTGATAAACAGGAGGAAGCAGAAAACTTAAATCTCCAATAAATTCCGAAAAGATTAATTCTATCTGTACAGAATTAACTAATTAGTTCATACTGTGTTGAGTGATTTCGCAATCAAAATAAATCACTCTATGCTCCTACGTGATTGTATCACGTGGTGCTATATAAATTGTAGTAATTCTTATTAAACCACGCGAGAAGACTCGCGTAGTTGCAAGGTTTTTGGGAGTTAATTACATATTACTAAATTTAATTCGGGATTTAATGTGATATTTTATTTTCGAGTAGGTTAAAACACCTTATTTTCTTTTTCCCCAACCTTATACCGTCAGGCAACCATACCAATCCAATCTTATTATATTACCTTATCATAATCATAAATTCCAAATTACTGGCATGAGATTAGTTTGTTATGCCCCATATACAAAGGAGGAGTTTGCTATATGACACACGATCTTGCATTGAGCGGAGTCGAAATGCACTGTTTGCCATTTTCTTGTAAAGAATGCTTAAGGATTGTGCCGAAATAACTTGACGCTTTAAACTCGCTCTTTTGTCCTCTAACTTCCTTGAAAATTCATTAAATAGCCCGCTATTCGCTGAATTTTCAAGTCGTTAACGAATAAAATAGCTTCGTTTCAAACAGTCAACTTATTTCATTACAAACCCTTAGCAGTTCGACAAACATTGACTTAAGAGATTATTCAATAACTCTTTTGCACGAATCAAAGTTCCCTTGCTGGCGCGAATATTTATCCGTCAGCCATTCTACATTACAACTTCCACATCCAACATTCATTCATTCTTTAAAAATATGTTGTATAACATATAAATATATTTTCTTATTTATTATTAAGACGATACTTGCCTGAGAGTAGCATTGCACCTCATTTTTTAATGGTATTTGGTCTTCTTTTTATTTAGATTGAAAACAAATTATAAGAAATAGTGCAAACAATCATTGTTTATCTAAAAACTATTTTTATATTTGCGAGTAAGTACTCACATACATAAATTACACAATTAAAGTTATACTATCAAAATTATACAATCACCCAATTATTAAACAAACTTTTAGGAGGAAAAAATGATGAAAAACAACAAAAACATTGGAGTCGCTCTGTCGATTCTCGGAATTTTTACAGGCATTTTGCTTTTATACTTACTGGCTCAAAATTACATGATAGTGGTAGATGGTAAAATCGCAGGCGGTCGCCCCGATGAGGCGATTGCTGTGGAGGTAACTCACTCTTTACTGGGTTCATTAGGCATTATAGGAAGTGCTATGTGGGCTGCAGTACTTTATGGTTTTCTTTACGATCAAAAATGGGCTTGGCGCTGGGGCGCAATGGCTGCGGCACTGCAAATGTTGGCTGGATTCTTCCCCACTGTACCTGCCAAGAGCATCGATCTGCCCGCGGCAACAATGCCCGTTTTTATTATTGCCGTGTTGCTATGGTTCGGAATGATGTACGCCGGGCGCGTGAAACGCAAAGTGATAATATTCACATTTGTAGCCGGCTTAGCTTATGTTCTCACCTATATCATCGGGGTGGCGATGATATCACGTTATCAGCACCTTGGTTTCGAAACCGATATTCCCAAGATTTTTAAAGGAATGTATGCAGTGGTGATGATGTCTACTTGGATGGGCGCGGCCGCTTGGCTCGTTTTCATTTACCAGGTATTTAGGCATCGGAGCTGGGCGCTTCCTCTGGGCATAATGGCCGCGGCAACCAGCATAATAACCGGTTACACTGTGGGCGGTGCTGAACTTATGGCAAAAGGCGGTGTATTCAATTTATACTTGCCGGCTGCAATAATCGCTACCGGTTTGTTGATTTATATGCTCACACCGGCTGCAAAGGTGCTCATTGAGGAGCGAAAAGCAGGCGTAGAGTAGTTTTTAGGTGTGCTTGAGAGTAGAGAGAATCCTATCCACTTGTTTAACCTGTTTCTGCTCTCAACACACTTTAATCTGCCGCTTATCATACTGTCATCATATAACACATCTTAATAAAACCTGACTTATGGAAATCACTATTATAGACCGAATCTTGCTATTGCTTACTGGAGCATTGGCTCTCTATCTGATGTATGTTTTTTACAATGAATACAAAGCCAAAAAAAGCCGGGTTAACTACAACCTTTGGTACATCGTTTCATTTACAGTACTTCTTGTGGCCGGACTGCTTATGATATTTTTTGGTTTCGCTGTACTGGCCAATCCCTTTATTAAAATAGTAGCCACTATTATTCCATTCGGTATTGCACTGGGTTTAACAAAAGAGTTTTACCCGAAATACTATCCTTATTATCTGGGCTTTTTAATCCTTGGTTTTCTTCTCATCATGCTTATAAATATGAGTGTTTTTCAAGCATTGGCTATATATCCGGTGTTTCATTCCATAGCAGGGTTAACCATTTTCCTGCTACCTTTTATAGTGGCACGTGCCAAAATAATGGAGAGTAAATTCATTTGGGTAGGCATAGGAGGAGCCCTCATTGGTATTGGCGGAATTGCCTTGGCATCGCTGAGCTTTGGGCGACCTCTTCTGGGCATATTTACCGAAGAATTGGTATTTACAATTCTCACTCCCATTCTACTGCTTATGAGTATGGCATTTGCCTATGGCTTTGCAAATAAATTAGTAATAGATAATAGTAGTACATCATGAACAGACTTAAAATGAACAGACTTAATTATTTTTTTACATCCACCAAAGGATTGATACTTGTAGCTATCGTTATAGTATCGGTCACAGCTGCTATTTTTGGCATGTTGTCGGGCCCCATGGCTGAGTGGGGCGTGAGGGATGTAGTGGTAAAATGGCTTCGCATGGATTTAAAGCCCACCGAACGGGCAGGGCGCATCATCATGCTCTATCACACTATAGCTATGGCAGTGATTGCCATCGAGGTGTATATGATCACCTCCATTGTGCCCATGAAACGACATCAGCAAACCAATATCAACACCCTTGTAACCTTCGGCTACATGATAACCATGGTCTTTGGCTTAGGATTTGCCTATTGGGGACATAACAAGGCTTTTCACGGAATGTTTCTGGTAGGACTCTCGCTCATGTTCTTTGCAGGAGTAATGCTTGCCATAGTTCTTAACCCATGGAGCAAAGAGTATCGTATTACCGACAAGGCTTATGCCCATACCAAAAAGGGAATAGACCTGGAGCGCATGGCCTTTTTTACAATGGTAGTGATGACTCTTATCTCAGCCGGATTTGGAGCCTACACAGGTTCTTTCTGGGGCAGCGGACAGGAAGCATTCCTGGCCGAAGATATCATCCGTGAAGCTGATAAAACAGTTTTCGAAAAGTCCATCATCGGTCACTTGCACATCATGCTTGCCCTTATTGCCGTGGCTATTACCTTAGTGATAGGGCGCTGGTTCGACTTTAAAGGTATCTATCACAAGCTGGCCATGTGGCTGATGATTCCCGGTAGTATTGTCCTTGGTGCCGGCTCCTTGTCGGTGGTTTGGACAGATGCAGCTCACATCTTTGTTTACGTTGGTGCGGTGCTGACGATGCTGGCCGCTTTGTTTCTGGTTATTTTCGGATGGAGAAAGTTGATAAAGGACCGGTTAGCAGAACAAAACCTGAAAAAGGCGGGATTCTTTAAAAGTGTTGCTGCTCTGTTGCACGATCCATTAAAGTTTGGACCGCTGTGGCAAATGGTATTTATGAATTTCACTGTGAGTGGGGTGGGCATCTTTTTGGCTGTTAAGCTGGATGACATTTTTCGTGTGTGGCCGTTGCGTGAAGAACGCATCACTCTTACCGGGCACTGGCATATACTCTCGGCTCTTATCGCCACCATCATCATCATGTATTATGCTGATATATCGGGCTTAAAAGGTAAAACCAGACAGTGGTTTGGGTGGATATTGATTATTGGTTCCGATGTGGCGTTTGCCTCTATGACCATCTTTTCGATGAAACGCCTGATGGTGGTGGAAACCGCACAGCAACAACTGGTAGATACTACTATGATATTAGCCGATTTTGGTTTGGGTATCGTGCTGGTGATGATGTTTCTATTCCTGTTGTGGCGCTTCTTCGATTTATTTAAGGATAATGGCTTGTGGCGCAAAGAGACGATTAATCAAGAATTGGACGTAAAGAAAACAACCGGATACATCCCTGCTTTTTCAAAAGAGGGTGATTCTATGAAAGGAGGAGAGAAATGAAAAAACAAATTTTAGCTTTATCGCTTCTGCTGGCAGTGTCTTTGGCCTGTAATACAACGCCGGTACTCAACCGGGAAACCACACCCATTGATACGGGTATCAATGCTGATGAATGGGCGTTGGTGCCTGCAGGAAAATTCTACTATGGACTACACAGCAAAGACTCTGTTATTGATTATGATTATGAGATGATGGTTACCCATGTAACCAACCACCAATATGTAACATTCTTAAAAGAAGCACTCAGTGAAGGAAAATTAGAGATAAAATCAGACAGCGTTTATGGATTCTTTCCGGGCGAACCGTTTCACGGTTTCAGGCACGAAGACGAAATAAATGCGGGCTTATACCTCTGTATGCCACTCAATGTACCCGGCAATCATATCAGTTATCACAACAATGAATTTACTATAGATCCCGGATTTGAAAATCATCCGGTTGTAATGGTCTCATGGTTTGGTGCTTGGTGGTATGCCAAATTTTATGGGTATCGCCTGCCCAACGAGGCCGAATGGACTAAGGCTGCCCGCGGAACCGACGAAAGGGCTTATCCCTGGGGCGATGAAATTGATGATAAAGTAGTAAACTACACCCATAGTACAAAATCACTTAGACCAGTACTTGGAACAGAGGTTGTTCGAACCACACCCGTAGGTCTTTACAACGGCAAAAAATATAAGGAATTGCAGACTCGTGACAACAGTAGCCCTTACGGCATTTACGATATGGCCGGAAACGCGTGGCAATGGGTGGCTGATGATTATCCTCGTTTGCATTACAAATATATGCGCGGTGGTAGTTTTTCTAACTACGCCCATTTTGTAACCAACTGGGCACGCAACTCAGCGCATCCTGAATACTGCAGTTTCAACCTGGGATTCAGGTGCATACGCGATGTAAAAGCTCCCACGAACAATCTCGTGGAAAGTGATGATTCTTTAACCGGAGAGGACCTTAACAGATAATCCTTTGGATGTATGTGTGCATAGCTTCAATTTTAAACACAACTTAAATCTTATGCGTCATGTTACAGGGAGTTTTTTCAAAACTCAAAGCTTATTGGAGGCTCATTAAAAGCCTGCAGACCATATTGCTGCTTTTTACGGGAATCACCGGATTTGTAAGCTCTCGATGCCCGTTTATAAGCTGGCAGTTGTTTCTGTTGCTCATTCTCAGCTTGTTTTTAACCATTAGTGGAACTACGGTTTTCAACATGATTTGGGACAGGGATATTGATGCCCGGATGCAACGGACCGAAAAACGCCCATTACCTTCGGGAGAGGTAAGTGTGAGAGAGTCTGTTATTTTAGGACTCTTGTTATTAATACCCGGACTGGCTCTCTCTTTTTACCTCTCTTTTTTATATGGGCTGGTAATTTTTGCCGGATTTTTTATCGATTTTGTTATCTATACTATCTGGCTCAAACGGAAAACGGCCTGGTCAATTGTGTGGGGAGGCATTTCGGGAGGCATGCCCATTCTGGCAGGGCGAGTGTTGGGAACAGGAACAATAGATACCATCGGTCTTTTATTAGCGCTGGCTATCTTGTTGTGGATTCCTACGCACATCATGACCTTTAATATCCGCTATTTTAAGGATTATAGCAAAGCCGGTGTACCCACTTTTGCCGAAAGGTACGGATTTCAAAACACCCGCGTAATCGTGGCCGGTTCTTCTATTGCCTCAACGCTGGCTTTTGCGCTGGGCGCTTTGTTGTTGGGCCTCTCTTGGGGTTTTTTAGCCATGCTCTTTTTTATCACAGTGGCTTTTATTGTAGTCGCTGCACTGGGAATGTATAAGCCCAGCTCTCAAATTAACTTTCATCTTTTTAAGATGGCATCGCTATACATGGTTTTAGTCATGTTCATCATTATTTTAGGATCATAAACCACTTCATATAAAAACCTGAAAAACTATGAAAAAAATTAGTCAACTCGCAACGAAGTACCCTTGGTTGATACTTTCGGCTATCTTGATTGTCACGGTGTACTTTACCGTGCAAATGATGAACAACAGCAGGCTCGAAACCGACTTGGATGAATACATGCCGCAAACTCATCCGGCGTTTATGTATAGTGATTCTGCAGAGGCAATTTTTAATATTAAGGACGGCATACTTATCGCCTTAGAAAATAAAAATGGCATCTACAACACCAATACACTTCGTAAAGTAAAGGAGCTCACCAAAGCACTTCAAGACATGAAGGAGATTGAGCGCGGCGACGTTAATTCTCTTTATGAAGCAGAGAATATTGTGGGAACAGATGGCGCCCTTGATGTGACCCCTTTTTACGATGAGGTGCCCGACACTCCCGAAGCATTGGAGAAGTTACGAAACAATGTGCGTTCTAACGAAATTGTGTACGGACGCATTGTTTCAAATGACGAAACAGTTACCATTCTTACCGCTGAAATTGAGGATGATGTATTTTCAATTGATTTCTACAACAAGCTATTGGATACCGCCAAGGATTTTGAAGATGAAGAAAATGCGATATATATCGCCGGGAAGCCCATCGTAGAAGGGACTCTGGTTTTTTTGGCACCAAAGGATATGCAGCAGATGGTGCCCATTGTCGTCCTGGTGATTATCATTGTATTGTTCATCGCCCTGCGAAGTATAAAAACCACACTTCTCACCCTTTTGGGCGTGGTGTTGAGCATAATTTGGGCATTTGGTTTGATGGCGGCGGTGGGCGTACCCATCTATTCGGTTGCCACCATACTGCCGGTTATGCTCATAGCCATGGGGGTAGCTTACGCGATACATCTCTTTAATCATCTTAAGATTTTTTTGACACGAAACCCCGAAGCTACCCGCGCCGAAGCGTTACGAAACATGGTAAGAGTGATGGGTCGCCCGGTAGTAATCTCCGCAACCACTACTGCCGTTGGCTTTATGTCGTTGCTCACCTCTGAGGTATATCCTATAAAATATTTTGGTCTTTTTACGGCTTTCGGCGTTGTGGTTGCCTTGGCGCTTTCCCTGCTGATGTTGCCTGCCGCTTTAATGCTTATGGGCATCCCTAAAAACATGCTGTCAACGGGTGCTAAGGAGCGAAACCATCCTCTGGCAGTCGGTCTTACCAAATGGGTGTTAAGTCATCAAAAAGGAGTAGTAATAGGGTCAGTCATAGTAATACTGCTAAGTGGCTGGGGTATACAAAAGGTGTGGATCAATTCGAGCTTTATCGATAAGTTTAACAAAGACAGCGATATTGTGTTGACCGATCAGCTTATCAATGAGAAATTTGGCGGAACTACGATCCTTAATGTCGTATTAAACTCTTCTGACTTAGATGCCTTTAAACAACCCGACATTTTAAGACTGGCCGATAAGATGCAGGTAGAAGTGGACGCTGAACTTGAGGAGGTGGGTAACACCTTTTCGCTCACCCATTTTTTAAAGCGTATGAATCAAGTGCTACACTCCGACAGCGCGGAGTACTATACCATTCCCGATTCGCAGGATTTGAATGCTCAATATTTGTTGCTATACGAAATGTCGGGTGATCCCGATAACCTCTGGAAGCAAGTTGATTATGATTTCTCCCGGGCCAACCTCACTTTTCAACTCAAAGGCGACGACACCAAAACTATTAAGGCTGTGTTAGACCGTATTGACAGCTACAAAGATGATTTTGAAGAATTAGGAGTAACAATACGGTATGCAGGTTCGGGTTATAAAGCTATGGTATTTACCCAATTAATTTTGGACGGACAAATACAAAGTCTCGCACTTTCGTTGCTGATAATAATTGTGATACTGGCCATTACCTATCGTGAAATATCTGTTGGGTTGATAGCCTCGGTGCCCATTTTAATTACCACGGTAGTCAGCTTTGGCGTTATGGGCTTTCTCAATGTGCCTTTAAGCACCACTACAGCATTACTGGCTTCCATTGCTATGGGCGTGGGCATTGACTACGCTGTTCACTTTATAGAGCGGTACCGCGATTACCGTAAAATTCATACCGATAAAACTCAGGCGGCCATTGCTACAATGAATCACACCGGGCGTGCCATCATGTTTAACGCTATTATTGTGATCTCCGGCTTTTTGGTAATGCTATTCTCGGTATTTCCACCCAATCGGGAGCTGGGTGCCCTTATTTCATTAAATATGTTCACCAGTTTTGTGGGAACGGTAACCATTATGCTGGTTCTTATCAATCGGAAAAAGAAATTTAAAGATTAAACTCTTAAAAACTAAAACTATGTTACAATCATTGAAAATTAAAAGTTATTTATGTGCATTGCTCCTTCTGGCAACAGCCGCAGGGAAAACAGTCTCAGCACAGGAACCGAGCGCTCTGAAAATTATTGAAAATGTGTATAACCGTGACGAGGGCGAAAGCCGAATCGGGAAAATACGCATGACGTTAATCAACAACCGTGACAACAAAAGGATACGTGAGATACAACAGTACGTGAAAGATTATGGCGATATGGATAAAATAATTATGTTTTTTATCACACCTGCCGACGTACGAAACACCTCCTTTCTGAGCTGGTCTTATGACGATGAGAGCAAGGTTGATAACCAATGGATTTATCTGCCCGCACTTAAAAAGGTAAAACGCATCTCAAGCGACAGTAAAAAGGACTATTTTATGGGCTCTGATTTCACTTACGATGACATGGGCGACCGCCACCCCAATGCAGACAATCACAAACTGTTGCGTACAGAAACTATGAATGATGAGGAGTGTTACGTCATTGAAAGCATTCCTAAGGAGAGGGGTTACATGTACAGTAAAAAGGTGACTTGGGTGATTAAAGACAAATGGATAGAGTTGAAAAAAACCTTTTACGATGAAGACGGAGAGTTGCTAAAAAACCTTACTTCACTGGAATACAGTCTAATTAAAGGGTACTGGTTTGTAACACACCTGGAAATGCACAACGTGCAAAAGAATCATCGTACCGACATGCAATTTATTGAACTTGAGCTGGATGCCGGCGTGGATGATAATTTATTTACCGAACGAATGATGTCATTAGGTCTATAAATAAATATAACTATGAAAAACAAATATAATAAGCAACTGGTTTTACTGGTTTGTACCATGCTGAGTATAACTGCTTTCAGCCAAAACACACCCGAAATTCACGGCTACGTCAGAAATTATACCGGTGTTTTAACCGGGCAGGGTACCGACTACTCTATCATCCAAAACACGATGAACCTGAGCTTTGAAAAGAAGACACCGTTCATGGGCTTTAAATTGAATCCATATGTGTATCATTATGCGCAAGATGACGATGTTGATTTTGGCTTACGCGAGGCATACATTGACCTGTTCTTTGACCATTTTGACCTGCGCGTGGGTAAGCAACAAATCGTGTGGGGTAAGGCTGACGGAGTGTTTATTACCGATGTGGTGTCACCCAAGGATTTGCGGGAGTTCTTACTTCCCGATTTCGAGGAGATTCGCATTGGCATCACTTCCATCAAGCTGAACTATTACTTTGGAAAAGACAATGCCTTTGAGTTGGTGTTGGCTCCCGAATTTGAGCCAACACGCTATGCTGAACCGGGATCAATATGGTTCCCAAAAATGTCTTTGCAAGGAGCAAAAATAGATATGTCCGAAAAAAAGATTACGCCGTCTCTTAAAAATAGCGAGGTTTTTCTTAAATTCTCAAAATTATCAGATTTTATCGACTATGAAATTATGGGCGGTTACATGTTCGACGACGACCAATCGATGCACACCCGCCGGTATATGAATCCGCAAACCCAGACCCCCGACTCGGTAGTAATTACGCCACGGCACCATCGTCTGGGGCTTTTTGGTGGGAGCTTGGGTACAGAGATAAAAGGCGTGGTTCTTCGTAGTGAGGCGGCATTTTATACGGGCAAGAGATTTATGTCAACCAACCCCATGACACCAGACGGATTGATAGAAAAAGATTATGTGCACTATTTGATAGGGGCAGACTGGATTACTCGGGGGATAAATTTTAGTGTGCAATTTATTCAGGAAGCCATACTTGACTATGACTCTGATATTGCCAAAGATAAGACTACTAATACCATGACTTTTATAGCAAATGACAGTTTTTTCAACGATAAGCTTACTGCAGATGTATTGGCTTATTGGGGACTTACCAATGAAGATGCACTCATCCGCCCAAGAATAACATATGAGCTTTACGGCGGGCTGAACCTGACAGTTGGGGGGAATTTATTTTTCGGCTCAAAGGGGATGTTTGGTCAGTTTGACAAAAATGATATGGTTTATTTTAAGCTGAAGTATGATTTCTGATCATGGTTTAAAAGGAATAAGACTTTTTGGTTGTTCGTAAGTTCTGATAGATAAAAAAAATAGAATTTCGGAGGAGGGTTCATTCTTTATTTTTCTGTATTCATTTTTTTTCTGGGAATATTTAACCTCCTGTATAACTAAGGGTTTGTAATGAAATAAGTTGACTGTTTGAAACGAAGCTATTTTATTTTCGTTAACGACTTGAAAATTCTGCGAATAGCGGGCTATTTAATGAATTTTCAAGGGAGTTAAAGGACAAAAGAGCAAGTTTAAAGCGTCAAGTTATTTCGGCACAATCCCTTAGTAAACCGTCAGATAACCCTACCAATACAGCCTTATTACCTTATCAAAATTCCTCAATAAAGTAGATTGAGAAGGTTTCTCTCAATTATCAAAATTTCTTTACGGACTCAATATCTTGATACTTATTGATTTATGCGTCTACTTGGTCTCATTCTTACAAGATTAAACACACTTCAACTCAATTTTATTCAAAAACATGTTGTATAACATATAAATATATTTGTTTTGATAACATTAACAACTTATTTTTGTATCAGAACAGTACAGAACAGCAGTGATTAACGAATTATTGATAAATTTCCAATACATATGAAGTTTGTTTTTAAAGCCGAAGGCACTAAGGTTCAGCAGTTAGCTGATTTTATATTAGAGTACATTGCATTGAATAATTTGAAAGCTGGAGATGCATTGCCCTCAATTAATAAGATAAGCAAAGAATTGGGTGTTTCACGAGACACTGTATTTAAATCATTTTTAGATTTGAAAACGCGCGGTGAAATCGATTCAATACATGGCAAGAACTATTTTGTTGCATCACGAACTCACAATATTCTTTTGTTATTGGACGAATATTCTCCCTTTAAGGAGGTTTTATATAATACAATTGCTTCCAAACTACCACCAACTTATAAAATTGATCTTCTGTTTCATCAATATAATAAATACTTATTCGATAAATTAATTAATGAGTCCAACGGGAAATATAATAAATACTTAGTGATGAATTATGATAACGATAAATTCTCAGACTCCCTGTTGAAGATTGATAAAAAGAAACTTTTGCTCCTCGATTTTGGTAATTTTGAGAAGGACGGATATTCGTATGTTTGTCAAGACTTTGAGCAAGGTTTATATGATAATCTGTTATCTATTAAAAATGAATTGTCTAAATATAATAAGTTGATTTTTGTTTTAAATAGGAGGCACAAGCATCCACCCAGCAGTAAATTGGCTTTCAGTCAATTTTGCTTGGACCATAATTTTGACTTTGAAGTAGTAGATGAAATATCAGAAAAAACAGACATTCTTAAAAATCACTTTTATCTCGCTATAAAGAATGAGGATATCGTGGAGATTATAAAACAAGGTCAATCTAAGATGTTTCAAATGGGAGAAGATTACGGCTTACTGGCATACAACGAAAACCCTTTCTATGAGATTGTGGGTGAGGGTATTTCAAGTATCGGTATTGATTGGCGTAAAATGGGAGAAATTGCTGCAGAATTTGTAATAAAGGATAAAGATGTGCAAACATATCTTCCCACAAAAATTACAAAGAGATATTCATTTTAATTTTTCAGGAATAAAAACAGCACAGTTCAGCACATAATACACATTGATTATTAGTTGTTTGGAACGATATGTTGTAAAAATAGTGATTTGTAATCAGCACAGTTCAGCATGCAAGTAAAGAAAAATAAAATTAAAATAGTTATGAAGAAGTATCCAAAAATTGGTATCCGACCAACCATAGATGGTCGTCAAAATGGAGTAAGAGAAAGTCTTGAAGAGAAAACAATGGGTTTGGCAAAATCTGTTGCTGAATTAATTAGTGCAAACCTTAAAAACGGCGATGGAAGTCCGGTAGAGTGTGTCATTGCAGACACTACCATCGGTCGAGTTGGTGAAAGTGCTGCTTGTGCAGAAAAGTTTGAACGTGAAGGCGTGGGATCTACTATAACTGTAACCTCGTGTTGGTGCTATGGAGCAGAAACTATGGACATGAATCCACACTACCCCAAGGCAGTGTGGGGTTTCAATGGCACTGAGCGTCCCGGTGCTGTATATTTGGCGGCAGTGTTGGCTGGACATGCACAAAAAGGATTGCCGGCTTTTGGTATTTATGGGAAAGATGTGCAAGATCTTGATGATAATTCAATTCCGGAGGATGTGGCTGAAAAACTTCTTCGTTTTACACGAGCTGCGCAAGCAGTAGCAACCATGCGAGGTAAATCTTATCTCTCTATAGGAAATGTTTCAATGGGTATTGCCGGTTCAATTGTTGATCAC
>Ga0265293_10007396_pt1 | contig 16932 bp, 8 predicted proteins | sample Munlanlewell138R_FD_192505 | JGI IMG/M metagenome (GOLD analysis project Ga0265293, IMG submission 192505) | Leachate microbial communities from a municipal landfill in Southern Ontario, Canada - Leachate well 138R | ecosystem: Engineered > Solid waste > Landfill > Unclassified | place: Canada...
AAATCACTTTTACGCCAGAAGCTGGATTTCTTGGCAACCCCACTCCTATTCAATATTCAGTGAAAGATGTGAATCATTTCGTCTCCAACCTGGCTACCGTCACTGTTACTTATCCCACCGGCCCCACCGCTGTGGATGACTTTGCCACTACCGATGTTGACGTTGCTGTAAACATCGACATTTTGAACAACGATATCGACGGCTCAACAGCTATTGACGTCACTTCGGTGAGCTTTATCAACGGCACCGAACCCAATGCAGCCACTGTTGGCGTATTTACAGTAAACGCAACAACAGGCGAAGTAACTTTTACACCCGCCACCGGCTATGTAGGCATAGCAACCATCGATTATAAGGTGTGCGACGCCAATAATTTATGCGACATCGCAACTATTGAAGTTACCATCGTGGCCGGTACAATAAACTACTATCCCGCCATGGAGCCAGGAACGCTGGCCTTTGAAGACTTATGGCCTTACAAAGGCGATTACGACTTCAACGATTTGGTGCTCGACTATCAGTTTGAAATTATCACGACCACCACAAATCATGTGGAAAAAGTGATTGCCACCATGACGATCAAAGCTTTTGGTGCTTCCTTTGAGAATGGCTTTGGTTTCCAACTTTCGGATGCCATTGACGCCAGCAAGCTTAGCGTGAGCGGATACAGCCTTACCGAGAGCTTTATCACCCTCAACGGCAACGGCACAGAAGCCGGACAGTCGAAACCCACTATTATTGTGTATGACAACAGCTATAGCCAGATGGAACATCCCGGCATAGGAATCGGCGTGAACACAACTCCCGGCGCACCTTATGTGCAGCCTAAGACCTTTACGATAACTATTGATTTCCAAGCAAATACTTATACTTTGAACCAGCTTGATATTGCCAATTTCAATCCCTTCCTAATTGTAAACAAAGACAGAGCGGTTGAGGTACATTTGCCCTATTATCCGCCTACTGACCTTGCCAACGCAAACCTTTTGGCCAGCGGCGATGACGATAGCGATGCAAGCAGCGGGAAATATTATGTAACGGCAGCCAATCTGCCCTGGGCCATCAATATTTATGAAACTTTTGACTATCCCATTGAGAAACAAGATATCGTGGGCGTTCACCTGAAATTTGCAGAGTGGGCAAGCAGCGGTGGTGTTTTATTCCCTAACTGGTATCAAAACCTCAGTGGCTTTCGCAACAACGCCCTGATTTATACCGCGCCATAAAACATTCATTGGTTGAATATTATTATATTGGTAAAGCCGCTCAAGTGTATTGAGCGGCTTTTTTTGTGGTTTAATTTAAAAAGATAGGCGGTCGGAATGGAGGAGAGATTCAAAGATTCAAAAATTTAAAGATTCAAAAATTGCGCCCACTCCGAAAAGTCAAAAACAAAGAAATGCCACTAAGACTCCAAGACTCCAAGAATCACAAAGTGTTGCCTGTCAACATTATAGCCTTCGTGAAATCTTTGTGTTTTCGTGCCTTTGTGGCAGAATATTACTTTTCGGAAAAGGCTCAAGATTCAAAAATTCAAAAATTCTAAGATTCAAAGATTGCGCCCACTCCGAAAAGCCAAAAACAAAGAAATGCCACTAAGACCCCAAGACTCCAAGAATCACAAAGTGTTGCCTGTCAACATTATAGCCTTCGTGAAATCTTTGTGTTTTCGTGCCTTTGTGGCAGAACATTACTTTTCAGAAAAGGTGCAAGATTCAAAGATTCAAAAATTCTAAGATTCAAAGATTGAGCCCACTCCGAAAAGCCAAAAACAAAGAAATGCCACTAAGACTCTAAGAATCAAAAAGCGCTATCCATCAGCACTATAGACTTCGTGAAATCTTTGTGTTTTCGTGCCTTTGTGGCAAAATATTACTTTTCGGAGAAGGCTCAAGATTCAAAGATTCAAGAAGAGGTTCAAATAGAAACGGGGGTTTTTGATTTTAAATCCAACTGTTTTTTAATGGCTTGTGCTGGTGACGGCGGGTAGCAGCGGATGCTGCAGGATAATTCCACGTAGCGGATGCTACGCGGAACGAGACACAAGAGATTCAAAGACCCGTGCAAGTGGGCGAAGAGTTTTTTAGCAAGCCAATTTACTATGCTTGCATAGCAAAAGAAGTTTAAATTTGTAAAAAATTAAAAATGTACACGAAACAGTTTGAAATACGCTGGAGCGATGTGGACGCCAACCGCCATTTGCGGAACAGTGCCTATATAGATTATATGAGTCATACGCGAATGAGTTTTTTAATGGAAAACAATTTGGATCAGAAGCAATTGGCTCGCTTGAATTTGGGGCCGGTGGAGTTTTATGAGCATATGTATTATTTCCGCGAAGTTTTCCCGGGAAAGCCTGTAAATGTTTCTCTTCAACTAAAGGGAATGTCGGAAGACGGTATGTATTTTTTATTCCTGCATGATTTTTATGATGCATACGGGAAAAACTTTGCCCGCTGTGAAGTGATGGGAAGCTGGATAAATCTGGAGACAAGAAAACTCACGGGCCTTCCGAAGGAGCTTCTTGAGAAATTTAACGCTTTTGAAAAGTCAGACGATTTTACAGTTCTCACAAAAGAACATACGCGTAAATTTGGCACACGACCAAAGGATTTGAATAAAGCTTAATATCTTTTCAGATCTAACACTCCTTTTGTCAGCTCTAAATTGTGGCTGTAGGTTTTTTATTCAGAAACCCAATCTTGAAACATTTTTTCTTCTACGGATTAGCTTAAAACCGTATTATCCTGTGCAACAGGACGATGCGATTTTGTGTATTGGTGATGTTGTGCTCATATAATCCATAGTGATAGTTTTGTTATGGCATTATTTTAACGAAGTCTGTTTAACTAAACTACATTTGCCCCTAATGATCATTTATGGGAAAAAATGACATCAAAAACCCAAAACTCTTTAATCAAATGAAAAAATTTACACTTCTTTTAAGTTTATTACTTGTGATTATGGGCGTCAATGCTCAAAACGCAGGAGATTTCGACACTAGCTTTGGCACCGATGGTATAGTTATGACAGCCATTGGCGATAATTTTGCATCGTCCAATGACATCACGATTCAGCCCGACGGCAAAATTATTATGGTAGGTGAAGCCCGTTGGGGATCCAATAATTTTACCCTGGCACGCTACAACACAGATGGAAGCTTAGATGCCGACTTCGGCGAGAACGGTATTGTTCATACGGCTATTAACGATGCAGCCTTCGGAATATCTGTTGCCTTACAAGCTGACGGCCGGATTGTTTTGACCGGATTATCCGAAAACAACGCTAGTTATTTTGGTGTGGTGGCACGTTATAATGTTGATGGCAGCATCGACAATAGCTTTGGAACTAGCGGTCTCAGCCATTTAACCATTGCCAATACAGCATCAGTAGTAATTCAGGAGGATGGAAAAATAGTGGTTGGCGGTTTTGATGACGACAATTTTGCCATGGCCAGGCTGAATACCGATGGCTCGCTTGACACCTCTTATGGTGACGCCGGTTATGTAATTACCGAAATGACAGATCCTGATGGCTCCAGCAATTTTTCTTATATTTTAGAATTGGCCTTGCAGGCTGATGGAAAAGTTGTTGCTGCCGGTTTCTCCCAAAGCATTACAACTTATCATGATGTGGCTGTTGCCCGCTATACGACCGATGGAACATTGGACGCTACTTTTGCTGATGATGGAATTTTTATAGCAAACCTCGGTGGTTTGGCCGATTTTGCAACCTCAGTAGTTGTGCAAGATGACGGAAAGATTGTAATTGGTGGTCACAAGGAATTTGCTGTAATTACAGGCATTCCAGAATATGATGCCGCTATCATCAGGCTAAACACAGATGGCTCTTACGACGAAACATTTGGCGAGAATGGCGTGGCTTTCTTCCGCCTTACAGAGCAAGCAACTTATGTGAAGGATATTGCTCTGCAAGCTGATGGTAGCATTGTGTTTACCGGCCAAACAGTTTATTATTCAACTGGTATTTTTGATATTTATGTCTGCAGAATCAAACCTGATGGTGGCTTAGACCTCTCTTTCGGTGATGACGGCGTAAAATATATGGACCCTTTCGGAACAGATGATGAGGTCAATAGCCTTGCCATTCAGGAAGATGGCAAAATCCTTATTGGTGGGCATTCTACCTCAACAGCCGACGTTTACAACTTCAGGCTTATTCGCCTTCACGGAGATTCCCAAACGGAAATTCCTGCCGTTGAGGTATCTTTTGCAAATGTAGAAACCACTTCATTGGATGTTACCATCACACCAAACGCTGTTTGCGATTCGTTTTATTTTGTTATAATGACCAGCGCCGATATGCAGCAATGGATGCCTATGTTTGGCTCAGAAGCTGGAGTAATCAAAGCCTTCGGTATTCATGCTTCTGGCACCCTTACCCATAATTTTACAAGCTTAGCTCCAAACACAGAATACTACGTTTATACAGTAAGTGTAGGATTTGATGGTTTTGAAGCACCTTTCCAAGCAGACTTCGTGCAAACAGCAGTAGGCGGTGGAAGCGGAGTGGCAATTGCTACGATAGAATTGTCAGAACTTACAGCAACTTCTGTAAGAATGATAGCTACACCCAATAGTGAAACCGCTTTATTTCATGACGGATTAATTACCAAAGCTTATTTTGATGAAATTGGTGAGGCAGCAGCTATTGAGTATTTCCAAAATGATGGTCAGCCACAATATGAAGTTGATGACTGGGTTTGGATTGAGTTGGAGCCCAATACAGCTTACAAAGCTATTTCTATTGCACAAAACGCTAACGGTGAATGGGGACCTGCTACCATTGAAGATTTTACAACACTTGTAACGTCTATCAATGATATTGAAACCAATCCTTTGGTTATATTCCCAAATCCAAGCCAAGGCAAATTTAAAATTGCCAGTGCAGATTTTACAAACGCAAAACTTCGGATTTTTGACGTTGCTGGAAAAGTAATTTATGCTAACACCATCCAAGATGAGTTTACCCCTATTGATATAAGCGACCGCAAAGATGGATTATACCTTATTGAGATTACCAATAATGGTGAACGCAGCATCTCGAAATTCTTAAAACAATAAAACCAAATTTTATTAATAGCATTAAAAACATAGCTATGAATTTACTAAAAAAAACGATTGCTTCTCTATTTATAGTAGCTTGTATTTGGATTCCTGACGCGGGTTTTGCGCAGATTACATCCTTAAAAAACACCGTGTCTGCTTCGCAAGAAACAGCCGAGCTGAGTGCCACAAACGGATTTTCGGTTGTAGCAAATACTCCGGCAATTATGTCAACACAGAATCGCGACATAAACGAGTGGATTACTGTTGGCAATGGTTCATCACCTTATGGTTCTTACAATTATCCGGTAGATTTTTTCTGGAATACATCCATGAGCCAAAGTTTGTACACTGCGGAGGAAATAAACCAAGGCCCTTGTTCGATTGAACAAGTAGTTTATACCTATAAAACTTTGACAAGCAATTATCCTGATGTTATTGACACCGAATATTTTAAAATTTGGATTGCCAATACAGATCAATCATCACTATCTGATGAGGCCAACTTTTGGTTGCCATTGGAAGACTTTACTTTGGTATATGAAGGCATTGTAGTGCTAACAAGCGGCGAAGATCAAGAAATGTTATTTGATCTCACGACACCTTTTGTGTATAATGGTGGCAACATGTGCATCATGGTTGAGCACACTATCAGCGAAAACACTTTTCAAAATCATTTCAATTTTGAAGCAAGTTCGCTAGCAGATGATGATGTAAGATCAAGAATTTATTTGAGTTACGAAACGCCTTACGACTTTACTTTACCTACTAATGATCCCAGCCAAACAGGCGTGACTTTGCCTCAACTGGTTGATCTCAGATTATTTATCAATGCTGCAGCCGAAGGCAGCTTATCAGGCACAGTTACCAATGTTGACGGAGAAGCTATTGACGGTGCAATGATTCGTATTGAAGGCACTGATTTGCAAACTACTTCAAATACACAAGGTCAGTATGAATTTGCCTTTGTAGCTCCAGGAACTTACACCGTAAAATATTCTTCCTTTGGCTATGTAACCGCTTCCATTGAAACTGAAATTAGCGGCCCAACAACCCAGGATGTAGAATTGGCCTACCTTCCGGAATCTACCGTTGAAGGAACCATTTTGGATAACGACAACAATCCTATTGCCGATGCTGACATCCAAATAACTGGATACGAAAGCTATAGCGGAACATCAGATGCCAACGGTAATTTTGCCATTGCAGCAGTGCTTTATGCCGAGGATTATACGCTTACTGTATCAAAAAATGGTTATTATACTGAAACTATCAGCGTGGATATTGACAGCCCAACAGCTGATTTAGGTGAGATTTTCCTCAACGATAAATTGGAAAGCCCTTCTTATGTTGAGGCTGTAAAAAATGCCGATGCAGCAGATATTAACTGGCTATCGCCTTATGAAAGAACTGTTTACCGCAGAGACGGAGACAATATGGTAAGTCAGTTTGGTCACAACTACGCTGGTGAAGTTGCTGTATTTGGACAGGTTTATAGAGAGCCAGCAGAATTGTATCAGATGAGTTGGTACCTCAACGAAGTAGATTATCCACACGAATTTGTAAATGTGTATGTATTTGCCTTAAATGCGCAAGGAAACCCTACTAACACCATACTTTTTGAGCAAGCCAATGTTCCAAATGTGGATTTGCAATGGAGCACATTTATTTTCCCTGAAACCATCACGGTTGATAACGGATTTTATATCGCCCTGAGTCATCCTTTGCGTTTAGAGATTGGCATTGATGGCGGCACAGACCCACAATATCCATTTGAATACAATGCAAACTGGGTTTCGGAAGATTATGGCAGCAATGAATTCATTCTGATGGAAGATCTTGGATTAGGCGATCTGCCAGGCAACTTAATGATAAGGGCCGAAGGCTATAATACAGAAACAGGCAAAAAACTACAATCTGCTGTAGCCACGCCATCCAAATCCTTAAATACCTTTACTATCTCTAGGCTGGAAGAAGGCCAAGAAGACACACCGGAGCTGTGGACGTTATTAGCGGATAATTTAACGTCAACTAACTATACCGATGAAGACTTTGCAAGTCTTGATGCGGGTTGGTACAAATATGCAGTAAAAGCCGTTTATTCCGGAGAAATTGCTTCAGAAGCAGCTTTCTCGAACCGCATAGAAAGCCAGCTAACAACACAAATCACCTTCAATGTAAACACAAACACGCCAAATAACGAAAGTGTTGGCGCACATATATTGCTGTCGAGCGATACCGGAAACGATGTTTATACCCAATTCGTTGAATCGGAAGATGGTGTCGTTGTATTTGATAATGTATTCAAAAACAGCTATTATGTAAAGGTTACGCATGAAGGTTTTGAGGATTTTGTGCTATCGAATGTTGATTTTAGCACAGAACCTACTTATACAATGGATGTTGAGCTGATAGAAGCTTTGGTGCAGCCATTTAACTTGGAAATAACAGTAGCCGATGATTTATCCACAGCATTCAAGTGGAACCATACAGCGGCCATTTCTGAAGATTTCGAAAGCTGCATCGACTTTGAAATTGCACCACAGGGCGTTGTGGATTGGAAATACATTGATGTGGACAAGAAAAATACTATCGGAATCGAAAATTTCACTTACCTCAACGAAAATGAGCCCGCTTCCTTTATGACGTTTACGCCTAATCAAACAGAACCCCCAATCGACATAAACTTGAACCCAGGTATTGCACCACACAGTGGCAATAAATTCTTGGCAAGCTTTGGCGTAAATAGTGGTTCCAATGATGATTATTTTATTTCGCCAAAATTGAATTTCGGACAGGAGTTTACTTTCAAGTTCTTCTCAAAATCTTTCGACAATACACCTGCACTAAATAAAATAATGGTAGGTTACTCCACCACTGGATATGCAGCCGAAGATTTTATTTGGCTTACCGAATCAGCCATTGAACCACCAATGGACAGGTGGACAAGGTACGATTACAGCATCTCAGCAGAAGCTAAGTACGTTGCCATACGTAACGTTTCTGACGGAGCAACTATTTTGATGATTGATGATGTAGAAATTTATGCGCCAGAAACTTCCAGAGAATTGGTTTCCTACCAAGTTTATCTAAATGACAATTTGATGGGCGAAACAACGGAATATACTTTTGATTTTTCTGCTGATGACATTATTTTCAACGAAACGAATGTAGCCGGCGTAAAAGCCATCTATTCCAGTGGTGAAAGCGCCATGTCAACCATCGAGTTTTTGGGCGTATATACCGATACGCCAGAGAATCAAGCTCAGTCAAATATGACCGTGTATCCCAATCCTTCAAACGGTAGCTTTACCATTGAATTGGATGGAGAATACGAAGTTTCTATCCTAAATAGCTTAGGAGTAACGGTTTACAGCAAAATCATCTCCCAACAGGGACGTATAACGCTGGAAGACCTAAAACCCGGGATGTATATTATCTCGGCCAAATCAGATCAAAAAGCTGCTTACAGTAGGATAGTAGTACAATAAAATATTGGTTGGTAAAATTGGTTAGTAAATTGGTTAAAGGCCTTTGGTTCTTCGGAATCAAAGGCTTTTTTTATTTCTATTGCGCACTCAATAATCTTCTGTGATATTTCATTTTCATTCAAATAGCTAAGATTTTTCTTTGTGAAACTCTGTGATTCTTTGCGCAACTTTGTGATATAGTTGTTACACAGAGAGCCACAGAGGATCTCAGAGTTTCACAGAGAGCTTTGGCGATAACAGATACTCTATAAGAATTCTAAGCTCATCAAAATAAGATTTAAACTAAAATCCGGGCGTTATGCACAGAGAAGTCCTACGGACTTTTGGGGAGGTGGAGTATTGATGTGTTTAGGCCGGAGATTTCTCCCTGCGGTCGAAATGACATTTCCGTGAGGGTAAAATGGAGGGGGAAGGCGGAAGACATTGGGCGCGTTGCGCCCAATGTCTTCCGCCTTCCCCCTCCTTCCTGTATTTGATAACATTGTCATTTCGACCGCAGGGAGAAATCTCCTAGTACTTCAATATCAAAATGTTACCTAACGTTATCATTGATACCGCAGGGAAAAACCCTTTCTATTGAATTTCAAAGTATTAAATGATTTATACGCTAGGAATTCAATGTCCCGTCCTGTTACTATATCTTAAGATATAAGAAGTCTATCTCTGTTTTAATTCATTACCAACATGAAGATTCTTTATTACCCCATTATTGTAGAGTTCAATTCTTTCAGGATTTATGCGATCAATCAACATATCTTTCTTTTTCCTTGAATATCCTTTAATCTGTTTTTCTCTGTTTATTCCATCTGAAATGAAGTCAAATATTTCGTAATAAACTAATTTGTCAACATTGTATTTTTTAGTAAAGCCTTCATAAAGCTTTTTCTTATGATCATGACATCTTTTCACCAAGTTATTGGTAACACCCACGTATAGTACAGTGTCATGCTTATTGGAAAGAATGTAAGTGTAATAAATGTGAATTTTCATATTCATCATTTTAGAAAATAGTTTTCAAATTTAATACTTATTTAATAAAGTCACTGTCGCTCAGCGAAATGACAGTGTATTTTTAGATTCTTTATTTTTCAATATTTCGCTCAGAATGATAACTGAACGTGTTTTCTATTAGGAGATTTCTCCCTCAAAACCTTGCTGCGCAAGGTTTTTCAGTCGAAATGACATGCGTCGTTAAATGTGTAAAAGGGAGCCAGAGGCAAAAGATGTGGGGCGCAAAGCGCCCCACATCTTTTGCCTCTGCCCCCCTTCATCCTACCTCGACAGAAATGTCATTCCGACCGCAGGGAGGAATCTCCTAGTACTTCAATATCAAAATGTTACCTAACGTTATCATTGGTACCGCAGTGAGAAATCTCCAAATACTATATGGCTATGAGTTTTTCAGCAGCACCTAATTAAGCTGGCTAAAAAACTCCTGCAAGCTCAAACTGCTGTTGGTTAAATTGAGTTTTTTTCGCAGACGCGTGCGGGCCACCTCTACGCTTTTGAAGTTAGAATTGGTAATGGCTGCTATATCTTTGGTCGTCATATTCAATTTTAATAGCGCACACAAACGCTTTTCATTGAGGGTGAGGTTGGGGAATTCTTTCTCCAACTGTTCATAAAACTGTGAATACACTTGCGAAAAATACCAGAAAAATTCTTCCCATTGGTTCTTTGTTCCGCGCATCCGCAAATCTCTGGTAATGGATTCAAGTTGTGCCCGGTTTTTTTGCGATAAGCCAGCCGAAAAATCATCAAGCAGCTTAACGGTGGTGTCGATTAGTTCATTCTTTTCTGAAATTTTTAACACCTTTTCAATAATTTCACGGTTCCTGAGCTCGATATCTTTTTCAACACTAATTACTTGCAAATCGGCCTTTTCTTTTTCAATACGATCCAACTTTCGCAGTTGAATCGTTCTAAAAAGCAATAGTATTCCGATTAAAACAATAATTATTAATCCAAGAATGATAAGGTAAAATATAAAAGCGGTACGTTTTCTTTGATATTGTTCTTCCTCAAGAAGTTGCTTTCTTTCTAATTCCTGAAGCCTCACTTTATGGTCAAACATCAATTGTAATACCTGCTCTTTGGCTACGTTGCCACTTAAACTATCAGCAGCAAGCTTGTGCATATTGGCATATCGGTAGGCTTCCTTGAAGTTTCCTTCCTTTTCATAAATCAATTGTAAAAGTTCAGACGAACTGCTCATATCTTCATAGATTATAAGCTCTTCGGATAGCTCAAAAGCTCTTTCCAGATAAGTTTTTGCTTTCGCATATAAACCTTTTTCAAAAAAGACATTACCTATCAGACTCAGAGTTCTTGTTATGAGCATCTTATCATTCAATATCTCGGCTTTTGCCAATCCTATGTTATAATAATAAATGGCGCTGTCGTCGTCGTTCATCATTGCTTTAACTATGCCAATATTGTTCAGGGCGACAATTTCAAGCTCGGGATTCACTATGGAATCACTTGCAGCAAGCACTTTATTATAATACATCAGGGCAACATCATATTTCCCCATCATTTTAAACACATCACCAATATTGTTATTGGCCACCGAGATACCGTGCTGGTCGCCTTTTGTCTTTAAAATTTCCAGCCCTTTATTATAATACTTATAAGCCTCATCATACTCTCTTTCAATAAAAAACACAGCACCAATATTGTTATATTCTTTCTCCTTGTCCAGGTTTTCAGAGTACTTCAGCGCCAGCAAAAAATTATCCAACGCCTTGCTGTTCAAGTTTTTATTAAAGTAGATTACACCTTTATTCAAGTAGCATTCCCGTATCATCACGGAATCATTTTTTGGAAGGCTATAATCTATGCAAAGCTCATAGCTATTTATGGCTTCTTCGTAATTATACACCTGAAAATACAAATTGCCCAACAAACGGTAATTGAAAATGAGGCCTTCCACAAAGCTTGCTTTTTTCGACATTTCAATGGCCTCCAACGATATCTTAATGGCTTTCTCCGGGTTCTCGTTTCGCATCTCGAAGGCGTTGGCACTTAAAGCGCTTATCATCGAAACACCGGAAGTTTTCTGAATAACTGACAGCAACGAATCAAGACTTGATTGTCCATAACTACTTATTACCGACGAAAACAGCAGGAATACTGTAAAAATCAACCTATTTAATCTGTTGACATTTAATCTCTTAGCTTTATTAAATAGTTTTAGTGGTTTCAAAATCGGGGTCAAGTTAAATATGGCTGGCAGCAATTAATCTGTAAATATAGGACATTGAAAGCTTACCTAAATATAATTTATACGGCAGTACAGAAAAAAATATCCCATAGTTTTTCATTTCAGGGGCTCTCAATAACCAAAAACATAGCTGCAATGTTATGCAATTTATTGGAAATTTGGCCGCCTAAAGCTCAAAAAGTATTTCAGCAACAACAGGATTAACTGTTTTTTGAGAATGAATAACTGCGCTTTATAGTTGTTGGTTTAGGTAGCTAATGCAGCTTCTTTCATCCTAATTTACATCAAATTAACCGGTAGCAAAAAGGACAACTCTATTGTTGAGCCTACTGGGAAAAGTCTATAAATGAAGAAATACCACTAAGCGCCTCACTGAGCGCTCGTGGCAGAACAATACTTTTCGGGTAAGGCTCAACCTTTAATTCCTCCAAGAGCCAAAAATTGACAATAAATTGATTTAATTTTGCAACAGAATAAATTCTTTCCATATAATGAGAGCGCTGGTTATTTCACTTATCTTCAGTCTTTTATTTGCCAATCCGACGCAGCTGATGCTATTTTCGGCTGAATCAGATTTGGGCAGAAACACTACTGATTATGAACAAGTTATTCTGCAATACACAGCATATCAGGCTTTGCCGGCTACCGAGAACAGCGAGCAAACAACGGCCAAATTGCTATTGACTTGGCTCAGGCTTTCACAGGCGATAAACCTGCTTATCAGCGGAAGCTTTCCTTTTGATGGTCAGGAGTATATCATTCAGAAAACTATTCTGGTCAAAAGCCTTCCCATTAAGAATAACCAGCTAAACTTTATCTATCCTTTTATGGATTATTGGCTTGATTAGCAGACCCTCAGCGATATGGCATTTCTGCTAATCGCTTTTCAATCTTATACTATTTTATTTTTTTATTCAGGCAGTCAGCACAAGCCTTAATTTGCGTTGTGCTGCACTGTAAAAAATCATTAAATCATGGAAAATCTAATTATATTCCTCGGCATAGTGGCTGCATTTGTTTTGCCCATCGTAATCATGCAACAGAAGAAAACGAGAAAAATCAAAAAAAAGATAGAAGAAGTGTCGTTACTGGCGCAGCAAAACGGATCGGCGCTTGGGCAACACGAGGTCGAACACAAAGTTCTTATCGGCCTAAGTGAAAATGGCGGTCATGTTTTTTACTACCCTTTTAAACATAAGGACATGGAGATACAAATGATACCACTTGAAGGCGTCAAAAACTGCCGGGTAAACGTTGAGGGTCATGCAGTCAGTTATGGAGGCGAGTCGCGACAAGTAACTGACAAAATTGAACTGCTTTTTCTGCCAAAAGAAAAGCTGAAACAAACGCATAGCCTGCGACTTTACAACTCAGATCAGGATGGACTCCAATTGAACGGCCAGAACATGCTCGCCGACAAATGGGCCAAAATTATCAACCAGACGCTTGAAAAAAATATTAAAAGATAGGTTAATATTTGATATTTTTTATTGGAGAATTAAAGAAAGAAAAACCCGGTTTAGTAGCCGGGTTTTTTTGTTTTCAAGTTGTTTCATCGCGGATATTTGATAAAACAAATTTTTTAACCAAGACATTTCCAAGTAAGACTATAATAAGTTGAGCTTTTAGCCAAAAAAAGCCTTAGTTAGCTTTTAGGAAGTATATTTGTCCAAATATTGCAGGTGGTTTCTAGGCATGATATTAGTAGTATTTATTCTGCATCAATCACCGGGTTTAAGCACAACTTTTTCGGATAAATAAACTGTTTATCCCACAACTTATTGGCACAGATGTTAAAATACCTATTACGCTTTATTTTTGTTTCCGTACTCTTTTGCATCCCACCCATGTGGCTTTCTGCACAGAATAATTTCGAGGTGCGTAAAATAAGCTTTAAGGGCAACAAAACCCTCGATAAAGACTTCCTTATGGAGCGTATGGCGATGAAAGAAGTTTCGTGGCTACAAAAAAAACTCACCAAAAAAGAACCTTATCTGTATAGCGATGAATTGATAAAGCTTGATTTGGAAAGGTTGAAGCGCCTCTATCAAACCGAAGGATTTCTGAATGTCAGCGTTAAGCTTGGTCCACTGGAAATAAACGAAAAGAAAAAAACCGTAAAGCTCACCATTAACATTGATGAAGGCGAAGCAGTTAGCGTTGACAGCATCAGCTTTGAATTAACTGCCAAGGCTAAAAACGTGAAAATGGACTCGTTAAGCAGAAAAGTTTTACGTCAAGTTAAGCTCGGACATGGCGACCGTTTTCGAGACCAAGCCTTGATGGATGATATCAAGCTTATAGAAAATGCGTTCAAAAATTTGGGCTACGCCTACGCCTCTGCTACGTATGACTTATTTGTGAAGCCAGACCAAAAGCTTACCAGCATTGAATATCAGATTAGCCCGGGGCAATTGTCGCATATCGGTGCTACCCGCATTGTTGGCAATAAGCATGTATCAGAAAAATTTATCCGCAAACAACTAAAATACGAAGAGGGCGAAATTTATAACCGTTCCTTGCTTGAAAAAACCCGCAAAAACCTCTATAAATTACAGTTGTTTCGGGTGGTTTCGGTATTGCCTCAGATGCGTGAAGATTCATCCAACAAACCCATTCCGGTGCGGCTATATGTGGAAGAAGCTCCTCGCCTAAATGCGCGGGTTGGTGCGGGTTATGGCACAGAGGATAAGTTTCGCAGCTTTTTAGACCTTAGCTATCTCGGCTTTTTGGGTGGTGCCAGGCGGCTCAATTTGCAAATAAAACACTCTGCCATCCTGCCCTATTCTGTGAGTCTGCGCTGGATTCAGCCGCGCTTATTTGGTGCCAACAGCAATATCGAGATCAATCCATACTTAAATCGCACCAAAGAACCCGGATACGACACCCGAACTTTTGGTTTGAAAGTGCCTGTAGGCTACGAGTTTAACCAACATTGGAATGCTTCATTAACCTATTATTTTGAAGATGTTGAGCAAACGGTTGAACCAAACGACCCTGATTTTAGAGAACAGAAACTGGATAAATTTCCTTACAACAAATCAGGTGTAATTTTAGGAACTGCTTACAACGATTCACGGCCACAATTTTCGCCTACGCAGGGCACCAATGTTTCATTGGCTTTAAAGGTGAACGGCTATTTTTTTGGAGGCGATTTCAGCTATACCCGCTTGTGGGGAACCTACCGCACCTACCGCCAAATTGGCGATTTTACGCTGGCTTTTAAGCTGTTGGCGGGCGGAATCAAGTCGTCAGATTCCAGCAAATTTATTCCCGTTGAAGACCGGTTTTATTCGGGCGGAAGCACTTCGGTTAGGGGCTGGAACCGTGATCAGCTTGGCCCAAAGCGCGAAAGCGGAAGCCCCAGGGGTGGAAGCAGCGTGCTCGAAAGTAGTATTGAAGTACGGCTGCCATTATTTTGGCGGTTGAGTGCGGTGGCTTTTTTAGATATCGGAAATACCTGGGAAGAAGAATATACCTACCGCCTAAATGAACTAGCTTATGCCGTGGGCCCCGGACTTCGCATAGAAACACCCATCGGCCCGGTGCGCTTTGATGTGGGTTTTCCGGTGTGGAACGAGAAAAAAAGTCCCCAGTTTTTTATCAGCGTTGGACAGGCGTTTTAATTTTTAATGGAAAAAATATACAATGAAAAAAGTCATTACAGCTTCCTTAAAAATTCTCGGATGGACAATCCTGAGCCTGGTAACTTTGTTGCTGCTGGCAGCACTATTGCTCCAAACGGCTTTTGTTAAAGAAAAAATTGCCCGCTTTGCCGAAAATCAAGCCGGTAGTTTTATCAATGGCGAACTATCTCTCGGAGAAATTGATGGAAACTTCTTCACAGGAATAAGCCTTAAAAACATACTTATTTTGCATGATGGAGACACTTTGGTTCACCTGAAAGAAATAAGTGCAGCCTATAATTTATTAGCGCTGATGGATAAAACACTTGACGTACAAAGCCTTGAACTGAGCAGCCCGCAAGTTTTTTTAAAACAAATCAATGATTCTACCTGGAATGTTCAACAATTGATCAAAGCTTCTACCGACACCACTACAACGGATACAAGCAGCAGTAATTTTGAAGTAAAGCTTGATTTGCTGCAACTTACCGAAGGTAACATCCGCATCAACTCGCCGGATACGCTGATTCCACGCGAAATTAATCAGCTTAAAATCAACCTTTCAGGAACTTATAGCGCTGATGTTCAAAGCTTAAAGATGAATGAATTTTCATTCAACACACAACAGCCGGCTATTTCGCTCGAAAATTTAGCTTTCCGGCTTCAACGCGACACAGAAGCTATTGTATTATCAGATTTCATTTTAAAAACTGCCAAAAATAAATTGCAGGGCAATGCCGATTATGCAGAAACGCCCCATCGCGCAGGCAATGCGAAGCTCAAAACAGCACCAATCATGCTAAGCGAGTTTCAGTTTGTGCTGCCCGACATACAGCTTCCGGCCAAGCCGATTTTCACACTTGATGCCAGCTTGAAGGGCGAAACAGTTAATGCAACTGTTGAAATTGAAGACAATGCGCAAAAACTACAGTTCGACTTAAGCTCAGAAAACTTTTACGCCTACCTGTTTAATCCCGAAAACACCCAGTTAGCCTATACCCTAGATGGACGCCTTGACAATATTGATATGGCCTATTGGCTGAATGATTCAACACTTAATTACGTGATTAATGGCCAACTAAATGTTAAAGGACAAGGCATTGATCCGGCCACTGCAACAGTAAATTTAAAAGGTGATTTTCGGGATTTGATGCTTGAAGATCGTGCTGTTGAGCAAGTTGTTCTGGATTTTGATTTTGTGCAGGGCGATCTTTCGGGCTTTGTACGCGGAAAAGGAAATTTCGGTCAATTTGAGCTACTGTCGAAAATTCAGCAGATTCAAACCAAGCCAGTGTATCAGCTTGACCTCAGCACCCAAAAGCTTGATTTTGCTGCCCTTACCGGAAACGACAGCCTACAATCGTCTATCAATTTACACGCCAATATAAATGGGCGCGGCTTCGATCCCGAAAAGCTGTCACTATCTGCCAAGCTGATGATCAAAAACTCTTCGCTGCAACAAATTGAGCTCGACACCTTGTTTGTCGATGCGAAATACAGCAACGAAAACATTACCATAGACTCAT
>Ga0265293_10007397_pt1 | contig 16931 bp, 7 predicted proteins | sample Munlanlewell138R_FD_192505 | JGI IMG/M metagenome (GOLD analysis project Ga0265293, IMG submission 192505) | Leachate microbial communities from a municipal landfill in Southern Ontario, Canada - Leachate well 138R | ecosystem: Engineered > Solid waste > Landfill > Unclassified | place: Canada...
TACAAATAAGGCGAATGCGGAGCCTGCAATTGCACAAAAATCTGAATAGGCTTGCTTGCCCACACTACTTGCGAACATAAAAGTACTATAAAAATATACAAAAAACGCTTCATAGAAAGTGGATGAAAAAGTTATTTTACTAAAATTTTTATATTCTGCCGTTCGTCTTCACATTCTACAAAAAGTATATACATACCCTGCCCGTAGCCTATAATATTATACGGAATGGAATACGAAGAATCGCGTTCCAACACTTTATAATCTATAAGAGCTGCCAAAGATACTGAATATAATTTAACAAATATTTTTGCTTCGCTATAAAGTTCAATACCTAAGGTAAATAATCCGCTATTAGGATTTGGATATGCTTTGCATGATTTTATTCGAGGAGCAGTATTATACGATTTTTCGTGATTTCCGTGAGTGTCGTTATAAAAATAGAGAGTTTTATATGATTCGTTGTAGCAACCGCCATACCAAGCTCGCAGGGTTACGGTAAGTGGCGAATCTATATCGGTGCTAAATACTTGTTGCCACGATTCTGATTCATAGAGCGATACAGGATTATTGAAAAACCAATGAATACTATCTGGCACGGGCCAGGTAATATCTATAGCTTCTATAGGTAAAAAAAGCGTGGCAGTGTCTTGCACAAGCATTGTGGCGGTTATGGTAGCATCGGTTACTGTAAGTTCCAGCGTGTCGGTAGCAGAGCAGCCAGCACTATCTTTTACCGTGAGTGTATATATCCCTGATTCCGACACTTCTATTGTTCTATTATGCGAAAGCGGTGCAGCATCTTTATACCATTCATAGCTATAAAACTCCCCTGCATCTATTTCCATAGTTTTGCCTTTGCAAAGTTTGTTATATATATGTGGTAAATTGCTGGTAAAGCTCTGCGGATTGTGTAATTCATAGTGTGCATCTGCTTGGCAAGCTTTGCTGTCTGTTACCTGCACTGCATATATGCCGGCAGATAAGTGTTTGGTATAAAGTGTGCTATCGTTTGTGTGTTGCCACGCTATAGTATGCGTGCCACTATTTCCTCCAATAACTTCTATATCTATACGTCCGTCGGTACCATTATGGCAGGTAGGATTACGCACAATGCTCGTAAGTTGCAATATATCGGGCTGCATTATTTCTATGGTTTTTGTGTTTCTACATGCTTTGGCATCGGTAATGGTGAATGTGTACTTTCCTGCTCGCAGGTCTGTAAATACGCTATCGGTAGTAGGAGTGTTGTTAAATGTGTATGTATATGGCTGCGTGCCTCCTTCTATGGTTTCTATTATAATGCGTCCGTCTGCCGTTCCATAGCAGCTTGCAGAATCGGTGCTACACGTTGTAACTTTTGCACCATCTAAATCATTTATTGTTACATTTTTTTGAGCTATGCAGCCATGTTCGTCTTGCACTATACAGGTGTAATTTCCTGCACCAAGCTGGTCTGCCGAAGCTCCGTATATAGTAGTAAGCGTATCGGTATTCTGCAGCCATCTGTACGTATATTCGCCCGTGCCACCCGCTACAGTAGCAGCAATACTTCCTATAGATTGCTCGCAAAATGTGTGTTCAGCAGTAAGCTGTATAGTTATAGCTGGTGGTTGGCTTACCGAATAGTGTAAATTGACTTCGCAGTTATTCGAATCTTGAACATATATGGTATATTCCTGTGCGGGCAGATGAGAAAGTTCTGTAGAGTGCAACCACTGCTCTCCGTTGGTTGATGTGCGGTAAGGCTCTATGCCTCCGCTTACCTCACAGCTAATATAAGCAGTAGAATCGTTGTGGCAAGCTACTGCCGATAGACTTTGCTTTTCTATAATGTTTGCACGCAGTGGCAGAGGCTCTGTTATTCGTATATCTATACTATCCGTTACGCGATAATTATCTTTTACATAAATCATTTCTACCTCTGGTGTAGTGGTAGCTTTTAGATTTTTGAATACACCATTTCTGTTTTCTATTCCGCGAAATGTATATGTGTAATCTCCCCAACCGCCTTGTGCTGCTACATATAGTTCTCCGGTAGTATCGCCATGGCAGCGTATATTTGTGGAGCTTGCATCTTTATTAAAAACTAATGTAAGCGGTGCGTCAGGCTGTAATATTTCTTGGCTTGCCTCTGCTCTACATTCGTGTGCATCTTTTACGGTGAACGTATATGTACCTTCGGCAAGATTCGAAAATGGCACCTTATCATCTGAGAGCGTAATAAATTCGTCTTGCTCTGTGAGCAGATTTCCGCCAGATGCGTATATAGAATAGGGAGGAGTGCCGCCGGATAATACAACAGATATTACTCCTGTAGTATCGCCATAGCGAGCTATATTCCTATGCGAAAAATTTATGCCTATAGGGGCGGGTTCCTTTATTGCTACAGTAAAGGTGTCGGCACAGTAAGATTCGTTATAAACATAGCTAAACGTGTAATCTCCCTCTTCTATACCTGTGAGAGGATTTGTGGGTATAGGCTCAAAATTGCCAGTACTATTATTTTTCATATAATATCCGCTTGATGTTACTTCTGCATAGTGCTGGAGTATAGTATTTGTATTGAATAAAATTTCCCCAGTTTGGTTATTGCATTTTGGTTGCGTTATGGTCTGAGCAAGCTGCAATTTGGGCAAGGTATCAACATAAAAATTAACCTCTTGCGTCATTTTATATCTTCCGTTTACTATTATTTTGTAGTTGCCAGGCGTTAAGTTTATGCCTTTGAACTCGCATTGCTTAGGAGCCGAAGGAAGAATTTCTGTATCATCTATTGTGAGTGTACCTATTGTATCATGAGCGTGCATAAGCAAAGCGGTAAACGGACCTAATGGTCCGTGAAATTTAAATTTCACATCTCTTGTTTGTGTAATAGAATTACCTGTGCTATTGCAGAGGTATATAGTATCTTTATAATCGGTAATTGCAATAGGATCTGGTTTGGTTAAATTATATTCCACAGTATTAAGAAAGCAGCCATCTCCATCATAAAAATTTACTTTATAAGAGGTGTCGCTTTTCATTTTACCAAAATATTGAGTTTTAATCCAGCCTGTAGTTGCAGCTATAGAAGATAAGGCTGGATGTGGTTTTGTTAAAATTATATAATCATTATTTTTATTATAAATACTTACTTTATTCACTACCGTTAAAATACTTATATTTTTCCTGTAATTACTATCTGAATATGTTAATATAGCTACATTTACATCATCTTCTAAATCTTTATGGTTACTATCATTTCTAGCTTCTGTAATATTGTATTTATCTTTAACTATATGAATTTTTCCGCTAACGGTAACCTTCTCTGGCATAGTTAATGTTAAATCAACTTCTCTAGAGATATATGCGTTTTTGTCAGCTGCTGTAATTGCAAAACGATCAGTTTGTGTAGATGTTATTTTATCTTCTATTTTAAATGTTACTGTATTGCCATTACATTTACTTTCGCTTATTTGGCTACCATTTTTTTGTAGCAACTGAAGTGTATGTCCATTCATATTGTTATTAACAAATGTAATATTTACTGTATGATAATCTGGTCCACATCTTTTTGATTTTATTGTTGTTGTTTTAACAGCAGAAATTTGTTTTTTTATTCTTGTTGTACGTGCAGCAAGTACAGGTGTATTATCTCTCACAAGTTGAAATGTATATTCTTTGCCATATTCAAAATTGGAACCAAATTCTTTTTTTATATCGCCTATGGTAATTGCATTATTGCCTGCTATTGCAATTTTATGAGAAGCACCACCTTCCTTTGTTATTTGTATTTCCCATTTTGATGAAGAGGGTAAATTCAAATTTCCAATAATTACTTCACGTCCATTTTTTTCTGTGTAAGATGAATTTAATACAAAATATCCGTAGGTTGTATATTTGAATTCTAAGGTGCTTGTTCTCTTATTATTACCCCATCTTTCTACTGTTTGACTTGTCATTATACTCTTAGATGTATTTTTCTCAAAAATAAAACAAAATTTATCTGTTGTGCTGTTTTCACTTATATTTGTATATGAAATACAATTACTTAAAGTTGTTGACATACAAGGAACATCTACTTCATAACTTGGTGTATTGTTACGCAGGCTGGTTTTTGATTCTCCTTTATTTGCACCAAATGTTACATCAGAAAAAATAAATCTATTATTATCTCTTTTAGAATCAGTAGAAACTTTAATAACTCCCTCTACAAACATTTCTTGCCCAAAGAGAGCGTTAGAGCAGAGAGTACATGCTACTAAGAGCGAAATAAGTGTGGGTAGTGTGCGTGTTTTCATAATTTTCGGTGTTTTTAAAATTCTATAGTATAGTGCGTGCTTGTCCATATAGTATGGGTATATATAAATTTAAAAAAATAGCTGTATGTATTTCCTATGCGTATATCGGCATCGGTATATTGCTGTGCGGCGCCTGCTATAGTATCGTAGAGTTCAAAAGCATTGGCGTTAGTTTTTTTATATACGTGTATAGTTTGCAATTCTGCTGTGGGGGCTTGCCAGGTGCATTGTACTTCTGCATTGTTTTTTGCTACTCGCACTATTGGCTGTGGGCTAAGTGCTGGTGGTGCTGGTAGGGCTGCTGCCACTACCGAATATGCTGCTTGGCTGCGGTTAGTAGCCGAATCTATAGCTATAAGCTTATAGCGGTAGTTGGTGGCAGTAAGTACTGTAGTATCGGTATAGGGCTGGGCTATGCGCGTAGTGTGCAGGGTGGCTATGTGCTGCCATGTGCTACTATCGTGTGCTGCTCGCATAAGTATGTATGATTCTACATCTGTGCTGGCACTTGCTATGCATTGTAATTCTATAGCTCCCTCTTTGGCTATAGTGCGGGCTATTACAGGTGCTGCCGGAGGTATGTTGTCTGGTTTTTTTACCACATATATTTCCGAAAACTCCGATTGGTTCTGGTTTTTGTCTATAGCTATTATTTTGTAATATAGTGCTGCATTAAGGTCTTGGGGGTGTATGCTATCATAAAACACGGTGTCGGTAATTGTGTGGTGCGTTTGTAATGAAAATTCATCCTTGCCCGATGCGGATTTGAATACTCTATAGCCTTCTATATCATCGTCAGTATTCTGCAACCAGCTAAGTGCTACTACACCAAGCGAATCTACGTTGGCAGTTAATCCTAAAGGAGTATGCGGTGGCTGCGTATCGGTAATGTGTACATATAAACTATAGCTTTCTTTATGCGTTCCATCGGCAGCTATAGCTTTTACTTTATAGTAATTATTATGCATGGGAGTAGGGTCGGTATAGCTTCGTATGTTTGGTTTTAAGAGTGTGCTTATGGGCGTATAAGTGCCTGCATTAGTTTGTGCGCGTTCTATTATAAATCCTGCAATATGCATTTCGTCGTCTTTCGGAAATTCCCAAGTAAGTTTCACGCTTTCTTTTCGTTCTTCATAGCCCGCTATATGGGGTGTGGCAAACGAGTGAGTGTGTATATCAGTTTTTACAACATCAGACCACGGACCCCACTCTCCAAATGCTGACACTGCTCGCAATCTGTATTCATATATTTTTGTGCTATTGGGTATAGTATCTACTATATACGTAAGGTAAGAGGGGGCTGCATTGGGTGTGTGGCTTGGCACTATGGGAGTAGAGCGAATGGATTGGAACTTTTTGCCTGCTTGCCTGCGTTCTACTTCCCAAGCCACATATATATGTTCGTATAATTTTGAGTTCCACGATAGTAGTGCGGCATTGTCTTGCACGTTTACAGTAAGCCCTACTGGAACTGGTAAAGGCACATAGTCTGAAATACCGATAAATATAAACGCGGTATCGTTGGCGTGTTGCACACTATCGGGTAGCATATAGTATAGCCTATATACGTATTGCTCGTTAGGCTTAGCCTGTGTATCTACAAATCGCAGTCCGCTTGCTTGTGCTGCAGGAGCCGATATATCAGCAGCATGGAGTGCAAGCCCAAATCTCATATCTTGTTCCTGGGCTTTATTTGCTACGTATTCAGGGTTGGTGTTTAATGAGGTTTCTGTCTCAAAACTTTCTCCGTATAGTGCTTGTGCTACCACTGCAGCGTATATATTAGTTTTAACTAAAGGCTCCCAATCGTAGAGTGGGAGTGGTTTTAGCGCCTGTGGTGTAAGGAGTTTTTCTTCTACTTGGGTAAGTATTACGCTATCGCGAGCTACGGTGTATCGCATAAGCATATATCCATAGGTATTGCCCATTTTCCAATGCTCGTAGGAGCTTGGTGCCCAGCGTAGTACTATAGAATCGGGAGTGGGGCGAGCTATAAGGTGCAGTTTTTTAGCATCGACTTGTGCGTGAGTCTGCTGCCAGAACATGAGAATTATGGCTATACACGCTACTGTGCGTAAATATGGGCTGAGTAATGTGTGAGAGTGCGGCATAGTGTTATTGTATTTCTTTATATTCTAACGAGTGGTACGTACGATTTCTGTTCTCTCCTACGGTTCGCGTGCAGGTAAGTATTCCATTGCTTATTCTTAGATTATCCCAATAAAATACTAATTCTCCTTCTTTATAATTCTGAGAGTATGCTAAACTTGCATTTCTGGCTGATGCGAAAAAATTCCATGTGCCGCGGGCAATTATATCCGGATCTGAATTTTTGGCTTTTTTAGCACCTTCGTAGCTGGTTACGGTGTTGTCGTCCGAAAATATTACATAATCATCGCGCACCGACTCGGCTAATGCTCTATAATGGTCTTCTATGCGTCCGTCTGCATAGTGTGCGGTGTAAGCCGTCATCATCCATTTTCTTCCTGTGAGTGCTAATTCGTTAGGTGGTTCTATTTGTAATATATGCGTTTGGTGTAGCGTATCGGTTGTTCCTTCGGCTTGCACACGTAATTCGTGTGTGCCAAATGCCTGTATGCTTACCTCTATGGTGTCGTAAATATAAGTTTTGCCGTAGTGTTTGTTTCTGGCAAATACTAAGTTCTGCTCTTTGTTATATATATATATTCGGAGTGTATCTACATTATTCATGTTGAGTATAATTTTGGCTATAGCGGGGGCTTGTTGCTCTATATACTCTATAGTAAGCGAGTTTATCTTCGTGTCTTTTTCTAAGGGAGCACATGCAACTAAGTAGCTGGCAGTGGCTATAGAGCATACGAAAATTAATGGTTTAATGTGTTTTGCAATTAATTGTTTCATGGTTAGTTATTTATTTTAAATAATACTTGAGCAGAACTTGCTGTTTTTTTATATGGCACAGTGTAATCTACACTCACCGGGAATGTTGCATTATAATAATTAGTATAGAAATATGAATATATGCTTTTAAACGTGTTATAATCGCCAGAATCAATATACGCATTTGCAATATTATTAGCTACATGATGGTGGTACGATTCTATTTCTAAAATTATAAGATTATATATGTAGTATTTTTCCTTCGCATTGCTGTATGTGCCGGAGTGTATATCATCGTCGGTTAGCAATTTAAGCAAGTCTATATGAAAGTTGCTGCAACCGCTGCTTGGCTTAAATTTAGCGTGCCCCATACGCACAGCTGCAGCTTCGAAATCTTTAAACCCATGCTCGCTCCATGTGCCTTGCGTAAGTATAGGATACATGTGCGTAAGCGACTCAACTTCGTGCATATCTAAAATTTCGCCTTCTACGGTCTGTATCATAGCTTTTTCTTGTCCCGTGTGCAGAATAGGGAAAAAATTAGATGAGACTGTTCTGTTTTGTTCTATTTTAGTTTTCCACGAATCCCAATTGCTTGTTCTAAAATGAGTTATATAGATTATTTTATCGTTGCTCGATATAAGATTTTCCGTGATTTTTTGTTCGTTAATATCTACTGTAATTTCATCGTTGTTGTCTGCTATAGTTTGTGTGCGGGTTACTTTTTCTACATTATCGTCAATGCGTACATCAGCTGTAGAAGTGGAACGTTTTACAATTTCAAATCTATACAATTCGTTGTTGCGTAACTGCGATGGAAGATTATACGATATTTTTTTTGTGCTATTATCGTATTTTATAGCTATGTATTGTGTGGAATTATCAGATAAAGTAGTAAGCTTTCCTTTAATTTCCCAACCGGGTTCGTGGACAAATATATTGGGTTGCCCTTGGTTTAATTCTATAAAATTGTCAGAAGATTCAGATTTGTAGTAATTAATTGCTCTTACTCCCGGATAGCTTATTGCTACATGTTTTTCTTCAAAATCATCGGGTTGCTTGTCGGTTGTAAATGTATAAGTAATCTTTTCTGTAGATTTCTTATTATTGTGATACACTACTTGCCATGAATTTTTCACAAATTCTTCAAAAGATACTTCTACGGTAATTGTTAGAGTAGCCTTGCCGGGTAATATATCATGAGGAGTAAACACGCATACATCATTATTATCGTTCCAACTTATACTACCTTGTATAGGGTTGTTATGCTTATCGGTTATAGTAAATTGCTGAAGCACAATGCGGAATGTTTTTGTTTTATCGTCAGTTTCTATTTCAAACGATTTTCCTACCGCCATATTAAAACTTGCTTGCGGATTAATACGAGTGTTTACTTTGCTGTCGTTTTTTAGAGGAGTTATATCGCCAATTATAGCAATTCCTCCTAAAGGATTGTTGCTTACCATCTGACATTTTTCTCCTATTTCAAATACGAAATTGCAATGTCCTTTTACTGCACCATTCAATATATTATAATTTCCTCCTGCAGAGCCTTGCAACCATATAGGGTTAGGTCCTTCTACTTGTAAAACCGATGCTCCTTCGATATCAAAAATTGTATATTTTCCGTGGTAGAACGGTAGCGTAACTTGCAGACCTATAAGTGCTTTAATCCACGCATAAGCATTGCCCTTAGCATACCAATTATTAATGCCTATTGATGACCTATTAGTGCAGGTAGCTAACTCATAATTTTTAAGCATGAGGTTAAATCCCAATTGGCAGCCAAATCTTCCTAAGAATATAAGACGATGAATATCGCCTGTATCGAATAAAAAATTGGTGCCAAACATAAATCCCTTGCCTTCTAAGAGTAAGTTATCTGTTTTATCAACCGTTGTAATGTCTAATAAATTGGTAATACGAGTAGGCGGTGGAGGAATTTCTCCTATGGATTTTCCGGTCATAAAATAACTTTCTGTTGTTGCTAAATTTAACATAGAAAGCGAGTTTGGCGATTCTGGTTTACCAATTTGTATATACCAATCGTTTTTATCGAAGTGCATTACGCCATAGCCTGCTAAATTCTGTGCATTTACAGCTCCTTTTATTACTCCTCCCACATTTACATAGGTATTGAAGTTAGCATGAAATACGCTGTTATATATATCGTAATTTATAGCTACATTGGCATACACCTGTGCTTTTGAATTATTAATTGGTATAGCTTTACCGTCTGCTACATTTTTTGCCATAGACGAAAGTTGGTTAGAATTTGTAGAAAAATCGCTATTCATAAAATATCCATTACCAACGAGGCTTACTTTATCAATTCCTCCGCTTTGCAAAAACGACATATTATACTCCAAATCTCCGTTAAATGCTTGTGGCGAGCCAGCTAATCCGAATATTACAGATGCCTTAAATCCTAATTTCGATTGTTTGTCTGGCACATATTTTAATCCAGAGTTAGATATACCAATACCGCTTTGTATAGCACCCGATGCTATTTCTTGTCGCATTTTAAAATATAGTCCTCCTCCTAATCCATAAAGCCCAATAGGTCCTACTGTAGCTATAGCTACATTTTTGCTAATCAATGCATCGGCATACCAGTATCTAAAATTATCTATAGAGCCAAATAGTGCAGTAGCCGACATAGAAAACCCTCCAAACGATGCTGCAAGCGTTCCATTAAATCCGTTGCCATATTCAGGGTCGCTCCGCACTATTGCCACTTCGCCATCTAAAGTAAATGCATTGCCTTTAGATATGTGCACTATAATATTATCAATATCTACATGGCTGTATTCCCATGGCTTTTCTGTTTTTGTAGCCCACACAGTAATCCCTGTAGTGCCGCCAAATCCTCCGTCTGATTCGCCCACAAAATTTACTTGGGCTTGTACTTGCAATCCTATTTGCTGTTCTTGATTTATAATTGTTATTCCTGTAATACTTATTGGGAATGACGAAAATTTATTTTGCTTTTTTCCAAAAGAAATAGTGCCTACAGAAAAATATGGTGCAGTGGTTTCTATAAGCATATTCTCAAATGCTATATCTACAATAGAAAAAGCATTAGTGTTCGAGTTATCTATAGGAGCATTCACGTTAAGTTCGCCATGCAAAAGTAAGCTTGGTATAAATTCTCCCTTTTGTACATCTATCTGTAAAATAGAACTTGGGTGGATTTTGAGCGTAGAAGCCCACATGTCTAACGATGCGGTTTCTACCATACTTATTGAGAAGTTATAGCTATCGTGTAGTCCGAGTGTAGCATTATAGTGCATTACTGACGATTCGCCAAGATATGGCACACTTAACATGCCCGAAAAGCCTGCTCCTACAAGAACGTTTGATTGAATTTCTATACCAAATTCGTCTAACGAATATCCCCAGCCACTCATACTGCCTTCTTCAAGCGAGAATAGATTGTATGCCTGTAAAACACCTGTAAATCCCTGTTCGTCTATTATCATATTGTGGGCACTAAATGTGAGCCGGTTCTGTTGCGAACTTTTAGTTTTAAATTGCGGAGGCATACGTATTTGTGCATTCTTAATATATATTCCCTGCCACAGTTCTATGCTATTAGCATAGTAGGTGTTTTTTTCATACAGAGTAGGAAATTTCATGTCTTCTGGATTTTTTGCATTACTAAAATCTATAGTAGCCTCTTCTATGCTGAATCCTACTCCCGTTAATCCTTTTATCTGAAATGGCTCTAATGATACTGCCACTATAAAATCATTCCAATGAGTAAGGGTAGTGTTTATAGTAGTAGTTAAAGGGGGGTCTTTTAAGCTTCCATCAGGATTTTCGGGTACAAATACTTTATTGTTAAACAATATTTGTATATCGGTGTGCATCTCTTTAAATCCCATGCAATCCCACGTTATATAATTGCCTCCACCTGCTGTAAATCGTAGTTGAATATCTTTGGTTATAGGTATTGTATGTTCGGAAATAAGCGTAAGTCGTGCATCGCCTTGTAGCCCACCGGCAAAAGAAAATGGAATTCGGGAGCCTTTAAATGCTATTTTTTGTGTGGTGCCAGGTATTGTAAACGACATATAGGCTGTTAAAAATGTTTGTTCGTTTTCCACCTCCATTTCCGATATAATTATAGCATAGTTTTGGGCGTCTTTACTATTGTTTAAAGCTATACCTACAGGAAAATCTAATAAGTTCAGCGAATCTAAACTTTGAATAAATTTATTGGATTGTTTTACTGTTTCTAATAAACTATGAGCCTTCTCTTCTTCATCGCTAATGCTGTTGTCCGCTTGTGCTTTAGCTTGCTGCATATTGCAAGTATATACGCAAAGCACTGCAAGTACAATATAGTAGCGTAATTTCTGTATAAAAATTTTTGAAGTATTCATATTTTCATTGTTTTTAATTGGGGTCTTCTATTTTTCTTGGTAATATGTTAAAACTATATGCATAACTTATAGTGGTATAAACTATTTTTCGTGTATGAGCTTGAGATATAGCGTGCTGGAGCGATGATGCTAATGATATTGCATGCACTTTTTTAATTGTATAATTTGCTCCTATTCGAAGGTTAAGTACTTTTGATTGTACACGTGCTTGCTGCATTACCTGGTTGTATGAGGTGGATAATGATAGGCGTAACGATTTATCTAACAAAGATTTGCTTGCACCTATTGTTGGTCCTAAGGTGTGTGAAGGATTGCCTTGAGCCTCGGTGAAATTATAGTGTAACGATACATTGCACGATAAGTCAATAGGTATAAAATTAATAGAATAACTGCTCCCTGCGTTGTAAAAATAAGAAGATTGTACAGAATCTATTGTGTGTGTTTCGCGAGTTTCTTGCCATAAACCAGATATGGAAATTTGTTGCGACTTATCTTGAGAAGACCCAAAATTATAGTTGCTCGAAAAAGAACTACTTTGAGATATTTGTCTAAAGTTTAGAGTGTCATACAGAGAATACGGGTCTTGTGCATTTATATAGTCGAAGGTGGAGCGTACATTTGTGTAGCTTGCAAAATTGGAATATGATGCGGAAAGTTGTAATTTTTCAGTTGCTGTGTATTGTAATTGTGTAGAGGCTACAAGTCGCAAGGTATTATTCATTTGTTTATTGTCTAAATTATCTCGCTGCAAACCAGTATTTCCCGATACCGAAAACTTATTGTTAAATAATTGCAGAGCCAGCTGTAAGGTAGAGTTCTCTAAATTGTTTGTGAAATAATATGCTCCAAATGTTTGATACTCTGGATCTACACGCTCATAGCCTAATCCTATTAGAAATACCCCCTGTGTGTATTGTATTGATGTTTTAAATGCTTTTCTATTAAAAGTAGATGCGGTGTTGGTCATAAACCAGAGAGGTATTCGCATAATTTCGTTGTGGATTTTTACCGTTTCTTCGTGCGTATCTTTAGTTATGTAGCTCGATGCAAATTCTCCTTGCAGACTTATTCGTTCTGCAAGTTGCGTAGAGTATTCTAACGAAAGTGCTGCATTCTCTTGAGTAGGAATATACGGATAACCTAAGTTAGTATCTGCTGCAAAGGATTTTACATCGTAAGCCCGTAAAAAGTTGACACTTACCGATTGCTGGTTTTTATGAATTCCTATTTTTGTGGCATGAGCCATGCGCTTGTGTGCTGGTTCTATTTGGTTAAGAGTAGTGTCTGGAAATACGGTTTTTTGTAATCGTCCGAACATGCTGCTTATTTGGAAAATGCCTGGTGGCGTAAGTTCTACACCTACACCGTAAAACAGAAAGCCGTTCATAGTATATGGAGAAAAACTCATAGATGAATATCCGATATATCCTTGTATCCATTTATAGGAAGGTTGCAAACCGTATTGATTAAACGGATGTGAAAAACTACTTTGATTATTTGTGTAGGTAAAAGAAAATGGGATATTAACTCCATATATAGTAGTATATAGTAGTATTAAGCGAACCTGTGTAATACCCACTGTATGAACGAGCCGAAAGACTATCGTTAATTGGGAACGAATGTACATGGCTTGTAGATACTGCTCCGTTCATCTGCACAGGGGCTTGTTCCTTTATATTGTCAAAGGATTGCGAATAGAGCAACGGCATATTTGCTATACATACGCTACATATAATAGTCAGTGCAATAGTACTACGACGCATATTTTCATATGTTTCCCTGCAAATATACTTGTTTTTAATTCTTTTCTGCTAAAAAGTGGGTGTTTTTATGTAATAATTGCGGATATATATACGCTGTGCCTGTCGATATATTACAATTTGCTTGCGATGCCAGAAAGTAAGCGTTTTAATGTTGCCGACAAGATATTATTGCATTATGCTCGCAGCTATATTTGCTTACGTAATCATATACGCCTATAGCCTTCTTTAATTACATATAGACTTACGCAATTTCATTTCTTTTTAATAATATATCCGGGTCTGCCTTTTACTTCTTCGTGAATTTTCCATATATATTCGGCTACAATAGCTAACGAAAGTAGAATTAATCCACTAAAAAATGATACAAAAGCAAGTATTGATGCCCAACCCGGAACCGACACGCCGCCTATAGATTGCTGTCCTGTAAGTTTTATAAATGCTAAAATTATAATGAGTATAATAGAGAATAAAAAGGATAAAAATCCTAATCGCGAAATAAATTTTATGGGAAAGGTTGACGATGCAAATAAGGTGTCCATTGCGAGTTTCATCTTTTTTCTGAACGTCCATCTTGATTTATTTTTCACCTGCGGACGTTCAAATGGGATAAACACAGGGTCGTAGCCCAAACGCAACACTTCAACAGTAGTAGATGTGTTACGCGGAGATATAGAAGTATTTAAAATATCTATAATTTCTCTGTCAATTAAAAAGCCATCAGCACCGCCCTTAGGAAAGGTAACGTCTGTAATGGAGTTCATTAATGAATAATACAGATTTGAAAATGCATCTTTAATTTTGCCATCATTACGACTTACACGAAACGGCATCACAATTTTATGTCCTTTTTCCCATGTTCTGTACATTTTTATGATAATATCTAAAGGCATTTGTTCATCATCGGGAATTGAGGTGGCACAATCGCCTTTGCACAACGCAAAAGCTGCAAATTTTGAATAATGACTGGTGTAATTCTTACTTAATTGATATGCACGCACACGTGAGTCTTCTTGCTCTAACTCTAAAGCTACTTGATAGGATTTGTCGGTAGAACCATCGTCCATTATTATAAATTCAAAGGAAATATTTTCTTTTTCAAGAGCTTGAGAAACTCTGCTAAACACAGATTTTATACGCGTTTCGCTAAAATATGAAAGTAAAATTATTGAATACATAGGTACTTTATTCTATTCATTATAACAATAGTCTATTGTATGTTTTTTCAAATGTACGTTAAAAACACAAATTACCAATTGTGTCAACTACCGAAGTTGGTTTATAAGTATATTTTTCATATATAAACGGATTATATCTCACAAATAAAAACGAGCCAATTGTATCAATTCCAATAGGTAAGCCAATATTTTTAGATGGTAATGTTAGATCATCTCCTTTTTTAAGAACAGCAAATTCAAAAATTGGTGTATGATATTTTCCATTATTTTGAATATACCACATTTTGTTTGCTCCATGCACCCATGGATAAAAATTATCATACACCGAATATATTCGAGCATCGTGTTTAGAAAAATGAGTGAGCACTTTTGCATTAAAAAAATCGGTTACACCATATTGTAAATTGTATTTTTGTACTAAACTATCCACATCTTGTGCATGTTTTGGATAATATGTTGCATATGCTTGAAATCCATGAGGGAAAAAATCAATTTTTTTTGTGCGAAATATATACACACAAGAAATTATAATGATTCCACTTACTGAAATATATGCAAGTGGTTTTATAATTTTGGTTTTTAAAAAAAGAAATGAAAAAAGAGGCAACAACAAAATTGACAAATAAAAAATTGGCATGATGTAGCGAATAAGCCATTTTGCAAAGTAATTTCCGTTTAAAGGTTGAACAATAAGAGTAACTATAAAAAAAATGATATAATAACTTAATAAGAAATTTTTAAGTTGTTGAGTAGATTCACTCTGTTGTATTGCATTTTTGCTCTGTTTTATAAAAATAATAATGGCAGTTATAAGTAATATAAATGATATAAGTATTAGGGTGCCATATACTGTTCCTGAAATTATTGCAGATGAAAGCTGATTCCATAAAACCGAAAAAGAAAATTGTATTTCGCTAACAGTGAATAAGTTATAATTTTGATTAAAGTGAATTATTTTAAACCAAATAAGCGCTCTTGTACACAAATACCCTAAAAGGATAGCTATAAGCGACGAAATAGATATATAGAAAAAATTTTTATTCCGATGCAAATACCAAAGTAGCAAACTTGCTCCAATTACAGGAATAGACAAATACACAACAAATAACATATCAGAAAACACTGCAATTGTTTGAAGCAGCACAAGTCCCACAAAAAGAATACGAGTATGTTTTTGAATATACTGTACAATAAAAATGAGAGTAATAAGGCTCATAATAAATGAACCTATATGGTAATTAGATAAAAATATAAAAATTGAAAAAAAGAAATCAAGTCCTTGAAATGCTTGTATAATAAACAATGAAAAAAAGATATTGCATATTCCTGAAATATAAAATGCGTTGTGTTTTACGAATTGCCGTATCAATATAAAAAATAACAACAAAACGCTCATATACTGAAGTAAAGAATACGTAAATGCAGCTATTCTAAAATTATCAAATAATGCCAACAGACTCACATACAGCATTCTGTCTGGGAATAAATATGTTGCACCTCCTATAACCCAATCTTTATAAGAATATCCATCAATAAAAATATCTTTATAAAATGTAGGAAATGATAATAAATCAGCATGAAAAAATTCATGCAAATCAGCATTTGAAAGAGAACAAAATAAAAGGAAAAAAAGAGCAATGTTCCATACAATAGAGAATGTAAAAAACAGATATTGGGTAATATAATTTTTATTTTGCATATATATTATTTAATAATTCCACATTTTCCCGTGCACAGGTAAACTAAAAACAGTATTTGCCAATGCATCTGCAATTGGATATGAATGTCCGCTATATTGAGTTTTATATGCATGTGATTTATACGGAGGAATAGGATAATGTATTAAACATGTATAGCCTTGCTTTTCAAGCTCTTTCATGTCTTTTTCGCGCTCGTTAGATTGCACCACAAATTGATGATACACATGGTAATATCCTTCGGGTTCAGTAGGAAATATCCAGTTTTTATGAGCAAATTCTTTTCGGAATATTTCAGCAGTTTCTCGCCGCATAGTATTCCATGTAGTAAGATACTGTAATTTTACACGAAGTAGTGCAGCTTGCATTTCGTCAAGTCGAGAATTATATCCAATCATTTCGTTTTGGTATCGCACTTTAGAGCCATAATTTCTGAGCATTTTAATTTTTTTTGCATATTCAGGATTTTGCGTTGTAATTGCCCCTGCATCGCCGTATGCACCAAGGTTTTTTGTAGGATAAAAACTAAATGCATTTATATGTCCCCACGCTCCAGCTTGTTTTCCATTATAATGTGCACCATGAGCCTGTGCACAATCTTCTACCACAAATAATCCGTATTTTTCCGCAATTTTCATAATAGCAGGCATATCAGAAAGTAGCCCATATAAATGCACCGGAAGAATTGCTTTTGTCCGTTCGCTTATAGCAGCTTCTATAGCTGTAGGGTCTATGCAGTGCGTAAGCGGATTCGGCTCTACAAACA
>Ga0265293_10007398_pt1 | contig 16929 bp, 15 predicted proteins | sample Munlanlewell138R_FD_192505 | JGI IMG/M metagenome (GOLD analysis project Ga0265293, IMG submission 192505) | Leachate microbial communities from a municipal landfill in Southern Ontario, Canada - Leachate well 138R | ecosystem: Engineered > Solid waste > Landfill > Unclassified | place: Canada...
GACTTTTTTTTGCGTGATAATAACAGATTGTGAATTACTTTTATCAATAACGTTAACACCCTTTGAATGACCATCAGCCAAATATAAACCTAAAAACCTAAACCAGTCTATTGAATTTATTTCAATGTCTTGACTATATTTATCTCTTAGCTCGTGCGGTAATTTTTTCCAAGATTTAACATCAACACCTTTAAGTTTGAAGGTTTCAATAAATTCACCCTCAGACCAAAGACCATTTTTAGGTATATAATATTTATATAATTCACTTCCGCCATTTAAAATTTCTTGAGCAGTAATAAATTTACCTTTATTTGTGTTTTTATTTATAACCCAAAATTTGTGGTTTGGTGTAACCAATAAATCAATATAACGACCTTTAATTTTAATCATTTTACCGGTATATTTTTCATCAATTTTTCTGAGAAGTTTATGATATTCAATTTGGTTATTATTTGTATTAAGCGTTGCAACTTTTTCGTTAGGGTCAACATCTTTAATTAATTTCCAACCTTTTGATGTTAAAATTTCAGCGGTATCTCGATGACATTCTGGGTGGTTATACTCGTTTGTTGAACGATCTGGAATTAATTGTTGATATCTTTCAACTTCTGGATTTAAAATCTCATAAGGATATATTCTTCCATTTTTATTTTCAACTCCAGCTTTTTGGAGTACAGCGTACATATAAAAAGGATATGGTGCGTATGGTGGTGATGGTTCATTAATTTGTTTTCTAAACTCTTCGAATAAAACTTCATTTCGTTTATCTCTTGGGTTAATATACCCAGCGTCATATTCAACCATTAAACCATAACCGGTTTCACCATACTTTAATAAATTAATCATAATAAGATATTTTTTTAAATAAATATCTTATAAAATAAAAAAGGTGGTATAAAACCACTAATCAAAATTTAACACTATCTTTCATTTTTTTTTAAATGGACATGCGTTATATAATTTATCTAAATCAATATTAATTTTATAATCATAAAAATATTTTGAAATATCTTTAATCTTATTATTATAATTATTTGGTTTAATGGGATCAATAATTGGTCGATTAACTGACATAAAATAATCTTTAAATTTAAACCCGTTACCTTGTACTTTATTAGATAATTCTATCCAATATGCTGGTATATCATAAGAATCGGCACAAATAATACCATGTAAAGAACTTGATAATATAATTTCACATTCATTTAATTCGTCAACAAACCTATTAATATTATAATCTAATACATCAATTATTTTAACTTCTGGATTGTTTTTAAAACTATTAACCCATGAATTTTTTTTATCAATGTAATGTGGAACAATACCATATTTAAATTTTTTTATTATATTTGGTTTATAAAAACGGGGATAAAGAAGTGCTGGATCACCATATGTTTCGGGACATTCGTATTTTTGCTTTAATAATAATTCACGAGTTAATGGACCCCTAACAGCATGTATTATATTAGGTTTAAAAGGTATTTTTGACGTTGAATGCATAAAACCCGTACCGTTCAACAAAACTTATACAAAATTATGCAAGTTAAGTTTTTTATAGATTAACTCTATATGGGTGAACGGCAACACCCTCTATCCCATTTGCAAAAGCATTTGGGAATACTTTTCTTATTATATTATAAGAACCATTAACATCAGCATTAATCAATTTACCATTGTTTGACTTATATAAACCACGTTTAATGCGTTTTCCTTGATATGTCCCATGTTTCTTTATTTCTTCATTATCAAGGAAGCTGCACTTGCTGGTATAACTTTCTTCATGTGTTATTATGTTAACCCCATTCATTTCACATTTATATTTTAACATAAACAACATCTTTTCAAATGGTATCTGAACAAATTTTTGGTTATTAACTTTACCAATATTAACTTTTTGTTTCCAGAACTCATTATACCCAATAACAATTGTGTTTAACTGATTATCTAAACAAAACTGAATAATTTCGTTTGTTGCTTTATGTAAATAATCTTGTATTTTACAATCACGCTTAAATCCTAACTTTTCAATTCGTTTAGATGTTTTAATTCCTTTTGGTAAAACCGATTGGTGTTCTGATTTTTTCTTATTATAATATTGATTTATAGATTTTAATGGTTTGCCGTTAATTACTAATGGTTGAATACCACTTTTATTTGATGTTACAGTCATTAAATTATTTATTCCTAAATCAATACCACAATATTGTTTATTATCAGATTTTAATGGTTGTTCTTTATAATCATATACTACATTTATTTTATATTTACTGTCTTTAACTGGTACAACTTGTATTTCAATTATCTTATTAGTTGTTTTAATATTTAACCTCATTTCAAGTGATGATAAACCAATCCCATTTTTCTTTTTTGTTTCTTTTAAAATAGCCGTTTCATAAAATAAAGCAGTAAATTTACCATTTTTTGGTAAATATTTTGGCAGATTCGGCTTCCCTTTAAATAACTCTTATTTGTTTTCCATTTTTTAATTGCACTAAAAAATGATTTCCAATTACCATCAAGAGTTCTCAAAACACCTCTACCAATTCTAACTGGTAGCACTTTATATTCACCCAATTCTTTAGCTAAAGTAAACATATCAAATTTAGAAATATAATTCCCATTATTAATAAATTCGTTACGAATAATATAATTAGCTTTATTATAAAGATTTTTACATTTAAACGTAAGTTCATCTAATTCGGTTGTAGATTTAACGATATGCGATTCAACTAATTTCATCTTTTATAAATAAGGGTAATATTTTTCTTTACCCTACATTTATAAATATATAGAAAAATTGAAAAATCAATAAAATAACAAAAATATTTTTATTTTTTTATTTTGGATAATTTTACGTAGTTTTGTATAAGATTGTATAAGTTTTTGTTAACAGTTCATTACCCCAAACTTCAAAATTATCGGAAGACGGTGTGTGTAAAATACTACCAATACAGTAATACCTAAAAATACCAGATCCATCATTTGTTGGTACTTTATTAATTTCTAAACCAGAGATATAATGACATAATTTTTGATTTAACACATCACCCCAAATTCCAATACTGTCCCACCAACAAACATTTAACTTTTTCATAATATTGGAGCGTGAAACCCACTCATCACGAAGTGTGGGTGGGAGGTAAGCGACACGCTAACGCCTTTAAAGTTAAACAAATTTAAAATTATTTTCTGATATAAGAAACTTTTTGTATTTTTGTGTGTATTTAATAGTAGATGAAACTTACATTGAAAATAAAACTTTTGCCTACCGATGAACAGGCTAACTTGCTTCTCGATACGATGAAGGAAGCTAATATTGTTTGTAATGCTATTTCTGATGTGGCGTGGCAAGAGAAGATTTTCAATAATTTTAAACTCCATCACCGAACGTATCATGCCTATAAGGCTACGTTCAATCTTTCTTCCCAAATGCTTATAAGACAAATAGCAAAGGTTGCTGATGCTTATAAGTTGGACAAGAAAACTAAACGCACATTTAAACCGCTCGGTAGTATTGCTTATGACAGTCGAATAATGACCTACAAGCCTAACAACGTGGTTTCTTTGTGGGCTATTGGTGGTAGATTGAAAATACCCTTTGTTTGCCACAATACTAATTATATCCCCTATATTAAAGGTGAAGCCGATTTGGTTTACAAGAAAGGTAAGTTTTACCTTTTTCAAACCGTTGACGTACCCGAAGAAGATGTTAATGATATTGAATCCTTTCTTGGGGTGGATTTTGGCCTCACAACAATAGCTTACACATCTGATAATGTTGAGTTCTCTGCCGATGGACTTAACAAATACCGTGAACATCGGCAAAAGGTTCGGAGTTCTATTCAAAGCAAATGCACTCGTAATTCGAGAAAACTTCTTAAAAGGCTTTCCGGCAAAGAACGAACTCATGCCAGTATTGTAAATCACACCATTGCAAAACAAATTGTTCAATCTGCTAAATCTCAAAATAAGGGAATTGCAATTGAGGATTTGATAGGAATAAGATTTACAAGCAAACGCAGAAACAAAAAGTTTAAGACTAAACTTGGTAAGTGGAATTTTAACCAATTGAGAGCATACATAACGTACAAGGCTCAACTTAATGGTGTTTCTTTGGTTGTTGTTCCACCCGCATATACGTCTCAAACGTGTCACTCCTGCAATAATATTGGCAAACGAACAAACAAAGTGTTTAAATGCACAAACACAAACTGCAAAGTAGATACCATAGATGCTGACTATAACGCTTCTAAAGTTATCTCTTTGCGTGCGGGTTCTATAAATGCCCCGGAAAAATCGACTATGTTCTGCTCTTTGCATTCGTTGTCAGGTTTAAAACCCATCCGATCTTTAGTCGGTGGGTAGTTTATATATCTGTAACATATTTTGGATAATCTAAATAATATTTTTTATCTTTGATTATTATTTTAAATTTATTAATATTTTTTGATTTTAAAATAATCTCTGGATGTTGTCCCCACCGATCAAAATCAAAATCAATCAATTCAATAGGTGTATTTATTCTTTGTTTAATTATTGTATCTTTAGTTATGTTGTGTTTATCTAATAACCAAGACCAATACCCAGAACTTTTTTGTTGCTCAAGCTGAAAATTAGTCATTTCACTACGATAAACTATACGTTCAATTGGTTTTAATGTGTTCATATGAATAAAATAAACATCATTATCAATTAAATGTTGTGGGTAACCAACTCTTAAATTATTTAGATATTTTAATCCGTCAATATATTTATTTGTTTGAATAAATTTAACATACCCACGTTTAAAAAAATAACATTCTGGGCCAAACATTAATTTATTCGGATCTTGGTGATAAATATCACCACTTAGGTTTGGACCTTTTAATATATAACCATCAAATTTGTTTGAATTTTGTTCTGCAAAGGTTATAAGATTTTTAATGTTTTGTTTACCTTTATCATATGCGATAAAATCAGCATCCCAGCGTAAAATCCAATCACTAGAACTTTTATCAATCAAAAAATTTTTATAATTATTTAATGTTTTATTTTTTAATTCGGGTATACCGTTTCCATCATAAACTTTCAATTTTTTAATTTTTACTTGTAATCCTTTAACAAGTTTTAAACTATTATCTTCTGATTTATCGTCTAAAAAAATAATTTCATCAACAAAAGGTTCAATTGATAGTATTGATTCTTTTAACCATGAACTTTCGTTTCTACCAACGATTGTTGCTGTTACAGACATTATTTAATAAATTTATTAAACTCCCATTTCATCTTCTTTGAGTGGGTTATTTGATCACGCTCACCTCGAATATAACTTTTAGACACATCAGCAATAATTATGTTTGGATTAAATACATAACAGTCATTATAATATTTTTTTTGAATATCGTTACCTAAATAATTATCAATTGATTTTTGTTTACAATTTGACGTTGTTATTATATCATCAAAAATAGATGAATCAATAGCATATGCGAAAGTACCTAACGATTTATTTGCCAAATAAAAACCAAAATCTAAATATTTAAGATTATCCCAATTATATTGGCTAGTACCAAAATATATCATTTTCCAGTTTGTTGGTAAATTCTTTAATTTTTGAATTTCATTTTTAAAATTTTGATGAATTAACACATCATCTTCTAATATTAATATTTTTTTATAATTATGCTTTTTAGCGTGTTGTATTATTTTTTGGTGACTTAATAAACAACCATACGCAAATTTATTTTCTATTAAGCCACTACCGGGTTTAAAATTAATATTTTTCTTAACGTTATCCCAATTATTTGTTATCTCAATAGAATTACCATCCACGCCTGAAAATCTGATATGTTTAATATCAAATAAATCTAATTGTTTTTTAGTTTTTAAGTATTTATCTGGTTCTCGATCTAAATTAAGAACATAAACCTGATCAAAAAAATCATTAATATTAATATATTGAATAATAGTATCATCTTCTTTTCGTTCGCCAAAATAGTTTTGAACTAATTGTATCATTTTAGTTTTATTAGTTGACCATTTCCAAGCACCATTTTTATCTTCAACGATATCGGTTATCGGATCATAATCATTATTTGATAAATAACTAAAACGATCATTATATTTTCTATTTTCATGTGAACCATGGTATTGATGCGTTATGGTACCACTAATATAACCAACAGATTTATCAACATCCGCACATATTTTATTTGCCCAATCAATATATAGTTTTTTCCATTTATTATTCATTTGATCGATTAAGAAGTTATTCTTATGTGTACCATAAAAAGCATAACACATCATAGAATCCCCACCACCTAAAATATTATATTCAAATAATTTATGTTTTTCTAATAATTCACGTCTAGCGGCCCAACCAAATCCGGGAATTGCATTATTAAAATTTGTTTCTTTATTTTGAATTGTTGAATTATATTTTGCAATACCTATTGATTGTCTTTCAATTTCTTCATTTTTATTTAATCTATTAGCGACTTCATAAACTTGTACAACTGGATAATATTTTAATTTTTCATTTATTTCTGTTACCCAATTCGGATTTTCAAATAAAATATCACAATCAAGCCAAGCAATATTGGTATATTCTTTAGGTATTTTAGTTATCAATAAATTTAATAATTTTTCTTTTTGCCACATTATATGATCTTTTTTGTTACCTTTAATTCTTAAATTGAATTTGTTGTCTGGTAACATAAAATTATCATTATAACTTAGTTCAACTGTAAATAAATCAGCAAAACCTTTAAGTGCTTCAGAAAATCTTTTATAATTATTTTTTATATTTTGATAATTTTTTGGGTTAAAATATGAAGTAATTACAGCTAAATTACCTTCAATTTTATTATCTCTAATGTTTTCTGGGATTTCCGGGTGACGAATAAATCTAGGAATGTCGGAATCTAATGTATTAAAAAACTCAACATCGGTAATGAATCTTTCTGTTTTTCTACCCTTCCAATTTTGACCATCATAACCTAAATGTATTGTTCTAATATTTTTTAAACATTCTTTTTCTGGGAATTTATCAGCAAATAATAGATCAGACCAAGAAGCGTCTTTAGATCTTTCTGGATATATTTTTTCTTTATCTTTTAAATTTGGGTGTGTATAATGAAATAATTGAAAATAACCAACTGGTGGACACATATGAACAGCGTCCATTTGGTGTAATTTAATCTTACCATCAAGAAATTTTTGGTACTTATCAAAAGTATAACACATATAACGTGTGGCCGAATATAATTTCTTTGTTGATAAAGCTTTATTTGAAATTATTGTTGTAAAATCTTCTGGTAATACAATATCAGCATCTAAATGTAAAATCCATTCCGGGTTTTTTAACTGATTAATCCCGGCATTAATACCTTTACCTTTATTAAAAACCGCACCATCTTCAAAAAAATCTTCAGTAATCACATAATTAACATCAAATTCTTTACATAATTTAATCGTTAATGGGTCACGTTCAGAGGTTATTACTGTAATTGGAAAACCTAATTTAATATTTTCTTTTAATGATAATATTAAAAAATCACTATAATTGACGCATGTGATAATAATATCAAGCTTCTTTAGTATATTACCACCACCACCTAAAACCATTTTTGTTATATCTTTTTTAGGTCGCATAGGTTTTTGTTTTGGTGTTTCTACAACTTTCTCAGCTTTTTTTGTTTTTGTTGGTGTAGGTTTTATTTTTTGATATAATAATTGTTTTTTTTGTTTTTTATTTGTCACGTCAAATTTAAAACCACCATGATTTTTTCTTATCATTTTTTAATATTAAAATTAAATGTTTCATTATTCCTTAACGGTTCCAATAATGATTTAAATAATATTTTCATATTTTCTTTATAATCGGTGGACGTTATTTTATCTTCAGTATTTGTAAATAATGTAACACTAACATTTAAATAAGATTTTTTACCAAATCTGACACCAGAATTTTTAATATCAAAATCAACAATATATTTTCCCGATTTAAATTTATTTTTCGGTAAAACATCATTTAATTTGTTTTTAAACCGTTTTTTTAGTTTGGATATTTCACTATCATAAACATCAAAACTATCAATAGGCTCCGCCCATGTGAGGATTTTAAGATATATTGATTTTAAATTTTTGTGATCTACAGTACCATATAATGTTTTAAATTTGTTGTCTATTGACAAAATTACTTCTTTTCCAGATTTCATTCATAATTAAATTAATTTAATGTTATTATTATGTATAATATACGCACAAAAATAACCTAAGTCAAATTATTTTAATGTTTTTTCCAATTCAAATAATTTTTGAAAATGTGGTATTGTAATTTCATCAAGTTCTAATCCATCATATAATTTACTTTGAACTTCATAGTATTTCATTTTTATTTGATCATCTTTACTTTCGCTAATTAAATTTTTAATTGTGTTTATAATTGATTTAGATGTTTTATTATATTCTTCTTTAATCGTTTTTTGATTACCAGAAACAAACGCTTTAACAATTAATTTTTCTTGTTCAGTTAACGAAGAATATTTTTTATTATATTTTTCAGACATAACCTTTTTAAATATTTTTTGGTTAACTGGTTCTCGTTTTTCTGTTTCTTCGGTTAATGGTTTTCTAGTAGTAATTTCTTCAATTAAAGTTTCAATTATTTTATTGTTTTCTAATGATTTATTTGTTTTATTTAAATTAACAATTAGTCTTGAAACTTTATCACCAATAGTGTCATTAAATTCTAAAATTGGTAATTTATTTTCAACCATAAAATTTTCAAGTTTATTTAAATCTTTTTTAAGTTTAGTTTTATTTAAATTTTTAATTTTAATTAAGTTTTCAATAATAAAGCCATGGGCGACATCTTCATTTTTAAATGCACCTTTTTCAAAGTTTTCGTGCAGGTATAACGTTTCACGAAGTCCCGGTGACGTTTTTAATATTTTTTGATAACCAGTTAAAATTGATTTAGCTCTTTTTTTATCCTCTTTCATTAAATGGATAACCGCAACATTTACACTATTTCTAATTGAATTAAAGTTTTTCATATTTCACTTATTTTTTAATAAATATCATTTATTCTTTTAATGTATCAGAATTATCAATTAATTTATCCAAATCATCTAAAGTGTTTCTAAGGTCTATGGATATTCTATTTTCTAATAACATAGGTTTATTTTTTATTTTTTTAGCTTCAGCTAATTCTTCAGGTTCTTCACCACCGAAGTCTTCACCACCGAAGTCTTCACCACCGAAGTCTTCACCACCAAAGTCTTCACCACCAAACCCACCACTAAGGGATCCGCCGCTTCCACCGAAGTCTTCACCACCGGAATCACCTTCTTCATCAGCCGGTTTTTCTTCAGAGGCTTTTATTGCCTCAACACTTTTACCAAACAATCTATCAACATTGTCAAAAATACCAGTATGTGTGATAACATCACCAGTTTTATCAAATTCAATCGCAGCAGCTTTTTCAAGCCTTTGTTGTTCAAGATCTAGTTTAATTTCATCTTCACTATCGCCAAAAACTTCTTTTTTGGCTCTGGTCATTGACATTATTCCAAACCCATTACCAGCATCACCAACAAGATCTTTATATAACATTGCTTTTTCCTTCATTGCCTCAATTCTCATCATATCGGCTTGTCTCGAAGGGTTATTTAATGTTAGTGTAAAATTATCGATCTCATCTTCAAAACCAAGAATAAATAAATGTATAATTGCAATTTTATTTAATTCTTGAATCATTGCTTGTTGAATTCGATTAACAGTTCTAGCGAATCTAATATCTTGCAATGCCAAGTTTTTACCATCTCCAGTGGTTTCTTCAAAACCAATAAACGCTTTTGGTGTTCTAAGTGCCGCAAATAATTTTTTTTGTATATACTCAACATCAGCAATTTCAGCTAAATTTTGAGCCCCCGGAAGAGTATCAATTGGGTTTGGTGTATTAGGGTCTCTAACTGGGATGAAAAAATCTTGATCAACAGCTAATTGATTATATCTAGTATCAACTTGTCCGGTTGTTTTATCAACGATTGGTGATCTTTTAAATTTATTAGCAACTTGTTGAACATAAGCTTCAACATCTTGATCGTTCATATTACCAACAAAAACCTTAAAAACCCTTCGTTCTGGTGCTCTTGTTGTTCGATAAACTAACATAGCATCTTCAGCTAATAATAATTGTTTCCAAATACGTCTAGCTTTTTCTAAAATCGATGTACCATATGGTAATCTTCTATCATCACCTAATAATCTAAAATGTGCAATCTCCCATGATTGATATGTTGCTGATTTATTTTTCCAATGAAATTGAACACCAACTTTTTTATTTTGTTCTATATCATTATTAGCAACAGATTCTGGGTGAAACTCTTTTCTTTCAATTTCAACATTTGGTAATTGATTACAACCAACAATTCCTTTTTCTCGATCAACTTTTAAATAAATAAAATTATCACCAAATTTACATGTATTTCTGGTCCAAGATGGTAAATTTGTTGGTATATCTAAAATATTATAAAATAAATTTTCTAAAACATTTTTTATTCGTTTACTTTCAGAATAAACATTTAATGTTTTACCATAATCACCCGGAGTTGTAGTTTCTTCAGAAAAAATATCTAATGCTGTTGAAATTTCTGGAGTATACTCCATCGCTTCGAAATCATAATATGATGCAACTCTTGTTGTTTCATAATATATTGCTTGTTGGTATAATTCAGATTCAACTTTAGACCATTGATCAATTAAATATAATTGTTGCTGTCTTTCTAATTTTTCTTTCTGATATTCAGCTTCATTATCGGTTTTTAATATAAATTTTTTATCTGAAATTGGCGAATTATAATTATATGTTGCTTTTTTCGGTTCAGTAAAAGTTCTTGGGTCACTAGGTGCTGTTGTCTTTGGTGACCCCATACCAAAAGCAGTACTTAATTTTTGAAATATCGTTTGGTTTCTATCACCCATAATTCCTTTTTTTTTTAAAATATTGTTAAACTTAAATAAATCAATAGTTATTGTATTATAAATATCTATTGTAAGCCAGAAAATAACCACATATGATCGCTGACATTATGTCTTTTTTGGTTTGGTGTTTGAGGAATACTATTCTGAGTATTGTTAACACTAACCCAAGCATTAATCATAGCTTTTGTTCGTGCTTCAGCTGCTTTTAATTTAGTAAAAGAATTTTGTGCAATATATAATGCTATAGCCAAAGATTGAATGATATCATCATGATGATTACGCATATGATCCGGTTTACCGTTAATATAAACAAATGTTCTAAGTTCCGAAATTAATCGTTTAGAACGTATTTTAAATTGACCCCTAACTTGTTCTTCTAATGCTTGTATTATTTGTGCTCTTTTTGAATTATAATTAATTCCGGGAACTTTATCATCATAGATACCATATTTCCATTTCATTTCATCTTTAACATTATCATAATATAATAAATCATTTGGGTATTGTAATTCTTTTAATTTTTGCGATGTCGCAACCCCCATACCACCGGTAATATCAATAACAATAAAAGCATTATATCGTTTTCCCCATTTATACACAATTTCGGCAAAAATATCCGGAGGAAGTTTAGTGTGGTATTCAACAACTTGTTCTAACTCATCAAAATCAATAATTACAAAAGCACTTGAATCTTCTGAATCACCACGAGAAATATCTGCACCTAAAATATATTTATGACCTTTAATTGGTTCCTTCCAAACCCATAATTTTCTTTCTAATTCTTTTGATATCGGTTCAATAACGTTTTCATTTTCTTGTTTTTTTAGTATTCTTCCATCAATTACATTATCACCAGAACCTAAAAATGACGATTCTAATTCTTGGGCAATCATTCGTTTATCAAAATTTAATTCTTTACACATCTCTTCAAACCAAGAAGAAACAGGGTACCAACCATTTTGAAAATATTCGTCCCACTTTTCTCTAGGTAAATCAATTAAAATATTTTCTAATTTTTCATATGAATTTTTAGTTTCAACTTCACTCATCCAATCAACAATATTACCGTCATATTTAACAAAATATAAATTTTTATTAAATCTGGGATCATCGTACCATTTTAACTCAAAAATGTTAAAACTATTAACACCTTTTAAGGATTCGGCATATAATCGATAATATAAATCGTCTAAACCGTTTGGTGTTGAAATAACAATACTCTTACCTCCGGTCCCTAAAGAGGCTAAACAAGCAGCCCAAAATTGTTGACCACCCTCAATATATGCTGCTTCATCAAGTATTAATAAAGTTGGGGTGTAACCCCTTAAAGCATCAAGAGATGTTGCCACAGCTTTTACTTCACCAACAACCTTATGTTCACGATTATGTATTATTATATGACCGGCAGCCTCTTTTTGAAAATATAATGCGCCATCAACAGTATTATCTTTTCGTTTTTTTCCAATACCACACCATTTTGGGTACTGCATAATAAAAGATTTAATTTTACGTAAAACTTCAACGGAAGTATCTTGTTTATTTGCAATAATTAATATTTTTTCTGGATTATCTGAATCACTAAATATTATTTTTTTAGCACAATAACCAGCAGTAACTGTTGAGATACCCGCTTGACGGTATTTTAAAACTAAATTAAATCTATATTTGTCATAATTACTAATTAATTTTGCTTGTTCTGGAAACAATTTAAATGGCACATAGCCATTTTTAGTTTTATCAAAAGTTTCATTATATGTAACCAGAGCATATGCTGTATCTTTATAACATTTAATATATTCAACTAATTGTGTTTGAACGTTAGACATTTTTTAAATTTTTTAACATATTGATTAGTGGTGGGTACGGAAAAACATCTGATTTATCTTCACGATAATTAGTATGATAATAAATACCCGGTTTACCGCTCAATGCATCTTTAGAAATATCCCATGTCTCAGAATAAGTTAATGGTATTTGATATTTTTCATTAAAATAAACAATTAAATTCCTAACAGATTCAATTTGTTTTTCAGTATATTTTTCAAAAAAGCGAAAACCTCTAAATGGTTTATCTAGAGTATATACAATATCTTCAGAAACTTCTCGACCATAAGCATGATAATATTTACCTTCTTTTTTACTTAAACCGCCCCACGAATCAATTTCAATTGCAATAGTGTTCATATCGTGTCTTTGATAGTTTAAACCTAATTTATGAAAAGTACTAGTAACTTCACCTAAATGATATCCCCAGTATTTTGATGAATAATTTTGATAAATTGTACCATCCCAATTAATTATAAAATGTGTGGCAATTCTTTTAGGGTCTTTCAACCACCAATTAATATCACCTTCAACACCTTTACCAGACACAGTATGATGTAACACAATTTGTGTTTTTTTTGTTTCTTCTCGAACATATTGATTTGCTGGAAAGTTTACAAATTTGATCTCACTTAAATTTAATTTTTCTTTTTCCATATTTAACGCATTTAATTATAAATATTTCAATAAATAAAAAAATCCCCAACGTTTTCGTTGAGGATTTTTAATTAAATATTTAGTTTAAATTATGCGTTACCGTATAAAAATGCCCGTTCTTCTGGAGTTAACGAATCAATACCTTCGGCACTTATTTTATCTAAAATAGCATCCATATCAAATTGCTGTTGTTGGGGTTCAAGTTCCGGCTCTGTTTCTTCATACCCAGTAACTATAGTATCGTCTTCGTCATAATCTTCATCATCATATTGACCAATTGCCGTTTCATATTCTTCATGACTTAATTCTTTAATTAAATCATCAACAATCCGCTCCAATCTTCGTTTACCAATATTACTACCAGACATAATTTGATTTGCTAATTCTAAAAATTCATTTGCTGGTAATTGTGCAATTTCTGAAATGAAGAAAGATTGTATTCTTCTTTTATCTTCATCATATAGACGTTCGGGATATGCTGCTCTAAATTTTTCCCAAATTATTGGTCCTAATCTTAAATCCCATTTTTCTTTTGACAATGTATCTTCTTCACGCATAACAGCACTTGCTAATTCCGGGTCTTCTGGTAAACCTGTAGCAGTAACAGTTTCAATAACACCTTTAGTTAATTCATGTACTAATGTTGGGAAATTAATACCTCTCGCAATTATTAATGTTTTATTAGATCTTTCACCATCATCACCATCTTCTTCATCTGGAGATTTAATTTGAACAGTACCAGCACCTTTACCCTGAGCTGCTAATTCTTCAATTATATTATCTGGAAGTAACCAATATTGTAAGTCATTAACTGACATCATTAAACCATATAAATTTAATAGTTCTGGACTAATATCATTTAATCTTTCACCAACAAGATGATAAGCGGTATTTGCTTTTTGTGCTGATCCTTGTATTAAAGCATTTAAAAATCTTCTTTTTTGTTTTTCTTCTTCAAAATTTTCAAAAGTTCTAATTACTTCTTCGGCTGCTTGTTCTTGTTCCTCTTCTGGCATTTGTTGCATTTCTTCAGCTTGTTGATTCATTTGTTGTATTGATTGTTTCATTTCTTCAGCTTGTCCCGAATCGGTTAAATCTAAAATTTTAACGTCAAATTCAAAATCATCTTCATGTAATCCAAATTCTTGTTTAACTAAATCAACCGCTAATTGTTCAAGTTCTTCTCTATTTCCAGCTTCTAATTCGAAAATTCTTTCAACACTATTCATCAACATACCTTGAAATTGCATTATTCCGTTTGTACCATTTGGTACACTTCTAACACCAGTATAATGTTTAACAGAATCAATCACATCTTTAAACCGTTTTGAAGCTAAAATTTCAGCAAAATTGTTTTCACCTTGATCTTCTGGAAACGCTGGATGTCTTTCACCATACGGTGTTGAACCACTAGCTAAATCACGTTCAATACCCGGATCCATTCTTTCCTCATAATCGCCATAATCAATTGGAGCTTCATTTATGTTATTTTGTTCTTCCCAAATACGCCTTAAACGCTCATTTATAATTTTTCTAATTCTTTCTGACATAATTCTTTTATTTTAAATTAATTACTTACGTTTATTTTTTTTACTTTCAGTCATAGCCGTAGCTTTTGGTCTTGGATCATGTTTTGGTCTAAACGGAGTTTTAGGTGTTTTTGGTCTTTGTTTTTCACCGGGTTTAGTTCTTGTTGGTGTTTTAACTGGTGCTGGGTTATTTGCACCAATACCTAAAGCGTTAGCACTTAACCAAGTTGGTAATTTATCACCAACAGCTTTTGGCCTTGGACTGTGTTTTGGTCTAAATGGTGTTTTAGGCTTACCATGACCCGGTTTAGTTTTTTCTCCCGGTTTAATTTTTGGTTTAACTGGGGACGGAGCTTCCGCTTCATAAACACCAATAGATTCAAGAAGTTCTTTTTTACTCATAAAAAATTCTTTTTTTATTTTCGATTCTGTTTTTTTTACTTCATTTTTTTTATCTTTATTTTTTGATTTTTCAGTTTTAACATCTTTAACTTCACCACCATCCATTGGTTGTTCTTCACTTAATTCTGGGAATAAGTCTAACATTGTGTCACCTTCATCGATGTTTACTTGTTTACCATCAACTTCAACATCAAATCCACTTTGTTTTAATTTTTCAGCAGTATTTAAACTTGTTTCCGGATTTAAATTTATTTTATTTTCGTCAGCCATTACTCTTTAAATTTTAAAATTATATCTCGTTCATAGAGTTTATCAACGACAATATTTTCCATTTCACCGAAATGAAAAACAAGCCGTTTTTCTGGTATTAAGTCATCATCTTCATATTCATCAAAATTTTCCCAAGCCAAAGCTATTATATTATCTTTAGCGTCATTAACAGTTAAAAAATCATTATTTTGTATTACGTCAAATTTAATTTCTGTTTCCTCAACAATACCAACTTTATCAATGAAGTTAGTATCTGGCGCTGTACCTTTTGTACATAAATCCCAATCTTCACCATCAGCGTCTTCTTTATTTTGACCAAATACAAATTCGTAAATATAGTTTCCTTTGTAATTAGGACCCATTTCATTTACAAAAAGCAAATATAGTGATTTATTTTCCAATTGCCAAAAATTTTTGATAATCTTTTTTATCTGTCATACGAAATTTTTCTTTTTTCGGCGAATTCAGTTCTCTCATAACGCCATAAGTGGTACCATTTGATTCAATAAAAATTGATTTTTTATAACCTTTACCACCTAAATCAATATTCTGATCCATTTCAACAATAACTCGACTACCAATTTTTTTTACTTTTTTTGTTGGATCATAACCTAAAACAGCGCCAATAGCAAATTCTTGATCAACCGTTTTAGCTAATTTTTTAGCTTCAGTTATTAGATTATTTCTTTCCAACGCTTCAAATATTACATTTTGAACTTCTTCATCTTGTTCTTCTTTTGTTTTCTCAAAGTATTTTGATATTATTTTATGTACTTTAGACTCTTTTATTTTAGTTAGTTTACTATTAAATGGAGCGTCTTTACCTTTAATATTTATATTATCTTTAAATGGTGAATCTTTACTTTCGCCCAATTCTTCTTCAAAATCATCGGTTGATTTATTTTCGATATCTTCACTATCATCATTATTAAGGTCTAAATCTTCGTCATCATTGTCTTCATCGCCTTTTATTTTTTTCTTAACTTTTTTAATTAATTCTTTTTTATTTTCTGGATCAAGGTCTTCTAATTCAAGAGCTGAAATAATTGAGTTAAAAACATATTTTATTGTTTCATCATCTTGTTCTTCCATATCTCTTAATTTTTGACCAAGTTCACCAGTTGTTTGTTGTATTTCTTCTGGAGCACCACCCTCATTATCACCAAGGTCGTTCATACCATCATTATCACCAAGGTCGTCCATACCATCTTCATCACCGAGATTATTCATACCCATTTTAGAAAAATCTGGATCTTCTGTTTTAACTGGAGCGGGAGTT
>Ga0265293_10007400_pt1 | contig 16921 bp, 17 predicted proteins | sample Munlanlewell138R_FD_192505 | JGI IMG/M metagenome (GOLD analysis project Ga0265293, IMG submission 192505) | Leachate microbial communities from a municipal landfill in Southern Ontario, Canada - Leachate well 138R | ecosystem: Engineered > Solid waste > Landfill > Unclassified | place: Canada...
TAATTGTTGGGCCGCTTTTCCAAGTTCTTCATTCCAATTCGTAACTACTAATGCAGGAGAAATTTTAAATTCTGTAAATTTCTTTTCTAATTGAGAAAACCAATCTTCACCAACAGTTTCTACCTCTGTTCTTGGTTTTAAATATACAGGAACTTCAATTATTGGTTTTCTGAATGACTTAATAACATGTTTAATAATATCTATACCAATTTTAAATGCATCTGTAGCTTCCCTACTTATTACTTGTACTGTCGGGAACTCAAGTTTCCAGAATCCTTTTGCTTGTAATTCTATCTCCTCTACTTTTTTACTTTCTCTAAGATTATTATTAAGATCATTAAGTACTTTATTTGCTTCATAAATTGAGGCAATAATTCTGCCAGCAGGATTATGCCCAAAAATAATATATGCAACTAATCCAGTATCAACTATATCTGCCCCCAATTTTGCAGGAATTTGAATGATCTGTTCAAGAACAAACATAAGACTTTGAAGTTCAACAGTAACAGCTTTGATTCCTCTTAATGTTTCAGGAGAAGAAACAAACTTAGTTAGAGAATCAATAAATTTACCAAATTCTTTTGAATCAACTGATTTAATAAAAGTTTCTTGTAATTCAGCTTTTAATCGTTGAAGTTTAACCTTAGAAGTATCTTTTAATCTATCAAAAACACTCTTTACATATCCATCAGCTTCTTCAAGTTGCTTAATAAAACTTTCTAATTCCCCACCCATCATTTTAAGTACGTTAACACCAGCTTTAGCCGCTCTTAATCCAAACAATTCTTTAGAAAGTTCAGCTACTTCTTCATCAGACAGTTTTTCAGTAAATTTAGAAAGTTCAGTGAATATATCCACTAGCCCTCTTTTATTTCCTTCAGCAGTAAATGCACTGAATGAATAACCCATCTTATCAAATAAAGCCTGAGCTTTAGCAGTAGGAACTTGTAGTCTTTGCATAGAAGTTCTTAATGCTTGACCAGATTTAGATGCAAACACACCTTTCTGAGAAAGCATTGCAAGTGCTCCTGATAATTCTTCAAATGAAGCACCAGTGATATGAGCAAGTTCAGTCACATAACTTAAACTGTTCATCAATTCACTAATATCAGTAACAGTCTCATTTGCCGCTTTTGCAATAACATCTCCTATATGTGCTATCTTAGCGGCATCTGAGGGATACTTAGTCATTTGATCACCAAAAGCTGATAACTGCGTAACTAATGCTCTTGTAGCAGTTTCCATATCAACTTCAGCAACAGTAGCAAATTGACTAGCTGTTTGTAATGCATCAATACCTGTACTTGCATCAACACCAGCTTTTACAAGCTTTCTCATACCTTCAGCAAGTTCAATAGGAGTGTGAACAGTATCTTTCATAGCAAAAATTGCTTCTCTCATTTCACTCATTGTTGAATTGAAATCAGCAACTTTTCCTTTTGATTGTTCTGCTTCAACACCTAATTGAGAAGTATAGGTAATAAGATATTCAAACTCAGTTGCAGAAGTAAAAGCAGATTTAAGAGAAGCGGCAGTAGCAAAACCAGCTAAAATAGGAATAATTCTACCATAAGCCATCCAGAGTTGACCTAAACCACCAGCAACACCACGAATAGCCCCATACATATTCTTAGATGAAGTTGCCGCTTTATCTTGTGCAGTAGTAAAAGATTTTGTTGCTTTTTCAGATTTTGCAGTTTCTTTTGCTAGATTCTTCTGAGCAACAGCAACAGCATCATACTTCGATGCAATTCCTGCATCTACCATTACTCCTATCTGTTGAGCTTTCGGCACAGCCTTCATTATTTTTTCTCTGGATGCAAGCATATTTTCCAATGTTGCTCGTTGTCGCATTTCTGCGGTCTGTGCCTTTCTAATTGCTAAATCAGTTTGAGCAAGGGCAATTCTTTTTTCCTCTCTTAAAATTTCAGCATTGGTTAATGCTCCTATCTGAGCTTGAATTCTATATCTTTCTTGTTTCAAAGAATTAAGAGTTTTTTCCAAAGCAACTTCTGTTTCCGAAACAGTAGCTCCTGTAATTCTTCCTCTATCTATCAATTCCCCTCTTTTAAGAGAAGCAACTTGAGAAGCAAAATTTCTTTTTGCATTCTCCATATTCACTTTTCTAATAGCAAGAGCTTCTTTTTCTAAAGTTACTGTTATCTGCTTTTCTATTTGTTCTTGTGCTTTAAGAGAAGCAACCTGAGAAGCAAAATTTCTTTTGTCATTTTCTTCTCTTGTTTTTCTGATAGCAGTAGCTTCCATATCTAGAGATTGAGAAACAGCATTCTCCGTCTGTTCAATAGCTTTAAGAGAAGCAACCTGAGAAGCAAAATTTCTTTTTTCAGTTTCTTCTCTATACTTTTTTGATGCCTTTGCTCCTTCATAACGAGATTTAGTAACTTCTTTTTCTGCTTTGTCTATAGCCTGAAGAGAAGCAACCTGAGAATCAAAATCTGTTTTACCTACTCTAAGTTTATCTACTTCACTAGGAGTAACAGCAGTAGAGCCCTTCTTAGCCATCGCTAAAGCTTCGTACCCTTTAGCAAGACCTAAGGTAGATAAAGCTTCTGCTTTTTGAGCAACCGTTAAATCAGATGAAAAAATAGCAAGAGCTTTTGTTAAATTTGCTTCATTTGCTAGAGATTTTTCTTTAACTTTTGCAACAGCAAGACGACCTTCATCAGCAGCCATAAGACCTTTCATAGTCTGCATGAAACTACTATTAATCAAAGACAACTCAGAAACAATAGAAGCATGTTTCTGAAAAAGAGCATTCATTCTTTCTACAGAAGCTTCAGCCGCTTTTGTATCTAATGATTGACCATATATTCCTCTTCTATCAATATTTCCAGATTGAGTGAGTTTAACAGATAGAGCTAATCTCTCCATCTGATTCAATGTCATTTTAGCCTCAGCACGAACTCCTGCTAATCCACTTTGCCATTGAGATAAAGCGGCTCCTCCTTTTCCTATCTCTTTAGCAATATTGGCAAAACTAAAACCTCTAAACTGTTGAAGTTCTGCACTTAACTTTTTAATGGATTGTTCAGCATTTTCAGCAGTCTGACCAAGACCTTTGAACTCCTTCTTCAGTTGTTCAATTCTTGCTCTAGCTTGAGAATCATCTATGGTAAATTTAAGACCTGCGTTTCCCTGCACTTGACTTCTCCGTTGCTATTTCAGTAAGGTAGTAAGCATCTAGTTCCTGAATTATCTGAGCATATAAAAATCGGGTATCTGGATCAGTCAGTAGAATCAAATCGCAGTAAGCGATTATCTCTGTCAAAGGTATGTAACTTGGCCCGAATCCTGTTCTTCTTGAGCCGGAGAGAAAATGAAATGCTTTTAAATAGGGCCTTGCATCTTCCTCTACTTCAGGCATTTGATCAAGAATTGGTACTACAATTCCTTGATTCTGTAGGGAGACAAACCAATCAAATTTGTCTCCCACCCTTGCCTGCCATTTCAAGAAGTTCTTCAGTTTCCCACTATTTCCTCTTTCTTTTTATCTTGATATGATGCCATATCATTAGAAAGAAGTTCTACTATATCACGAAAATCCTTGTATTCTTCATTACTCAAAATTTCAATAGCTTTTTCTACTGAATAAGGAATAATCTTTTTATTTTCATCTTCAAGATTTTCCCACCCAAGTAGAATATACTGTGCCATACACTCTGTCAAAATCTTCTCTGCAATAGGTTCCATTGTTTTGTCCCTTCTTGCAAGACGATTCTGATACTTTTCCATTCTACTACGGAGTGCTTCAGTGTATTTCTTATTACCTGCTCTTGCGACAAGAATCCTAGTTTTATCCCCAAGTTCATGCCATACACCACTAACTTCTAATTCTTTGTTTGTTTTAAATTCACTCAGTTTCATTTTTTTCCTCCAGTGTCTTTTATTAAAATGTGGTTTCTTGGAATCTTCGTCTGTTCTGACGGACACCGGCAAGACCCTCAAACCACATGGAACATCCCCCATAGTGTCAAATATTAAGCACTAGGACTAGGAGAATGGCTCTCACTAGGACTTACACTAAACGATGGACTTACACTAGACGATGGACTTACACTAGAACTTGGAATAGGATTTCTAGCAGGTATTCTATCAATTTCTATTGTGTATCCATTTTCACACATATATGCCTGATATGAAGTATTCTCCATAACATCATCATTCTTTCCACCAGCATTAATAGCATCAGCAGAAAACTTACAAGCAGGAAGAGAAACAATGTATGTATTTCCAGCATTATCAGAAACACGAACATCAATAGAAAACTCAGTAGAAGCAAGATACATATCGTAATATGTATTATCATTGAAATACATATTAAGATTCCCAGTTACACCAATTTCACCCTCTTTAACATCACAAAATCCTAGCTGTCCAATAGCTCCAAGACCACGAATGTTATTATTGACTTCAAGAGTTACTTGCTGAACAAGACATCCAGTAATAGGAACACCATTCAGAGCAATTCTACCAACATTTGCAACAGCATTCATGTAATCTGTTGAAGCAGCAGTAGTATTTGAACCAGTACCAGAAGTTGCTTGAGTAAGAGCGGCTGCCTTACCCATGAAGTTAAATGCACCAGTCAAGATTGCATTTGCGGCAAAATCAAGACTCATTGTATTGACTGCCATTCCTTTGAATTGAAAAAACTGAGTAACATCAGCATGTGCCCTTTCAATCCAGAAAGAACTCATAGTTGTTCCATTCTGAATCTTTGATCCTACAATAACAGCATCAGATTGAAGAGTTTCAGTAGTAGTAATACTTTCAACAGTGATTACATTTCCTGTTACATTTACAGCTTTGTGATAACCATCATCAGTAGTAGTACCATTCAAATAAAACCATTGTCCTTCAGTAATGGCATGAGTAACAGAAGAACCTAGAGTAATAGTATTTCCAGAAGCACTTAATGCAAAATCTAGATTTGATGCAGTAGAACCGGCAGTAATAGTCTCATTACTTCCACCACCTACACCTACCCAACTTGCCGCAAACAGACCCCCCATCAAGAAATCATCATACCCACCGTACTGCATTTCAAAATCAATATTACCAGCACATTCAGCACCAGTCTGAATCAGACCAGTTACCTGCCTGTCTGATCGAATAGAGTTGCTGGTAATATTATCAATATTGAAAGCAAGACCTTCACCAGTAAAGTTTACATTCTTTAATGCGCCTCCAGGGTTTACACCGTAAACAGCTTCTTTTACATAAGCAAGCCCTGTTCTATTTGTCGAAGCTCCCATTTCGTTCCTCCCTAAATCCTAATTTATATGCATTTTTTCCATCTATAGTAAAGATATAGATTGTTTCTATACCATTCGTTGCTTTCCCCTACATTAATCAATTCAGCACTTTCAAAAGTACAACTTCCTATTTGTTGTTTAAGAAACAAGTTTTGAAGTTCATCAGCTATTGCTCTTGCTCTATCACTTCCTGTTCCCTTCTTAACAAATATTGAAAGCACTAACTGTCCAAATGATTGATAAGTTATTTGATCCCCACCAACTGTGGTTGCAATCTTTCTTCCTGGACGTAAAAACATCTCAACAAATTCATTTACTACTCTTTGATTAAAATCAACATTGTCAAATTTAATCAAAGTAGTTGTAAAATTTGTTGACAGAAAAGATTCAATATCCTTTCTTTCATCCTGATAAACGCCCATATTTTTATACTATAAAATTTTTGATTCTATATATTTAATTGTTGCATTTACAGCAAATTCAAAAAATCCAGGTCTACTGGATGTATCGTTAATTTCATAAATATAGGGAACAAAATTGTAAACTTCCACATAAGAATTATATCTGATATTATCAATTTTCCATTTAGGGTCTTCTAACAATTCAGTATAAGTTAAAAGAACATTGGGTTGACTGTTTCCTTTACTGTCATAAACTCTTCCCATTATTTCCCTGACTCTATCAGGTAAAGTATTATCAGGTTCTTCAGAAACAGCTACTCTCCAATTTGCAGAAGAATATCCAGACAACTTAGGATTTTCTCTATACACAGTATCAATAAATGTCCAAGTTGCTTGTTTCTTCACACTTGTTAAAGATTCTTCAAATGTCCAAAAGTATTCACGAATTTGATCCATCATCTTTCCTACGTTTTCAGACATAGGAAAGTCTAAAGGAATCATTTTAGAAACAGAACGAGTTGTCATTACATTTCCTCATGCATTCTTACTTGCAAGACCCACATAGCTCCAGCAGGATCAATTTTCTTATTCTTAACATCCCACCGCTCAGTTTCATTTTCAGTCAATAAATAATCTGTTTCTTTTGGAACAACACTTATATCAATAGCAGGAATTAGAACTTTCTTATCTTCTTTATGTATTGTCTCATTATCAATATCATCCAACTTATATGAAGTAAAAGTCACATATAAATTTTCAATATCAACTGCACCTGTCTCAGACGTAGTGCCAGTAGAAGGATTATAACTAGTTGTTCCTGAACTATGATATGTAACTAACTTTCGAACATTATCAAATGCTTTCATCCCAGATGAAATAGCATTTTGTATAGATTCAGCAAGTCCCATTATGCTCTCTCTAATCTATAAACACCTATAGAAGATACAAAAGGCTTTAGCATCTTCTTTATATGAGAAGGAATACGAGAGTTATCTAGTTTTTGCATACCCATTGACCGATACTCTAATTCAACAGTATCAGCTTTTATTCTTTTAATATCATCTTGAGTTTGAAATGCAGGTTTAATTCCTCCATTTTCTATAATATCAAAAGCTAATTCACATTGGGCATCTTTTACTATTTGAGGAACGGTATCTTCATCAAATCCAAATACAGCTTCATCAAAACCAATTCTAGGCCATTGCATAGTCTGGTCTGATTCTGTTTTACTGTATTTCCAAGATAATTGAGTATCAAGAAGTCTAGCCGCTGAAATAAGAGCAACTTCTTGATACTCAGATGATTGCCAAGTGGCATATCCATAACGATCAGACAAATATTCTTCAGCTTCATTCAAAGAGACATATGAATTTGTACCAACTACTAAAGACATTTGACTTCTCTCAAATTAAATTGTTATTTCTTTTTCTTAATCTTCTTTGTGCTTTTCTTAGTAGATTCTTCATCAGAAAAAGCATCCTCACTTTCTTCAACTTCTACTGATTTTGCTTTTTTCTTCTCAGGTGGGTTAAGAGTGTATCCATGCTGAAGCAGAATTTCTACCTGTTCATCATCAGCATTAATTTGTTCCCCTTTTGGATTGTAAATCAATTTCGGCATCTTTTTTCTCCAATCTTTCTTTATTAGTATGATTGTGGGGAGTGAATTAACACTCCCCACACTTCACAATTAATTAGTAACTAGCCAACAGAGTGATTCGTCTTGGATCAAGAGCGAAAGCACCAACAAGAAGGTCCATAGAAAGAGTGGTCTTCTTAGTTGTCATATCGTAACCAGTTACAACACGAATAGATACACCATTGTTGGAAACAGAGACAGACGGTTTATCAGCAGGGGCATCCAACATCGGGAAAGCAACTGCGATAGACTGACTATCAAAAATAGCTCCCTGAATAGTGTAATTATGAGTAGTACCAATAACAGTAACAGCCGCATTATCAGGAATCACTTCACTGATAGGATCAACAAGCTCAACTTCAGTAGTAGAAGTAGTATCCACAATTGCAGTCTTTACTTTCAGAGGTCTGCGAACACCAGCAATCTGTAAACGATCTCCTACTTTTACAGACTGGCTAGCAGTTTGAGTATCAACAATCAGAGAAGTATCCCCAATCTTGTTATACTGCGTTCCAGAAGTGCCATTATCAGTCTGACATACCATAGTACCAGGAGTAAAAGCAGAAGCAGGAGTTGGGAAGTTAATTGAAGAATACCAATTACATCCCATCTTGTACCCTAATAGAGCAGTAGCAAGAGTTCTTTCCCCAGAACCACCAGCGGCAGCCGCACTTGAAAAGTAATCCTTTCCAAGCATAGTTGCTTCAAGATTAAGATCAACAAGACCAAATCTCTCATTGTTCAACTGCTGAATAGTAGCCGCTTTACGAGCAAGAGCCATATCAGCCGCAGTCTCAAGCAGAGTATCAGAAACATAAAGACCACATGCTTCAGAAATCTTACTAGCAACATATACTTCTACTTTACTTGCAAGAGCATAAGCCGCAGGAACAATAACTTGAGAACTGAAACTTTCCAGATCAAGAGCCATTTCTTTTGCAGTAATAGCAACAGAAACATCATAATGCTTCTCAATCTTCAAGCTTCTTTTACTCTCAAGAATATCTTGCGTAGTAATAGAAGTACTAAATTCCTGAACAGAATATTCAGGACGGGTTTTGAATGATACAGTATCACCTACTGAATAACCATTCGGACGAACATTGTATTCAGAAGTAACGTCCTTGGCACACATACCAATTACTACAAGAGCGTCTTCCAAATGCCTTAGAGCCTCAGCTCCGATCCAACTTACTTGTTCCCATGCATTAGCCATTTTAAATTTCCTCCAAATAAAAAAGCCGGTTAGAGAATTACTCCACCGGCTTTAAATTGGCTATCGCACTATTACGATTGAGCCGGTGGACATACTAAGTGTCTTTCCGACTCAATCGGTCTGACTGTGATTTCAGTTTAAAAGAACAAGTTCCTCAGGAACTAACAAATAATTTTTAATTTATAATTTAAAGTTATAAAAGGCTCACAGATTCCTTTCATTACTTCAGTTTAAATATTTATACACTATATAGATGGAAAAGTCAAGAAGATTCTCCATCATTCATTTAATTTTTCTAGTTACTTACTAATCACTTACCTTTCTTTCTATCTTCTTTGATTTTTACAAGGCGTCTGTATTCATCATGATCGCCTTTCTTTGCGGCTCTGAGAATTTGTTCATCTAAACTATCTCCAGTTCCCCCTCCGCCGCCACCAAATCCACCACCAGATGAACCCGGCCAATAATGAGGATGGGAATCTTTTAATCCTTCTACCCAGTTTTTAGGAGTAGCTATAAGATCACCAACCTTCAAAAGATTCCCTTGTCTATCTCTTGCTTCAACATCCCCATCTTCTGACATGCGAAAAACACTCTTTGCTCTCATTACAACATCTTCATAGGCTGCTGGAAGAACTTTAGCTTCAACTGCGGCTTTCCGAATAGTATCTTCAACTACTTTATCCTTAAATCTTTGTTCCCACTTTAAAGCTTTCTCTTCAATATCTCTAATTTTCTTATTAAATTCTTCTATTTTTGCTTGGTGGTCCTTCTTCATTCCTGAAGTTTGGATTTCAACAAGTTCTTCAAGTTTCTTTCCCTGCCTGAAAATTGATCCTTCTTCACTATTAACAAGTGTATAAGCCTCTAAAGCTTCTTCAGGTTTAATTTCTTTAAATTTTGTAACAAAATCTTCATACTTTCCTTGAAGCTTTTTCTTCTCATCAAGAAGTTCACTATTCTTGCTTTTTAATCCGCTTATTTCTTTATCAACTGTTTCAGTCAATAAAGAAGTGTGTAAAGAAATTACTTTTTCCTTTACTTCAGCATCTTCAATAAATGAAAACTTCTCTTCTAAAGTCTTATCAGTATTAGTCTTTCCGTCTTTACCATCCTTACCCATATTAATTATCCTCTCAAATTCAAATTAACAGTTATTGTTCTAATTCTTCCGTTTCTTCTACATTATCTTCTGTATTAGGTGTCTTCGATACATTTCCTCCTTCTGTCTTATTTTCTGGTTGCTGTTGTTCACTCAATAATTTTACATAATCTTCATAAGTAACATCTGCCTCAATTAATCCAGTTAAATGAGAATATCTATATATAACATGTAGAGGAATAACTTTCGACATATATCCTTCTACTAATTGCTTAATCATTTGAGAATCAGGAACTTCTTGAGTCAGACTTGATGGTTTATCTACATCAACACTATCTTCATTCAATCCTGCCCATTTGCACATTACTTTTAACCCCTCTGTAATAGCATTGCAAACAGAAAGATATACACTATAAATAGTTGCAGATTGAACAGATTGTCTAATTCTCAATGCTTCTGCCGCTTCAACTCCTTTTCTAGATTCCAATAAAGAAACTCCATGTCTAATTGCTTCTTCATACAATGAATCAATATGTTTTGCAACATGAGTTAAAGCCGCAACATCTGTTTTAGTATAAAAAACTCTTGCTGTAGGATCAGAAAGAGTAATAAGAACAGAGGAACCAATTACATTAGGAATTTCATCTTCAGAAACTACACCAGTAGCAACTAGAGTAGGATTACAGGAAAGATACTCAGCATTACTTAGATCAGCTTCTTTTCTATAAATTTGAATACTGGCATTTGCTACAGCTAGAAGAGGAATAGGTTGAACATCAATACTATTATCTATTGATCCTGCAATAAATACAGGAATTTGCTCTATTGGTCTCCCATAGTACAATAAACCCGTTGTTGTCTCAGGGTCAACTTTATCCTGAACATACTTTCTAACAATACACTCATTATCTAATAATGAGAGAACAATATATCCATCTTTCGTACCATGATCAAATTCATCACTAGCATTAGGAACTAATTCTTTAAATACTGCTAAAGATAATTCTTTTTTTGCTTCTTCATTATTAATTTTTGTTTTCCAATTTATAAAATCTTCTGCATTATATTTAACAAATCTAAATTCATTTCTCTTTTGATCTATATCAATAACAATAGGAACTCTTCCAGTTTGTAAAACATCATTTATCATAGAAAGAAAAAGTTGATTTAATGATAATCCATCATTAGTTGCTCTTTTTAACAAGTACTCTAATTTCTTTGGAACTTTAAACTCAGGCTGTCTTGAAAGAATAATTCCTAAAGTTCCTTGAAGTGCATAACTACAAATTAAAGGAAAATGAGCTCTTTCTTTATAATCATCATAAGCATCTGCATATTCACCAGACATACCCGCTGGTCTTGGTAAGTAAGTTTCATTTTTGCTTTTAATTACAGATTCACCAGCTATTGCATCTCTTATTTTAGTCCAATCACTTTTATATCTTGTGTAATCAGAATGTTCAGTACTAACAGGCATATCTTTTCTCCTTATTCTAAACTTTTACCTTCCCTCTTTTAAATTCAGCCATTCTTCTATTTAAAAAGTACCTTAATGAGTCATAAGCGTGATCCTCAGCAGAGGTATTAGAAACAAGACAATCATTTGCATAATATAAATGAGCTTGTTCTGTTGTTAGATTGTAAACTGTTTCTTCTTCGTAATTCCCATCCACATGCATAACCACAAGTTTGTGTTTCTTTTTTTCTATTTCTTTTTGTATAAAATAATTTTCCGCACATAACACATTGTTTTTCAATTTTTCCTGAACTTGATTTTTCTCTACATTGTTCTGAACAATATATTTGTTGAGCTTGTTTTGTAATAAAAGATTTATTACAATAAGGGCACGTAAGTTTTCTTTTGGGAGAATTTTCTCTGCATTTTTTAATATTATCTCGAAGTACTTCTTTACCTTCTTCAGTTCTTCTCCATTTTCTAAGTTTTTTGTGTAAATCCCCACCTTTTCTAAGTCTTTTTTTAATATGGTATCTTGCGTGATCTCCCTGATAAACCAATTCAAGATTTTTAATTCTATTGTCAAATTTGTCATGATTTTTGTGGTGTACTGTAAACTCTCTTGAAATCTTTCCATAATATTCTTGATATATTGCTCTGTGCAATAATGTTGTTCCATTAAAAAATTTACTATATATTGGATGACATTCAAAGTAACTTCCTTTTCTACTTGTGAACTTAATTCCTCTGAAATATTCAATCCTGATTGACATAAAGTATCACCTTCTTTTAATTTAACTAAAGGAACTAATCCAATATTCTCAACAAATATTTTATGATCTAAAGTTCCTCTTAACATATTCCCATTAGATAATTTTACAGAAACTACTTTTGCATTTCTAAAAATTCCTGCTTTAATTACTTTTTTATATCCAATAGGAGTTTTTACATAATCATATAAAGTAATTTTTTCAATCGGAACTTTACCATTAATAGTATCAACTAAAGTTCCGGCAACAAAACAATCTACATCCTCATTGTTATTTTTATCTCTAGGTAAAATAGTTAAAGTTCTTATATGATGATAAACAGTGTCAAAAAAGTATAATCCTGGGGATTCTACTTCCCCTCTTTTTGCCGCTCCCAATCTCTGTCTAATTTCAGACAATCCAGCAACACGACTTCCTGCTCCTTTATATGCTCTTGTCCATCTACATCCTAATATATTCATAGAATTTGCAATGGACTTACCATCTCTAACTTCCCAAATTGAAGTATCAGCAGGACCTATATATACTCTACATTTATATTTCTTTTCAATAAATGCATCCATTTCAGCTACTTTTTCAGCAATTTCTATGGATGTTGCTCCATCACCTTGATTTGCTTGTCCATTCCATCCGTACAATTCCGCAATTATAAAAACAGTATCTTTTGGATAATATCTATCATCGGGGTTTTCCCCATTGCTTACTGCACCATAAGTAACAGCCCAAGGTTTCTGAGAATCATAGTCAAACGATCTATATACTTTCCAAGTTTTAGGAAAATAAAATGGTTTAATAACATGAGTTTTACTTTCCCAAATATCTGTAAGAGCCGCTCCCATTATAATATTCCATGATCCTCTAACCCAAGCCTTTCTTTTAATAGGATCATCTTGTGTAAGAGATAACAATGTGTTTTTATAATTAGGATCAGCTTTTAAAAGAACTTTATTCTCATCAAGTCTTGAAGTAATTCTACATCTTTTCTTTCCTTGCTCATCAGTAAAAACAGTCATTTGTGGGCCAATATCCACAAATCTTGCTTTAACCCATTGATTGCCTATTCCACCAGGATTACAAGTTGCTCTATACTTAATAGGAACTTTTGAATGAGAACTTCTATTACAAGACCTCATTATGTTATAACATTCAGGTGTTGCCCAATTAGTTAATTCTTCCCATCCACAATTCTTATTTATCACATATCTTTTATGAGTAGAGCTAACTACTTGACTATCATCTAATTCTGTTATATAATGAGAACAATCGGCAATAGTTAAATCTACCAAATGTCTATTATCTAAAGGGGAAAATCTACATGAAGCCAACTCTGAAGAAAAATTCAAAGTGGACTGACGATGTTCTTTATTATAAGGGTGAACGTAAGTTATATGGTGATCGAATGCATGAATATTCCCCTTATCATCCTTATCGTGTAAATAAAAAATGGGTATTATATTCTCGCAGAAAAATGGAAAGATTCCTTGGTCGTTTTCTTGAACCGGAAGAACTTGTTCATCACTGTGATCATAATAAAAGAAATGATTCAATAAAGAATTTAGAATTAATGTTATACTCTGATCATAACCATCTACATAATCCAAAGAAGAAACAAGAATTTTCTGACAAAAAGGTTTTAAAAGCTCTAAAGAAAACAAATTATAATATAACAAAAGCTGCAAAAATCTTAAATTGTAATCCAAAAATTCTTTGGGGAGGGAGATATGATCATTTATATAAGAAAAGAAATTCTCCCCATTTTTTAAAGAAGAACTACAAGAAAATTTGTTACTATTGCAAAAATATTGGAATAGTAAAAACTGCAAAAAAATTCGGAACAAATACTTCTTCGATTTGTCATAATCTTGAACTTTGGCAGACTGAAGGTTTAATACAAAAAGATTTTCTTGATTCTGTAAGAAGAAAGAAAAAAGGTCGTTATATAGATGACCATTTACAAGAGATTTGTAATCAAGCCATGAAAATTGGTGTTCCAAAAACTGCAAAAATTCATGATTTAAACCCTGAGTCAATTCGTTGTGCATTCCGAAGATTGATAAAAGCTGGTGTTCTTGACCCTGAATTTGTTGCCCAAATATATTTCCTTCATCATCAAAGAAGGAAACTAAAACAGAAGGTTTAAATCTATGTGTTATATTAAGAACTGGTTTTGGTCCTTCTAAGGTCATAACCAATTCACCTATATTAATATCTTTTATTTTTTTTGTATTTCCATCCCCCATCTTAACTAAAGTATTACTGTCAACACACCATGGATATTCATGTCCATGATAATTATTATAATCATCTGGAGTTTCCATAAATCTGAGAAGTAATTGCTCCCCCCAAGGGAAAGTCCAAGTTTTCTCAGATTTATTAAAAATGGATCCAGGAAACATCCTAGGAATCCATTTTTTACTTTTTGCAATAATATCTGCTAACTGAGGATATGATTCACGAAAAAGAATTCCTCTCCACGCCTCTCCATATCCTTTATTAACATGCTGAATAAAATCCATTAAAAGAACATCAGTTTTCCCCCCTCCCCTATTTCCTTCTAACAAAACTTCATCAAAAGGACACATCAAAAAGCGAATCTGACTACCAGGGTTAGGAGACCATATTACTGGTGTTCCTTTAGGAACAGAAAGAGAAATAGGGGCTATTTTTCCTTTAGCTTTCCTTATCTTTTCATCTAATTGTTTGGTAAGACGTTCTTCTAGTTTTTTCTTATATTTCTTCTCCTTTTTTGCAATCTTCTTTTCTAATTGACGTTTTTTCTCCATCTTTTTAATTTCATCAGGAGAAAATTCATCAGAATAAGAAATTCTGTATTTCTTTTTACTTTTTGAACTATTCATTTCTTAAAGAACTATCCTCTATAACACCACCAAAATTTCTTATTCGTTTCTTTCTTACAATTTCATATTTTGTTGTCTTTTTAAGAAAACTAATAGCTTTTTTATGATATTCTTCATCCTCTTTATGTCTTTTTTTCATATATTTAGAATGATTCTTTCTTGTTTCTTCATCATTCATTGCAACTGTAATAGTTTTTATTCTTCTCTTACGAACATTAGAATCTTTCCAAGTTTTCTTAGCTATTTTTGATCTTCTTTTTTTATACCCTTTTGAATTTCTGAGCATAATCATATTCTCACGAAATGCAGGATCAGCCCATAATGCACATGCTCTTTTTGATCTCTCTATATCTTTTTCTTTTTCTTCAGTCATCAATTCCTAATTCCTTATATTGAGCATCAAATATTTTATCTTCTTCTTGAGCTTTTTTTGCTTCTCTTTCCCATTCTTCTTCAGTGCATGTTCCTGGAACAACTAGTACCCCATGTATATTTGTACTAAAGTTTTTATTCTCTTGTTTCTCAGAATACCCAAGCATATTTCCAGTAATAAACTTATACAAAGAGGTATTAAATCTAGTATTCTTTATATTATCATGTCCTAACTGAAGCCAGTAAGCTTCATATAATGCCTTTCCTGCTTCACTTGCAATATTCATTTCTTGGTATCTTAAAAACCAATCTTCAAGAGTAGATACAGAAACTTCAAATTTTGCCGCAATCTGAACTTTAGATAATCCTATCTTACTATATGCAATATATTCAATAGGATGAACAGCAGGATCAAACTTGCCTAATTTTAAAAGAGACATAGTTTTCTTATTTGTAGGAATTAAATTCTCTTTAATCAATGGATCTCCACCATGTTTCTCACATAAAACTCCACTTCCTACAGCAGGTTTCTTACATCTCTTTCCTTTTGCTGTTATATGTTCACATTGATATGGCTCATATACTATCTTTTTTACTTTCTCTTTTTCTTTCTTTCTTCTCTTTTCTTGTTTAGCTTTAAGCTTCTTAGAATAAAGTTTCTTCTTAGCCTTTTCTGACTTTGAAGATTCCTTACTTTTTTTCTTTTCTTTATGTTTACTCATATTCAAATGTAGTCAAAGCTTGATGTAATAAATTAGAAAAAGATTCCACAAAATTTTCATCTTGATGCATCCATTCTTTTTCTTTATCTCTTGCTGATTGTGCATAAAATAGTATAAAATGAACCAATTCATGCAAAAATGTCACTTCTAATTGAGAATTACTTCTTGGACAAGATTCTTGTGAAGGTCTTATTTGAATTTGATTTAATCTATAACTTGCAAATCCTACCCCTTCATTCTCAACAAAAGGTTCTCCTGACCAAACTACCTCTATTGTCTGTCCATATATTTTAAATCTTTTAGGTATTCTCATTTATTTACTCTTCTTCAAACTAGGATATTTTCTATAAACTGCGACTCTAACCTTTCTTTTCTCTTCAGAAGTTCCATGCTGTGAAACTCTTGCAAGAGCATTTCGAGCATGAGAAATATCACTTATTGGGTATTTTCTTTCAGATGGAATTGCAAAAGAAGAATTCCTCATTCTATTTCTTTTCTGTGTAGTCAATTTAGCCATTGCTACTCTCCTTTACTCTTCTAAAAAGTCAACAGTATTATTTAATATTGAATGTAATCTATTTGAGTATTTAAATCTCTCTTTATTTATATCAATACTTCTTCGCACATCACCATCAGCATGTCTTAAAGATGCCGCTTTCCAATCACAAACCATCTCAATAAGATCAATCAAATTCATTCCTTCAATTCCATTATCAAAATATTCAGGATGATGACGATTATTAGCATAATGATGGTCCAAAGCAATTTTCATTTCTGTAATATTCTTATGATATTCAAGACTTCCGTATGTTGTTTCCTCCAATTTTGGAGTATAAATATCAAATATTTCTTTCTCTGGATTCTCTAATTTTGAAGCATCATGATTGTATAATCTAATCTGTAATTCTCGAATTATTCTATTCAAAAGATTTCTTACATTTCTAATATGATCATATGTATCTTTAGTTGAATCGTATTTATTCATCATTTAATTATTTCACTTTGTCTTTAAGTTATGAGTAAACATAAATCGAACATCCCCTTCTTCATACTCTTTCAGTTTAGGTTTACAAGAACACATAGGAGTAGGAACATGACACTCAAAATTAT
>Ga0265293_10007401_pt1 | contig 16921 bp, 10 predicted proteins | sample Munlanlewell138R_FD_192505 | JGI IMG/M metagenome (GOLD analysis project Ga0265293, IMG submission 192505) | Leachate microbial communities from a municipal landfill in Southern Ontario, Canada - Leachate well 138R | ecosystem: Engineered > Solid waste > Landfill > Unclassified | place: Canada...
GACGCCGACGGGAACCTGGACGCGACCGAGACCATCACCGCGCGCTTCCCGGGGGACCGGCACGGCATCTTCCGCTACTGGGACGTGACCAACCCGAACAGCCCCCGGGTGCGGCAGGAGCCGACCATCACCTCGATCCGGATGGACGACGGCGAGATTCCCTACGAGTTGCAGTGGTCGGGCCGAGATCGCTTCCGGGTGGCCAAGATCGGCGACCCCGACCGCTACCTGGACTACGGCGAGCACGTCTTCGAGATCCGCTACACGGTGCCCGGTGTCCTCGACCCGGGCGATACCGGGGCGCAGTTCTACTGGAACGTGATCGCGCCGGGCTGGGACAACGTCATCGAACGCGCCGAGATCACCGTCACCCTGCCGGCCGCCGTGACCGGGGTGCAGTGCTGGGTCGGCCGGGGCACCGGCACCCCCTGCCCGGGAATCCACGCCGACGCGACGAGGCTCACCATCCTCGCGGCGGGTTTGGCGCCCCGCACACCGGTGACCGTGCGGGCCGGGGTGGACATGGCGGCGCCGGCGCGCACCGAATTGCCCTGGTCCTATCGCTGGGATCCGATCCTCGGCCGCTCCGTGCCGGGCGTGCTCGCGGTGGTGGGGCTGACGGTGCTGGCCGGGGCGGGCGCGGTCCTGATGTACCGCCGCACCGTCGAGCCGTCGCCGGGGTTCCCCCTGCAGTACGCCCCGCCGCCGGGCCTGAGTCCCGTGCAGTCCGAGTACATCCGCACCGAGGCGGTGAGCCGGAATGCGTTGACCGCCACGCTGTTCTACCTCGCCGAGCGCGGGCTGATCGAGATGCACCAGCACGGTGAGAAGAAGTGGTCGATCCGCAACGTCGCCCGCGCCCAGGACTGGGCCGACCTCGACCCGGCCAGCAAGGCCGTGGCTTCGGCCCTGAAGATCGATCGCGCGGGCGCGGAGTTCAAGGCCCACGGGACGGTGTCGGCGGGCAAGCGGCTCTCGCAGGCCAAGACCGATCTCGACGAGGCACTGCGGGCCTGGGGATTCGACGCGGGCCTGCTGGTGTCCCGGCCCTCGGAACACTGGGTGCGCGTCGCCAACCTGGTGGCGCTGCTCTGCGCGGGGCTGGCCACCTTGCGGTGGATCTTCCCGGCCACGATGTGGGTGGTGCCGTTCGCGGTCTTCTTCGTCCTGTCGGCCCGGTCCTGGCGCGCCGGCACCGGAACCCGGCGCACCGCCGCCGGCCGCGAATTATGGTCGCACGCGGGCGGTTTCCATCGCGTGTTGGTCACCGACTCGGCCGAGGCCCGATTCGATTTCGCCGCGCGCAAGGACCTCTACACCGCCTATCTGCCGTTCGCGGTGGCCGCCGGCGCGGCGGCGTTGTGGGCGCAGAAATACCAGGCGGCCACGGGCGCCGCGGCGCCGGCCCCCACCTGGTATCACTCCTCGGACTCCGGCCAGTCGTTCTCGGCAGGTTCGGGATCGGCCGGTTTTGATAGTTTCGAGTCGGCGTTGTCGTCGTCCATCGGCGCCTACACCGCCTCCCAGTCGTCCTCGAGCAGCAGCGGCGGCGGAGGCGGGGGAGGTGGCGGCGGCGGCGGAGGTGGAGGAGGCGGGTCATGGTGACGTTCGTGCTGGCCCTGGCGCTGCTGGTGGCCGTCGGCGTTCTGCTCACCTTCGTGGTCGGCTACAACAAGCTGCGGGCGGCCGACGTCCGGGTCGACGAGGCCCTGGGCGGTATCGACGTGGAACTGACCCGACGGGCGGCGCTGCTGCCGGCGCTGGTCAGCACGGTGGGTGCGGTCGCCCAGCACGAGCGGGCGACCCTGGAGCGCGTGACCGCCGCGCGCGCCGCGCTCACCTCGGCGACCGCCGGGGCCTCGGTGGCCCAGCGCAGCGCCGCCGAGCGGCAACTCAATCGCGCGCTGGGCCAGGTGCTGAAGGTGGGAGCCGGTCACCCGCAGCTGAATTCGTCGAACAACTTCCTGCACCTGCAGCAGACCCTGGCCGACACCGAGGACAAGCTCGCGTTCGCCCGCCAGTACTACAACGACGCGGTCGCGACCCTGAACCGGACCATCGGCACCATCCCGTGGATGTTGGTCGCCGGTTCGGCGGGCGTGACCGAGCGCGATTACTACCAGGACGAGCCCTAGACTGACCGGATGCGTTTGGTGTTTGCCGGCACGCCCACGCCGGCGTTGCCCTCGTTGCGTCGGCTGATCGCCTCGCCGCGCCACGAGGTGGTCGCGGTCCTCACGCGACCCGACGCCGTCTCCGGTCGGCGCGGCAAGCCGACCCCGTCGCCGGTCGCCGCGCTGGCCGCCGAGCACGGCATCCCGGTGCTCAAACCGGCCCGTCCCAATTCCGCGGAGTTCGTCGCCGAACTCGTCGAGTTGGGCCCCGAATGCTGCCCGGTGGTGGCCTACGGCGCGTTACTGGGCGAGCCGCTGTTGGCGGTCCCCCCGAGGGGTTGGGTGAACCTGCACTTTTCGGTGCTGCCCGCCTGGCGGGGTGCGGCGCCGGTGCAGGCCGCCATCGCCGCCGGCGATACCGTCACGGGCGCGACGACTTTCGAGATCGAACCGGCGCTGGACAGCGGACCGGTCTACGGCGTGGTCACCGAGACCATCCGCGGCGACGACACCGCCGGCGACCTGCTGGAGCGGCTGGCGGAGTCCGGGGCCGGCCTGCTCGAGGCCACCCTCGACGGGATCGCCGACGGCGCCCTGACCGCGGTGCCGCAGGCCTCCGAAGGGGTCAGCCTGGCGCCGAAGATCACAGTCGAGAGCGCCCGGGTCCGCTGGACGCTGCCGGCCCACGTGGTCGACCGCCAGATCCGTTCGGTGACACCGAATCCGGGGGCCTGGACCATGATCGGCGAGCTGCGCGTCAAGCTCGGCGCCGTGTCGGTGGTCGACGCCGACGCGCTGCAGCCGGGGCAGATCCGGGTCGAACGCAACCGCGTGCTCGTCGGAACCGGTTCGCAGCCCGTGCAATTGGGTTCGGTGCAGCCGCCGGGCAAGAAGCCGATGGCCGCGGCCGACTGGGCGCGCGGGGCCCGGCTGACGGAAGCGACCGCGACATGAACGACCGCCGCCCACCCCGCCGCGGCCGCTCGGCGCGCCGCCCGCTGGATCCCGCCCGCCGCGCCGCGTTCGACGTGCTGCGCGCGGTGTCCGAACGCGACGCCTACGCCAACCTCGCATTGCCGGCCCTGCTCGCCGAGCGCGGGATCACCGGCCGGGACGCCGCCTTCGCCACCGAACTGACCTACGGCACCTGCCGCAGCCGCGGCCTGCTCGACGCGGTGATCGCCGCCGCGGCGAACCGGCCCGTGGAGCGGATCGACCCGGTGTTACTCGAACTGCTCCGCCTCGGCGCCTATCAGTTGCTGCGCACCCGCGTCGAACCGCACGCCGCGGTGTCCACCACCGTCGAACAGGCAGGTATCGAATTCGATTCCGCCCGCGCGGGATTCGTCAACGGCGTGTTACGCACCATCACCGCCAAGGATGAGGCCGGCTGGGTGGCCGAGCTGGCGCCGGCGGCGACGACCGACCCCATCGGGCACCTGGCCTTCGCGCAATCGCATCCGCGCTGGATCGCCCAGGCGTTCTCCGACGCCCTGGGGGCGCGGGCCGGTGAACTCGAGGCGCTGCTGGTCAGCGACAACCAGCGTCCCGGTGTACACCTGGCGGCCCGCCCCGGCGTCCTGACCGCCGCGGAGCTGGCCGCCGCCGTCGACGGCGAGATCGGCAGCTACTCCCCGTATGCGGTGCACCTGCCCGGCGGCGACCCCGGTGCGCTGGCCCCGATCCGCGACGGCCAGGCGCTGGTCCAGGACGAGGGCAGCCAGTTGGTGGCCCGCGCGCTGACCCTGGCCCCGATCGACGGTCCCGACCAGGGGCGCTGGCTGGATCTGTGCGCCGGCCCGGGTGGTAAGACCGCCCTGCTGGCCGCCCTGGCCGCGCAGCGGGGGGCCGCGGTCACCGCAGTGGAACCGGCGCCGCGCCGGGCCGAACTGGTCGAGCAGAACACCCGTGGCCTGGACGTGGAGGTGCTGCGGGTCGACGGTCGCGATCCGGGCCTGCAGCCCGGCTTCGACCGGGTGCTCGTGGACGCGCCCTGCACCGGGCTCGGCGCGTTGCGGCGCCGCCCGGAGGCGCGGTGGCGCCGGCAGCCCAACGACATCCCCGAGCTGACCAAGTTGCAGCGCGAACTGCTCGCCTCGGCGATCGCGCTGACCCGCCCGGGCGGGGTGGTGCTCTACGCGACCTGTTCACCGCATCTGGCCGAGACCGCCGGGATCGTCGCCGACGCGCTGCGCCGGCAGCCGGTCGTCGGCCTCGATACCCGCGAGCTCTTCGCGCCGGTGCAGGATCTGGACGCCGGTGGCGCGGCAGCCGGCGCCGTGCAGCTGTGGCCGCACCGGCACGGCACCGATGCGATGTTCGCCGCCGCGCTGCGCCGGACCGAGTAGCTTGTCCCTGCCCGGTCGCCGGGGTGAAATCTCCCCGGGTGCAAGGGTTTTCGACGACGATTCACGCGCTGGGCGGAAGCCCGCGCCCTGACCGCGCTGATCGGGCGGTACCTGCTGGTCAGCCCGGTCCGAGGAAGGGGACCTCACCAAGTATTGTTAGGCTAACCTATTATGGTTCGGGACGGCTCGGGCCGATCTCCCGCACTCGAGAGGTGACAATACTCAATGACCGATTCGATGAGCCGACGGTCTTTCCTGGGGACGGGGCTGGTGTTGCTCACCGGAGTGGGCGCGGCTGTGTCCGGTTGTGCCACCGAGGAATCCCCGCAGCGCGAGGTGCGCTCGCTGCCGGACCCGATGGTGACCGAAGACTACGTCGTCTATCAGGATCTGGCGTACGCGGCGCCGGTGGGCGAGGGACACCTGCTGGACTTGTATATGCCGCACGACGCCACGTGGTCGGTTCCGGTCGTGATACATCAACTCGGGTCGGCATTCCGCAGTGATGACTCCAAGGGGGAGGCGTTGGCCGCTGAAGCCCCACCCGCCCCGCCGGTCCCGCCGCCGCCGGCGGATCCAGCGTTGCCGGATGCGCCGATCGCACCCGCCGAGTTGAGCGGCATGGTCGGCCCGCGCGAGATCGCGCGCAAATGGGTCCGGCACGGTTATGCCGTTGTCGGGCTCAATGTTAGGAACAGCAGCCAGACAAAATTTCCCGGACAGTTGCACGATGTCAAGGCCGCCATCCGATTCCTGCGAGCGAACGCGGGCGCCTACGGCCTGGATTCGACGCGATTCGCGATCATGGGAAGCAGCAGCGGCGCATGGGTCGCGACGATGGCGGCACTGACCGCGGACATCCCGGAGTTCGAGGGCGATCTCGGCAATCCCGGCTGGTCCAGTGCGGTCCGTGCCGTGATCGATCTCTACGGTCCGACCGACTTTCTGGCGATGGACAGTCACGCGCTGCCCGGCGAGGCCACCCATGACGCCGCCGACTCGCCGGAATCCGAGCTCATGGGTTTCCCGATCCAGTCCGATCCGGCGGCGGTCGCCGCGGCCAACCCGGCGCGCTATGTCCACGCGGACAGCCCACCGGCCTACATCGTGCACGGCGCCGCCGACCCGTACGTGCCGGTCAATCAGTCCGAGATCCTGTTCGACGCCTATATGCGGGCCGGCGGCACCGCGTCACTGACGGTGGTGCCGGGGGTCGGGCACACCGACGCCTATCTGGATAGTCCCGGGCACTCCGAGGGACGTACGGTCCGGGCAACGGCCAACGGGGTCACGACGACGTCGGACGGACCTGCTCCCACCTTCCATTCCCTGCTGGAGTTTCTCGACACCAACCTGCGCGTCGATCGACCCGTAGGTGGCTCGGGAACACCCGGCTGACGGTGCCCCAGCGTGCTCTGGCAACTCGGAAGGATCCCACAGTGAATTGGAGCCGGTGGTGGGGGCCACGCTCGGTCCGGCCGGCCCGCGGGGCGATCCACCGTCAACTTGCGGCCGTTCTACTGGCGGCAGCGCTGTGCGGCTGCGCCGCCGAAGCACCGGTCGGACAGGCCGAATCATGGGACCAGACAGTGCTTTTCGCCGACGAGTTCGATGGCCCGGCCGGTGCCCTGCCCGGCGGGCAATGGCATTACGCCAAGGGCGGCGGCGGCTGGGGCAACAAGGAGCTGCAGACCTATACCGACAATCCGGAGAACGTCAGCCTCGACGGGAACGGCCACCTGGTCATCACCGCGCTGCTCGATGGTCCCGAGGGGATCACCTCGGCGCGGCTGATGACGGAAGGCAGCTTCGAGTTCACCCACGGCCGCGCCGAGGCGCGGATCGCGCTTCCCGCGGGCACGGGACTGCACCCGGCGTTCTGGTTGCTCGGCAGCAACGTCGATGACGTCAGTTGGCCGGAGTGCGGCGAGATCGACGTGATCGAAACCATCAACCTCGCCACGGACTATCACACCGGAATCCATGCACCCAGCGCCGAGTCGGAGCGAGGACAGGAGATTGCGAAGTCCGGTGCGGTGCCGTTCCCGCTGGCGGGACAGTTCCGCACCTACTGGGTGGAGCGTAGCCCCGGCAAGATCGTCACCGGCATCGATGACCGGACGCTGTTCACCGTGAAGCCGGCGGACCTGGCCGCCAAGGGTGACTGGGTGTTCGACGATCCGTTCTTCCTGGTGCTGAACCTTGCGGTGGGCAGCGATTGGTCCGGACCTCCGGACGATTCCACGCCGAATCCGTCACGGATGGTGGTGGATTGGGTCAGGGTGACCGCCCATCCGTCCGGCCGATGATCCGGGTGGCGCCCGATCGGCCGGTCTCGACGTTGCTGCGCTGGTGCGCCGCCGCAGTGGGTTGGGCGGGGATGTCGGCGGCCGTGCTGGGGATTTCGGCGCATTCGATCGGGACCGTGAGCACCACGATGACGTTGATCGCCTCGTTCACCCCGCTCGCGGTACTGGCCGGTGTCCTCGCGGTGCCGGCGCTGCTGGTGGCGCGGCAGCGGGTGGCCGTGGTGCTGGCGGCCGTGGTTGCGGTGGCCGGGATATGGTCGCAGCTACCGCAATTCATCAGTGCTGACCCCGCGACGCAGGCGGACGGATCGGTGACGGTCCGGCTCATGCAGGCGAACATCTGGCTGGGACGGGCCGACCTGGAAGCGCTGACCCGAACCGCTACGGCCAACGACGTCGACGTGCTGACCGTCATCGAACTGACACCGGAGGCGGTGCACCGACTGACCGAGACGGGCCTGACCGACGCGCTGCCGTACTCGGTGCTGTATCCGCGCAAAGGCGGTGGGGGCGCGGGGATCTTCTCGCGCTTCCCGCTGCGCGACGGCGCGGTGCTCGACGGGTTTGCGCTGAACAACATCAAGGCCGTCGCCGACATCCCGGACCTCGAACCCCTCGTCGTCTACGCCCTGCATCCGCTACCCCCGTATCCGGAGCCGGCGTGGAAGTGGGCCTATGAATTGCGCCGACTCCGGGGCGCGTTGGCCGAGGATCCGCGCCCGCTGGTGGTCGGCGCCGATTTCAACTCCACCTACGACCACCGCCAGTTCCGGGATCTGTTGGCCAACTCCGCCGTCGAGGGCGCCGGCCCGCTGCTGGACGCCGCGAATTTCCTCGGCAAGGGGATGGTCGGAACCTATCCGGCCGGCCGCCGCTACCCCGCGGTGCTGGCCATCGACAAGGTCCTCACCCGCGGCGGTACCCCGACGGACCTGCGCCGGATCGATCTGCCGGGTTCAGATCATCACGGTGTTGTCGGCGACATCCGGTTCGACACGTCCTCGTGAGCCCGGCCGGCGTCGTAGTCGGCCATGAAGCCGGCCACAGCGGAGGCATACGGTTCCCGAAGAATCGAATTGTGGTCACACGACAGCGTTTCCGTACGCAGATCACCGGTCAGTAGCCGGTTCCACAGCGCTGGATTGGCGGGGTTCAGGCAGCTGAGGAGTAGCAGGGCGCGACCGCTCCACGGTTGGGGGCGGTGCAGTCGGCCGACCCGGACGCCGACCTCCTCCAGGGCCTGCGCCTGCCGCTGGCCGTTGTACTGGACCAGCCCGGCCGTCGGGATCAGGATCCGCCGTCGCCAGAGTTCCCGACGGCTCTGCAGGTGCTCGGCCGCCGGTGCCGCAGCGCGCGCAGCCAGCGCCGGGTTCTCCCGGCGTGCGGCACGGACCACCGCGGGCGGCATGAACGGATCCAAAAGCGTGACCAGTTCTACGGTTTCGCCCTCGCGTTCGAGTTGCCGGGCGATGTCGAGGGCGATGTAGCAGCCCAGCGAGTGACCGACCAGACGATAGGGACCGCTCGGCTGCAGCCGGCGCAGATCGGTCAGGTGCCGGCGGGCCGCGCGGGCCACGGACCAGTCCGGCAACCCGCGGTTCTCCAACCCGTGCGGAATGAACGCGTACACCGCGGTCGCCGGGTCGATCCGATCGGCCAGCGGGACAAAGGACAGTGCCGAGGCGCCGGCGCCGGTGAAACAGAACAGCACGGGCCCGTCACGTCGATCGGCGTCCAGCGGGCGCAGGGGCACGGTCGTGGGCGCCAGCGTCCTGCGGTGCTCAGGGAGCTGTGCCGAGGTTCGGTCGGTGACGGTGGTGGTGAACTGCGCCAGGGTGGGGGCACTGGCCAGGTCCGCATGCGAGAGGCGCACGCTGTGGGTGTCGCCGACCCGACTGAGCATGTCGGTGACGGCCAGCGAATCGCCGCCGAGGGCATAGAAGCTCTCGGTGCGCCCGACCTCCGCGAGTTGCAGTACCTCACACCAGATCTCGGCGATCGCCGTCTCCAGGCCGCCGCGGGGCGGTTCCGAGACGGCCCGGGTCGGCACCGGTAGTGCCTGCCGGTCGACCTTGCCCCGTTCGGTGCGGGGGAGTTCCGACAGGATCATCAGGTCGGCCGGGACCATCCAGGCCGGCAGGTCGCGGTGCAACCGGGTGCGGATCTCGGCGATCGAGGGCGTTCGCGCGTCGGGCCGGGCGACCAGATAGGCCGCCAGCCGCGGGTCGGCGGCTTCGGCTGCACCCAGCCGCGGACTGAGCATCACGACGGCCTCGCGCACCTCCGAGTAACTCAGCAACACCGCCTCGATCTCGGCGGGCTCGACCAGGTAGCCGCGCACCTTGACCGCGGTGTCGGCCCGGCCGAGCAGAATCAGGTTCCCGTCGGAGTCCAGGCGGCCGACGTCGCCGCCGATGAACGATCGGGTGCCGTCGGCATTGCACAGAAAGCGGCTCGAGGACGCTTCGGGTTCCAGGTAGCCCAGCGCCAGGTAGCTCGAACTCACCGTGACCGCCCCGGTGTCGTCGACGTCGATCCTCTTGTGCGGTGAGGCGGTTCCGGCCGGGATGGCGCCGTCGGGCAGCTCGGCGATGGGGTCGACGTCGTAGGTCGCGATGGAACTGACCTCCGAGGAACCCACCCAGTTGGTGAACACCGCGCGAGGCGCCAGACCGCGGGAGCACTCCACGTGTCGGGCGTAGGCCGCTTCTCCCGTGGTCACCACCCGCGACAGGCTCGGCAGTTGATCCCCGTGCGCGGCGGTTGCCAGCGCTTCGAGGAACGCGGGGGTCGCCACCATGATCTCGGCACCGCTTTCTCCGATGCGTTCGAAGGCGGCGCGGGCGTGTTCGCGCCGGGAGTCGATGGCGATCACCTCGGCGCCGTTGAGCAGCGAGCCGATCAGCACATTGAGGCCCGCCCCGAAGCTGATCGGCATGCACAGCGCCACCCGGCGTCCCGGTCGGATACCAAAGCGGGTGCTCATGAGCTGCGCGTCGCACAACCACATGCCGTTGCCGTGCAGGACCGCCTTCGGAACCCCGGACGAGCCCGAGGTGAACTGGATGCTGGTCACGTCGTCCCGGCCGGCCGTCGGCGGTGGGGCGTCGATGTCGCCGCCGACCGTGTCGGTGACGGTGGTCTCGACGCGGCAGGTCGGCGCCAGTGCCGCGGCGAGGTCGCCGTGCGGGTCGTCGGTCAGCAGCAGGTCGGCGCACCGGCCATTGCGGGTCAGAATCTCGACGATGTTCTGCACTCGCGGCACCGGCAGTCCGGGGTCGAGGGCAACGAGCACGGTGGTCGAGCTGAACGTCCCGAGGACGGCTCCCACGGTCGCCGGCGACAGACCGGCCGAAAGCAGTACCACCTGATTGTCGTTGGCCGTCGACATCCGTGCCGCCCAGAAGCGGGCGGCGGCGGAGAGGTCACGGTAAGTGATCGCGTCGGCGGCGGTGCGCACCGCGATGCGGTCGGGCTGATCCTGCACCACGGCGGCGAATTGCGCTGCCACCGAGTCGAACTGCAGCGGGCTGTCGGTGTATTGCGGCGTCGTGGCCGTGGAGTCGTCGGCGGGTTCGGTCGGGGTGGAACTGCGCAGCGCACGCCGGACGTGTCGGAAGGTCGGCACCGCGACGATGGCGACGGAGATCAACTCGGCGCTCAGATAGGCGTATCCGACGGCGTCGATGCCCCAGATCGGTGTGGTGTAGGCGACCCCGCAGATGATCAGGATGGCGCCGAACAACTGGACGGTGACCGCCAGTCTGAGGCGGCGGCGCAGCCGAGCCATGGCGGTATAGATGCTCAGCACCGCCAGCATCGGCAGCGTCAGCGCCATCAGGCGGATCAACCGTCCGCCCTCTTCGGCGTACTCCGGACCCATGATGGACAGCACCGTGGGACCGGCCACGAACAGACCCGCGCTGCCGAGGATCCCTGCGGCCGAACACATCACGGTGAATCGCAAGGTACAGGCGCGCAAGTCTGCCCCGGGTGCCGAGGCGGTGGCGATGAAGGGAGCGGCGGTCGCGCCGAGCAGCACACCGAGGGTGCTGACCAGCAGCCAGCACATCGAGAAGTAGGCGTTCATCTCGGTGCCCAGCCGGGAGACGATGATCAGCGGCACCACCAGCGGGACCACCACCAGGACGGCATTGATGGCACAGGAACTCGCGAAGAACTGGAAAAGCGACGAGCGCGGTGGCAGATCGGGGTCGCCGTCATGGCGGCGGCTGACGGGCGTGATCACCCGCAGGCCCACCACGATCGCGATCACAGCCGCCGGCAGCATCCAGGACCATACAATTGCTGAGCCGGTGGCGAGCGGGATCAGCGCCGCCACGGCGATCAGTTTGATGACCGACTGGCTGACGTTCTTGGTCAGGATCACGCGGGTGCGGCCCAGTCCGATCAGGATCTGATCCTGCAACGCAAAGAGCGCCAGAATCCCGACGAAACCGGGGAACAGGAGCATTTCGAGGGCGTCGGGAAAGAGCTGCTCGCGCGGGCCCAGCACAAGGAATACGGCGCCGAACAGCATGGCCGTCGTGACGACCACGGCAATCCCGGAGCGAACGTAACGTCGTGAATCCCGGCCGGCTACGGGCAGGAACCGCTCGTAGAGGCTGCCGAGGCTCAGCGTGGCCAGGGTGGCCGTCGTGGCCGCGGAGGTGATGATGGCCGACGCCCGGCCGACCTCAGCGGTGCTGTAGCCGCGCGCGGCCACCGTCCAGAAGACGAATCCCAGCACACCGGTCGCGGCGCTGGAGGCGATGACCGCCATGATGTCGATCCCGAGCGCCCGTCCCCGCAGCCAGGACCGCCGCCCCGTCGTGGATCCGAGCTCAGCGTTCGTCACAGAACTCAGTGATGGGCAGTCCGACGTGGCGTGATTCGGTGGGGACGTAGCCGAGGAGGTGGTCGCCGGTTTTGAGTTCGGTGACGTTGTTGACGGTGCCGCCGGGTCCGAGGAGTCGGACGTGCCAGTCGTCTTGGGTGATGACGTTGATGGTGGCTCCGTCGGGGGTGGTGGCGGTGATGGAGAGTAGGGGGCGGCGTTCGATTTTGACTCGGCCGATGCGGACTTCGCGGGCGGTGCCGTCGCTGCGGATGGCGAGGATGGGTTGTCCGGCGCGGAGTTCGGAGACGTAGCGGGTGCGGTTGTCGGGCATCAGGACGTAGGAGTGCACGGCGCCGGCGTTCCAGCGGAAGGGGCGGGTGGGCATGTAGGGCAGGGGGTGGGTTTCGCTGCAGGACAGGAACATTCCGCTGGCGAAGGAGCCGATGAGGCAGCCTTCGTCGGTTTCCAGTAGTGAGCAGGTGTCGATGCAGGCGCGGTCGCCCATGCCGATGTGTTCGATTCCGGTGACGGTGAGTTCGACCAGGGGGATGGTGTGGTGGCGGTGGGTGACGACTTGGGCGAGGGTGGCGACGTCGTCGGGGCTCGTGGGGGTCAGGAGGAGGCCGTCGGAGCCGTGTTCGAGGACGAGTTTGACGATTTCGGCGTCGGTGATGTCGTTGACGACGGTGACGGTGTGTCCGCCGGAGTTTTCGGCGGCGGCGATGACGATTTCGAGGGGGATCTTGGTGGGGTCGGTGAAGGTCAGGACGGTCCAGGGGGTGCTGCGGACGGCGTTGCAGGCTGTCTGCAGGGTGGTGGCGTCGGAGACGATGAGTTCGGTTCCCCATTGGGACTGGCCCGATGGGGGGTTGGTGTTGTGGTTGGTGCTGGTGGACAAGACGATGTCGACGGTGAGGTCGGTCAGTTCGTCGGGTTGGTGGTCGGCGGTGACGGCCAGGATGCGGCGGATGGTCGGGGGGAGGTCGCTGAGCAGGACCAGGTCGTCGGAGACGATGCCGTCGATGCGGTGGTGGATGGCCGCCTGCAGCACCGCATCCCGCAGATCGCCGGAAACACCACGCAAGTCGATCCAGGCGAAATGCTCTACCCGCCGGCCCTCGCCGTTGCCTACGGCGGGAGTGATGTTGTCGGTCACGATATCGGATACGTCGCTCATGAACTGGGTCCTCTTAGATGATGAAAGTTGGTCATTGTCAGTCTGTTTCGAATCTCTGCGCGGCGCCGGCGAATCACGGCGCTGGGCCCTCGAGGGGCGACCAACAGCCTTCCGAGCCTAACCCACACGACGGCGGAGAACTGCTGCAGGTGCAGGTGTTGTGCCGGGTGCGTACCGCCACGACGCTGGCCGCAGGGGAGTCGCCGGATCGGAAGTCCATCAGCTACCCCCGATCCCGAGCGCGTCGTTCTGCTCGGGCGCGACCCAGTTCCACCATTCCTCGCCGGAGCCGGCATGGAGGTAGATGACGGTTTCCCCGTCGCGGTACACGGCCTCCCACTTCGGGGAGGCGTCCAGGTACTCCCGGAACTCGGCCACCCCTTCGGGCCGGTATCGACGGTAATACTCGATGGCCCGCTGCGACTGCTCGCTGAAGATCATGTAGGTGTCGAAAGGATGCTGCTCGACATTCCACTCCAGGTCGCCCAACTGTTCCCGGGTCGGGAATTTCGCCCGGTCCCTACCCAGGTCCATACTGATCGGCTTGTCGAAGTCCGGGAACTTCAACGTCTGCTCGGCATAGGGTGCGCCGATCCGGGCGGGCATACCGCTGGGATGCATCATCATGATGCGGGTCCCGGGTCGAGCGTCGGCGGTGATTTGCTCCATGAGCGCGATCTGGTGCTTGGTTTCGTAGACGAAGGGCCACAGCGCCACAAAGGAATTCAGACTGGCCAGCGAGATCACGGCCATCCCAAAGGTTGCGGCGACGGCAGGTAGCGCGATGCGGCCCCGCGCCGGCCGCTCGAGCGCCCACACCAGCAGGGGAGCGATGAGGAATCCCAAGCCCAACAGGCTGTACAGGTAGACCCGGAAGATGGCCTCGCCGCCGTAGCTCATGCCGAGGAGCATCAGCAGGGGACAGAACGCCAGGATGGCTGAAACCAGCACCGGCCGACCATTTCTGCGCAGCCACCAGGCGGCTCCGAGCGCGATCAGGAACACTGCCGCCGACACCGAACGACACACCGCGGAGGTGAACCAACTCGCCGGGGTGCCGACCGCGTCGCCCAGATTGCTCTCGGCGTTCTTGACGGGACTGGTGCCGGAGAGCAATCCGTACGGGGCCACCGCTTCCAGATTCATCAGCAGGTATCCGCCGGCAACGGCGGCCATCACCAGCAGGATCCACCACGGTCGGACCCGCTTGGCGATCATGAGCAAGGCGGTGACCAGCAGCAGCCAGTACGGCGTCAACTGATGGGTGGGCACGATGGCCACGAACGGAAGGATGGCAAGGATCCCGGCCGTTCGATGCTCGCGGGATCTGATGAGGAGCGTCAGCAGTCCGATCGCCATCACCAGGGCCCAGGACTGCGGCGAGAAGTAGTCCTGGCCGACCCAGTTCACGATCTCGATGACGAAGGCGGCGGCTATTGCCACCAGGGGACTGAATCCGAAGGCCCGTGCCGCGCTGTAGACGACCACCGAGATCAGGATGTGAATAACCGGCGTCCAGACGTGCGCGAGGGTCGTCGGATCGAGGCCGGTGACATCGCAGAACCAGGTCATGGCGACGAAGAAGGACGGCCACTTGGTGTAGATGTCGGTTCCGGGCGGCATGATCAGACCGTGCTGCTGGATGTAGTCCACCACCGCGATGTGCTTGTACGTCCAGTCATAGAGCGGTATTTCGGTCGCGACGAAGGTGGTGACGCGGGAGACCGTGATCGCGCTGCCAAGTGCGAACACTGCCGCGGCCAGTTGACGGGCGCGGATGGCCAAGGCGAAGGACACCGTCGTCAGCATGATGGCGACACCGATCAACGGCCCGGTTCCGGAGAACAGCAGGCCGTAGAGGCTGGCATCGACGCCGGGTAGGCCCGGCACACTGACGGCCCAGACCGTCAGCGCGATGATGCTCAGCACGAGCGAGGAATTCAGCCGTACCGCAGGTACTTTGACCGTGCTGCGCAGCGACTCCATGGTGGGCACGCCCGGCCAGCCGTTGCGGTGGTACCACAGTCCGCTGCTGCCCAGGACTGCGACGACGCCGACCACGAGGATCCCGTGGGGATCCCACCGGTAGGACCACATGGCGCCCACGGTCACGAGCGTCACCGCGGACATACCCAAGGCGAGGGTCACCCCAGCGCGGCCGCGGACGGGGACGCTGACCCAGCTCAGGATCGCCGCACCGGGCGCGACGGCGATGAAACCGGCCAGCAGCAGAGCGCTCAGCCACGGCGGCAACGGGATCAAGGCGAACAGACCCAGAACCGCTCCGACGGCGGCGAGGTCGGCGGGTCGACCCGAGACCCGTAGGCGTGGCTGATCGGCAACGGCCGGCACGTGGACCACGTCGGTGCTCGGTTCGACGGGAGTGCTCAGTGCTGGTTGGGTACTGGCTAGTTGGATGCTGGTGCTCATCACGCCCGGTTCAGGGATGAGTGCGCAGCGCCGGCGGTAGCGGCGAGCGGAACAGGGCGGCGGCCCTGGCGCCGCCCGCGCCACAGCGCCCACGGGCCGCCCAGTACGGAGAAGATCTCGGTAGCGCCTACTCGACGGGGGACCATGCCGTTGAACTCGCTCTTGGGCGCAGCGATCGCACCGTAGGCAAGCCCGCGATCCGCGGTGTCGCGCAGTCGCCGGCGAGCGACCGTGAAGGCAAGGCGGCGACCGTCGCGGTCGAGCATCACCTTTGTGGCCCAGGCGCCGAAACCCACGCCGTAGCCCGTGGCCTGCTCCAACAGGGTCGACGCTTCAGCACGGTGTCGATGCCAGACGATCGCCGCGGGATCGTTGACCAAGACGCGGCCGGCCATGACGAGTCGATAGAACATATCGATGTCCTCACCGCCCCGGGTCGGCGAGCCGGCCCCCAACGCCTCGTCGAATCCGCCCATCTCGATGGCCTCGGCCCGTTTGATCGCGAAGTTCGCGCCGGTTCCGTAGCGACCCACCTGAAAGGGGAACAGCGGGACGCCCGCGGGCTGGTCGTCCATCGAGAAACGGGTGGGCACCAGTGTGGATGCCCACGACACGCGTTGGTCGAAATAGGCTTGGGCCGCGGTCCGGAGTTCACCGCTGGGGACCAGGCCGCAGATGCACGCAGCGTCCGGGTTCCGGGCGAATCCTCTGGCCAGAGCGCGTAACCAGTGGGGGTCTACGACCACATCGTCGTCGGTGAAAGCCACGATCTCGTGGCGGGCGGCGCCGACTCCCGTGTTGCGAGCGTTGGACAGCCCCGGCTTGGGTTCGACGACGCGGCGCACCCGCGGGTCGGCGAGCTCGGCGATCACCCGTGCGGTCTTGTCGTCGGGCGGCGCATTGTCCACGACCACCACCTCGAACTCCGGGTAATCCAGCGCGGTGATCGAGGCCAGCGCATGGGCCAGGTCCTGCGGGCGATCCCGGGTGCACACGACCACCGAAATAGGCAGCGCCACAGCGGGATCAGACTTTTCCCGGGTAGTAGGTTCAGTGGGTATCGGCAGCGTGACGGTGCCGTCGACGATCTCGGCCTCGACGAAGTCGAGCAGATCCAGGTCGTCGCGCAACAGGACGCGCGCCTTCCGGTAGTGATCGGCGCCGACGGGGCGCACCTCCACCTGGCCGCGGGCCCGGTCGTCGGCAGTGACCTCGAGCCAGCCGACCCAGCGCGCGTGGGGGCTGCCGTCGGGCGCACCGTTGCTGGGCATCGCCGCTGCAAGTTCGCGGATCATCAGATATTCCTCACTCGTACCCAGTCAACGAGCATCGTGACCGGAAATGGGGTGGTGTCGTCCGCCTGCCCGGGCCATTCGCCACCGACGGCAAGGTTCAACAACAGAAAGAACGGCTGGTCGAACACCCAACTCGTGCCGGGTTCCAGGTTGTACTCGGTGATGGTGACCAGGGTGACGTCGTCGACACCGGTGACTATCCGCCCGGGCGTGCGTTCCACCCAGTAGGTACGAAATTCGACGGCGAGCGGGAACGGGACCGGGCCGCTGCCCGAGATCTGTTGTCCGCGTTCCGATCCGGTCTGCGGCGCGTGCACACCCGTGTGGTACTCGGTGGCGTCGTTCAGCGTCTCGATGACGTCGATCTCCCCGGCAGCCGGCCAGCCGACCTCGTCGATGTTGGCGCCG
>Ga0265293_10007402_pt1 | contig 16920 bp, 17 predicted proteins | sample Munlanlewell138R_FD_192505 | JGI IMG/M metagenome (GOLD analysis project Ga0265293, IMG submission 192505) | Leachate microbial communities from a municipal landfill in Southern Ontario, Canada - Leachate well 138R | ecosystem: Engineered > Solid waste > Landfill > Unclassified | place: Canada...
TTCCCAGGCATATTTGGCGGCGGCTTTTATCTTAAACGGGTTTAATGTAAAGTTTTTGCCAAGCGAGTAAATCTGACGGTATAAATAGCGCTTGCCGCGGCTGTAATCAAACTCTATTTCCAGTATAGGGGGAACTCCCGGCACTACCGCTCTGGCCAGGTCGGGTAAAGCCAGAAATCTGGAACAGTTATATACTTTTTCAGATGTGCTGCGTACCACCGGAATCAGGAGCTTATCGCATTTATCACTCAAATAAAGCACATGCCCGATAAATACCTTCACCGGCAGACAGGTATCCGAAACGACCAGTGAAGCTCCCTGTAAAATCAGCTTTTGATTGGTATTTTCCGAAACGATTATCTCAGCGCCGAGTTTTTCCAGGAACGCTTTCCACATAGGAAAGTACTTATAGTAGAGTAATGCTCTCGGTATTCCTACTTTACAGGACATAGTCTTTTCCCCTGAATAATGCAAAAAATAAAACGTAAAAATATCTAGACATGTTATTTGCTACACTGTATTCCGTTTAATATACTGTCTATGGATTGCTCTATGAACTGGGTGTCATTGAGACTGCTGGATTTAAATATATCCTTTGTAAAAATGAACATAAATATAATCGAAAAAAGACAGCGGGCGGTAACCTCGGTATTATGCGTTTTCAATTCACCGGCAGCTATCCTGGAAGCTAAAAACTGCTGTAATATCGCCGCCCCCTCGCTCGATAAGCTATCCCAGACTTTCTTAACTTCTGTGTTGGAGTGACCTTCCTGAAGCAGTATACGGATGGAGTTCTTTTCCTGCTCCAGCAAAGCGGAAAACCTGACGGCAGTATTTATGAGAACCTCGCGGCAGGGTTTTTTGGTATTTGTTAAGATTCTCCTCATCTGTGGTAGAAAACTGCGCTTTTCAACCGCTGCTTCCAGTAATTTTTCTTTACTGGGGAAATAGTGGTATAAAAGCCCGCTGGATATGCCGGCGCTTGCAGCGATGTCTTTTACCGTAGTTTTGGCAAATCCCCCTTCGGCAAACTTGGATATAGCAGTATCTAACAGAACAAGCTTGCGCTTTTCCATTTGAGACTTTCTGGAATTTGGTTTTTCTAATACTGTTTTCATTGAACGCTAATTCAATGGAATAATAGCATTTAGAATTTTTACTGTCAAGGCTGAATTATGCCTGTAGAGATACAGTATTCACCGCAATAGATAAGCTGGCATTTTTAACAATTTATAATAAGAATAAATGGCACTACTGGTATTCTTTGGGCACGGCGCAAATCATTACAAAGTCTTCATCAGAAGAAGTGTTTTTATACTGGTGTTTTTCATCCGGCATAACCAGCGCAAAATCGCCCTCTTTAACCGGGTTTTCACCGTTTTCGGTAACAAGAACCGCATTACCCTTGATGACATAGTTCATATGCTCATAGGGATGCGTATGGAAGGGAGTATTGCCGCCCGGCTTAATGGTAAAAACTCTGAACGAGAAGGTAGGAGCTCCATCGTCTTTCGATAACGGAATCTGTTTGTAGATATCCTTTGCACCCTCCATTTTCGGAACAGTCTTTTCAACTTTTGATAAATCGGTGATATACATTGCAATCTCCTTTCGAACAAGAGATATTTACGGAACAGATTATACATTTAATTCGGAGGATGGACAAAAACCGGGTATTAACCTACCTGTTCTTGTCAAAAGTAATAGTATAAAGGGCTTCAAAATCGGGGTCCCTGAATGTTAGGCTGCATTGGTCTCCGGCTATCGCGATATCCAAAAATGCAGACTGATTGTCCGTATACCAAATGCTTGCCGGCGAAGTGTATGTGCGCCCCGGGTCCGGCAGACATCCGAAAGCGCCGCACACGGCATATGTAATGCCGTTTTCTTTCAGAAGTTCAACATTATGCGCATGCCCCGAGCATACCAGGTCGACATTATATTCATTAAAAAGGGGAGTTATGCTGTTTATGGTTTCCGCATTATCGTACCATTCCCATCCGAAGGCATAAATACCGGAAGCATAGTAAAATCCGTGGCTTAATATAATCGTCCAATCGTCTTCGGGAATATCTTTTAATTGCTGCTCAAACCACTCGGCTTGAGCTTTGGTATAGGCTTCGGCGCTCCATTCTAGGTCAAGCACCAGAAAATGAACGTTTCCCGCATCTATTCTGTACCAAAGCCGAGATTCGGTTTTTGTATCCAGCCCTTCGGGGGCGCAATAATTCAGATAACTATCAAGCCCGCAAAAGAGTGTATCGTGATTGCCGGGGGCGTAGCGTGTAGGAATAATCGAAGTCGCTGTATTAAGTGAGCGGAAGGCTTCGTCCCACTCGTTGTTGTTGAAGCCGTATTCAACCAGGTCTCCCAAAAAGAAAAACATATCGAACCCGTTATCAGGGTCGGCAATTTCGTAAAGCATTTTTTCAGTTAAATCGTTTCTGGAATTCGGCGAGCCGTAATGGGCATCGGAGGCTATCGCAAAGCGCAGCTGACCGTCGATCGATGGTGTTGAAAAATAAGCAATCTGCTCATCGTTTACCCGGTAATGATATCGTGCGTCCGGTTTCAGGTCATTCATGATAAACAGATGCTCTCTGGTTTTAACATCCTCTGTCATCGTCAGGCTGTTATTAGCATCACCCCATGTCATTGTAGAACCGGACACCGCATCGGCGGTGGTAAAATATACAGCCATATCCGGGATGCCATAATCGCCGGTATCATTGGTTAAGAGCAATTGTGGCGGTGTGTCTATATACTCCGGAGAGAATATACCGCCCAAAACCGAAAATGCTACCGGAGGTATAATAATTGCCGGTATGGAAATTACTATAATTAATACAGAGAACCACTTCACGCCGGTGGTGTTTTTCCGGATTTTAATCCATAAATATAATAATCCAAGACCTAAAAGTATTAAACCGAATATGGCGAATATTATAAAGACCGTGTTGAAGAATCCGTTTACTCGGAAAAGCCCGATGGTTCCGTGCTGTGAAAAAGCCCATATAAAAAAGGCAATAATAAACAATGCCCCGGTCAGGGCGATGATTTCAGGAATATGTTTTTTGATACTGTTCATCTGATTGATTATCCGGATTCGGTTTATACAATCCTTACAGAATATAGTAGAGACAACTTCGGATTGTGTCAAGAATTGTATTATTAACTTTATAGTATCTTGTTTACAAAGTTACAATCTGATAGAGTAAAGCCTGATGATAATAAGAAACAGCTCAGAAATCGGTTCTACGCCTTTACGACGGCATGCTGTAGAGATACTGGAAGCCGGAATTGAAGCCGTTTTACCCTCTAATGTAATGCCGAAGGCACTTTTGTACTATCCGGAGAATCAGACGCTTTCGGTTAACGGCTGCTCTTATCAACTCGACAAGCGCATCTTTGTTATCGGTGGCGGAAAAGCCGGCGGAAAAATGGCTGAGGCTATAGAACAAATCCTGCCTCAGTCGATTCTTATCGACGGGCTGGTAATCGATAAAAGCTCGGATTTCGATACTAAAAAGATTAAGGTATTTGCTGGTGGGCATCCGATACCCGACGGTAGGGGTGAGCAGGCGGTTAAAAAGATGCTTTCTCTTAAAGAAAAATATAATATCAATGAGTACGATACGGTTATCTGTTTGCTATCGGGCGGCGGCTCGGCGCTGATACCTTATCCGTCGGATGGCATTACTCTTGCCGATAAACAAACTGTTACCGCTAAACTGCTGTGCTGCGGGGCGGAAATCGGGGAAATAAATACCGTTCGCAAGCACCTGTCACGCGTCAAGGGCGGCCGGTTGGGGCATTATTTTTCTCCTGCCGGAGTGATAACACTGATAATATCGGATGTCATCGGCAACGACCTTTCAGCGATAGCCTCCGGTCCTACTTATCCCGATGCAACAACCTTTGCCGATGCCCTTTTTGTTCTGGAAAAGTATGACCTCATCGATAAATTGCTGTCGAATGTCATTACATTGCTGCGTAACGGAGCGGAAGGTAAAATTCCGGAAACTCCCAAACAACTTGATAACTGTTATAACCATATTATTGCCGATAGCAATTTGACTCTAGAAGTGATGAGGCGAAAAGCCTTAGAATCGGGGTTTAATCCTTTAATTATCACCTCCGGGCAGAGGGGGGAAACAACGGCGGTTGCCGTAAACAGGGCATTCGAAATATTAAACGGAAAATACGGTGAATACGATGCTTTAATAATCGGCGGGGAAACCACGCCGGTTCTGCCCGAAAAATGCGGCATCGGCGGGCGCAACCAGCACTATGTTGCCTCTTCAATGTCAATATTAGAAAACCTGCCGGGTAAGTGGCTGGTTGCCGCTATGGGAACAGACGGGTCGGATTATATGCCGGGCATTGCGGGGGCAATAGCGGACAATGACACTGTGCAAACTATTCACGAACGTTCTCTGGATGTCGAATCATATGCGTGTCACTATGATAGCAATACTCTCTTTAGCAGCATCGGAAACAGTCTGATATTAACAGGCGATACCGGAACCAATGTCGGAGATATAATGCTTTATCTTTTGACGAAGTAGATAGTACCGTATATTTACGATTTAAGGAAAGCTAAAATATCAGCGGTAAACTCCTTTTTCATTAGAGCTCCGTGGCCAATACCTTTGTAAAGAATCAGCTTACTGCCCTGGATGCCTTTTGCGGTGTCTTCAATCGGCCCGTAGAAAAAGTCCTCATCACCGCCTATAACGAGTGTGGGGCATTTGATTTCTGCCAAACGCCCCTTGAAATTGTGCCTGTCTTCCGCTTCTATTTCGGTAATACCGTCCGAGGCATTATCTTTTGAAATCATTGTTCCTGCAAATAGCCACATCATCATCTTGGCAAAAAAGAGCGTAAAGCCACTCATTATTCCGTCCATTAGCCTTAATGAAGCAGAGCGTGTTTTACCTGCCCGAGCAAGAGTGGCAACCTCAAGCTGCAGCGCTTTGCCTTTTTCGTTGAGGCGGTAGCCTGTGCCGGCAAGAATCAATCGCCTAACCAGTTCCGGATGGTCGGCAGCGAAGTAAAAGGCAATTGAGCCGCCCGTTGAAAGTCCCATAATATCGACCGGATAATTCAATTCCTCTTTAATCATTACAGCGTAATCATCTGCCATATCTTTCATATCATAACCCGGAGGGAGGTTGGGTTTGCGACGCACCTGATAGACAGTATATCCGGCGGCAACCAACTTTTTAATATAACCGTACATTATCAGTTCTCTGCTTGCGGGTGGTTTATGAGTGAAATCGAGCCCGTCAAATATTACCAGTGTGGATTCACTATCCCCGATTCGAATGTAAGGCAATCCGTTTTTGGAGTAACCGCTAACCGTAGTCGCCTTAGCCATAATACCTCCCGTTTCTTTATCTTAAATACCTGACGGGCAATATGCTATCAGTCTCAGATTGTTGATAACGGAGTTAAATTATACCAGCGGCAGCGTGAATGTAATGGTGGTTCCTTTTCCCTCTTCGCTGGTGGCGGAAATAGTCCCGCCGTGTGCCCTTACCAAATGCTTGGCAATTGCCAGTCCCATCCCTGTTCCCTGTCCGCTGCGCGATTTATCGGCTTTGTAGAAACGCTCAAAAATGTGAGATAAATCATCCTTTGAAATGCCGATGCCCTCATCGCTTATTTCTATAACTGCAAAGACTCCCTGTTTGCTGCTGAGAGCGGTTATGGTTTTACCGGAGGTGCTGAATTTAATGGCGTTGTGTATCAGGTTTATAATAACCTGTCGGATGCGTTCCCTATCTGCTTTTACCGGCAGTTGCCCTGATTCAAATTTGCATTTAAGAGCAAGTTTCTGCCGGTCTGCCTGAGGCTTGAGCTGAAGCAAAACTTCTTCGATTAGTTTGTTTATATCGACAATCTCTGTTTTTAATTCTACCTTGCCGCTTTCGATGCGTGAAAGCTCCGTTAACTCCGAAACCATCTGCGTCAAGCGGTCTACTTCATCTTCTATGCGGTTTAGGAAATCCTTTGCCGCAACGGGGTCCCGGGTGGCGCCGTCCTGAAGAGTTTGCGTCATAGCTTTGATTCCGGCAAGGGGTGTCCTGAATTCATGGGAAATGTTGCCGATTAGTTCTCTCCTGGTTGTTTGCAGACTCCTCAGTTCTGTAAGGTCCTGCAATAAGATTAGCGCACCGTTTAATCCGTCACTACTTATGGGAATAGCAATAGCCTGTATGAACTTTTTTAAGGCAATCGATTCGAATTGAGTGGTTTGTTGTTTTCCTGTATTTAAGCATTGTTTTAATATCTCATTTAACTGATGGTCGCGGAAGACTTCTATCAGAGGCTTTGCCGTAGTTACTGTATCTTCAATGTTTAATATTTTCAGACAGGCCGTATTTATCAGGGTTACGTTACCATCTCTGTCTGTCATTATAATGCCGTCGGTCATATTTTCCAGAATGGTCGATAGTTCAGCCTTATCGGCGGATATTTTTTCAATCATCTGCTTGATTTTTAGGCTCATTTCGTTGAATGCCCGGGCAAGCTGCCCTGATTCATCGCTACTTCCCGAGGTGATTTTATAATCGAAATCTCCATCAGAAATTCTACGTGCTGCCCTAGTTACTTCCGTTATAGGTCGTACGGTAATCGGAGTAATTATCAGTATGGCTATTATAACAAAGGCGGCGGCAACTGCTGTTGCCAGAATAATATTATTGATTACGGTATTTATAAAATTATTGACCTGTGTGATTGGAAGTGCGGTGCGGGTTATTCCTAAAATATCATCTCCGTCGCTAATCAGAATTGCCACATACATCATCTTTTCGTCCAGTGTGGTACTGTAGCGTGTGCTTTCCCCATAACCTGAAGCGAGGGCATCTTTTACTTCAGGTCGAGAAGAATGGTTTTCCATAGAAAAAGGGGCTTCATCGGAATCCCCGATAATGGAGCCGTCAATCGCAATAATGGTTATGCGTTCCTCAATATCCGCTCCCAACGTCTTTACCAGTTTATCTATCTCATCTATGTCGGCTGTATTTCTCAAGTAGGGAAGACATACTTCGGAAATAATTATCGCCTCGTTTTCAAGCTGTTTAGCCAGATTGGCAAGTTGGGTATTCTTTAGAGAGTTAGTAAGGAGTATTCCGAATATGGTCATACTGACAACAATCAGTAAAACAAACCAGAAAATGATGCGCCACTTGATGCTGCGAAACACTACTTGCCTTCCATTTTATAACCGCTGCCGCGTACGGTTAAAAGTAATATCGGTTTTTGCGGGTCTTCTTCTATTTTCTCTCTAAGCCAGCGAACATGTACATCTACGGTACGGGTATCGCCATCGTAATCGTACCCCCAGACCTTTTCCAATATTTGTTCGCGTGACAGAACCAACCCTTTGTTTTTAATAAAGAGCTTCAGCAGGTCGAACTCTTTGGGGTTAAAATCTGCCGTTCCCCCTTTGATTTTTACTGTGTGTGATGCTGTATCGATTTCTATATCGTGGTATTTTAAGAGCGTGTCCTTATCTTCTGCCGGTTGCTGCATCATCTTAACGCGGCGCAGCATGGCAGCTATGCGTGCCGTAAGTTCTCTAATACTGAACGGTTTGGTCATGTAGTCATCCGCACCGATACCCAACCCGATTATTTTATCCGTTTCATCTGTCTTGGCGGTTAACATCAAAATAGGAACCGGCATTTCGCTGCGCAGTATGCGGCAAACTTCCAGCCCGCTCAGTTTCGGAAGCATCACATCCAGAATTAAAAGGTCGGGCTTTTCGCGACGCGCCGCTTCCAGCGCCTCCGCACCGTCGGCGGCGGTAACAACATCATACCCTTCCTTTCTCAGGTTATACCTGAGAGTGGCAAGCAGGTTTAAATCGTCCTCGACAACCAGTATTTTATCAGCCATATTTCTGCCTCAAAATTATTATAAGTATAAATGCTTTTAACGTTAATTAAAAGACGCATCATTTAAATATCCATATTATTTTCACTGAATCTAAACATATGCCGTACGTATTCTTCGTCACGATAAGGATATACGAATGATGTTAAGGCCGTTCGTGGAGCCTGTCGAACCATAACGGTGGCTACTGCCATTGAGGCTGCATTTAACTAAATTATAGTTATTAGTAATTTGAAGCACCCAGTTCCTCCATTTTACCGGTTACTATATAGATTATGCGTTCGCATATATTGGTGACCCTGTCCGCGCTGCGCTCCAGATTATGAGCCGCCCATATCAGTCTTGTAGCTCGTGTGATTGTCCTGGGGTCTTCAATCATAAATGTTAAAAGTTCACGGAAAACCTGGTCGTAAAGGTTGTCTACATCATCATCCTCGGCAATTACCGCCCTGGCTTTATCTGCATCCTGTTTTATGAAGGCGTCCAGGCTTTTTCGCAGCATCAGGGTAGTCTTATCTGCCATACGCGGTATATCTATCAGAGGCTTCAAGTGTTCTTCATTTCCTATCATCAGCACGATTTTTGATATTCCGGCCGCATAATCCCCGATGCGTTCCAGTTCCGTGAGAATATTAAGTACGCTGATAATTGTGCGTAAATCTCCTGCCAGAGGCTGTTGTGTGGCAATCAGCTTTATGCATTTTTCTTCGATTTCAAATCTTTTACGGTTAATAAGTGCGTCATCACTGATTAATTGCTTTGCTATGTCGATATCGCGTTCTTTCAATGCCTTTATCGAAGTTATAATGGCTGCCTCTACCATACTTCCCATTATAAGGATGTCGTCCTGTATTTCACGCAGCCTTCTGTTAAAATCCGTTCTTATTTCCATTTTACTATTCTCCTTTGTAAACTTAGCCGAAACGTCCGGTGATGTAGTCTTCCGTACGTTTATCTTTGGGATTGGTAAATATCTCTGAGGTCGAGCCGTATTCGACCAGCGAGCCGGCGCGGTCGGGCTCCATCATAAAAAAGGCGGTGGTATCGGATACACGGGCAGCCTGCTGCATATTATGCGTTACTATGATAATAGTGTAATTCTTTGCCAGGGTGCGCATCAGGTCCTCGATTTTAAGGGTTGCCATCGGGTCGAGCGCGCTGCAGGGTTCGTCCATCAATATTACCTCAGGCTCTACGGATAGAACGCGGGCAATGCATAATCTCTGTTGCTGTCCGCCCGACAGGGCAAGCGCCGACTGTCCCAATTTATCCTTTACCTCATCCCATAAAGCGGCCTTTTTCAAGCTGCTTTCAACAATCTCTTCCAGTTCTATTTTACTCTTTTTGCCGTGTTGTTTGGGGCCGAAGGCGATGTTGTCGAAAATGGAAATGGGAAAGGGATTGGGTTTTTGAAATACCATGCCGACATTTTTACGCAGCTCGACCACATCCACATCTCTATCGAAGATATTTTTGCCGTCCAGTTCGATTGTTCCCTCGATGCGGCTGCCGTATATCAGGTCGTTCATACGGTTAAGAAGACGTAAAAACGAGGATTTACCGCATCCGGAAGGGCCGATAATAGCGGTGATGGCGCAGCCCGGTATATCCAGATTTATATCCCTTAGAGCCTGAAAACTGCCGTAGTAGAAGTTGAGGTTCTTTGCCTTTATCTTGTCGCCGCGGCAGTTTTGTCCGTTAAAATTATATTCTGTCATTTTATGAAATCCCTTTCAACCTTTTTTGGAAGCGTCCGGCCAGCAAGTTTGTCAGCGCATTGATAAGTATGATTATGATTATAAGCACTGCCGCTGTTGCCATCGCTTTGTCCATAGCGTTGGTTTCCATAGCCAGGTAAAAAACGTGCAGTGAAAGTGTTCTCCCTCCTTCGAGCAGTGATGAAGGCATGGCGGCGCTGCCTCCCATAGTAACGTAGAGGCAGGCCGTTTCGCCGATTGCTCTGCCGATGCAGAGAATAACAGCGGTTACTATTCCGGGGATTGCCGAAGGAAGTACTATTCTCGATATCATTTGCCACTTGGTAGTGCCCAGCGCCAGTGCGGCTTCGCGGTATGAATAGGACACCGCTTTTAAGGCTTCCTCTGTGGTGGTTATCATTGTAGGCAGAAGCAAACATACCAGTGTCAGCGCTCCCGACAGTATGGAAAAGTTAAAACTGAGCACAGTAACGAACAGCGCATAACCGAATAAGCCGAAAATAATGGAGGGTATGCCTGCCAGTGTTTCAATGCCGTAGCGAATAATTCTGGTCAGGCGGTTGTTAGGCGCATACTCCGAAAGATAAACGGCTGAACCGATGCCGATCGGAACCAGTAAAACCAGTGTAATGCCGATCAGGTAAAGAGTGCTGACGACGGTGGATAAAATACCCCCCTCGCCGGAAAGCCCGCCTTTGGGATTGGTGGATAGAAACTCCCAGTTTATTCCTGGCAAGCCCTGTATCAGGACATAGCCGATTATTACAATCAGTAAAAGCAGTGTAATGACACCGCCTCCCCAGATGCCCGCCATAGCCAGTTTTTGTGTTTGTTTAGCCGAGACGTTGCGCATTTGAACCTCTCTTTAAAAAGACAGTGGCAGCGCTGTTTAACAGCAGAATGAAGACAAAGAGCACTACACCGGTGGCAAATAGCGCACTTTCGTGAGTTCCGGTGGCGTAGTTAATTTCAAGGGCAATGTTGCCGGTAAGAGTTCTGGCGGCGTCCAAAAGTGAGTTCGGAAAAGCGATGGAGTTCCCGATAACCATTATCATCGCCATAGTTTCGCCGATGGCTCTCCCCATTCCCAGTACGACGCCTGCTCCTATTCCGGATTTCGCCGCCGGTAAAATAACCCCTTTTATTGTCTGCCATTTTGTTGCGCCTAAAGCGAGCGCTCCTTCACGGTAGGAAGCGGGAATCGCTCTGATGCTGTCTTCGCTGATGCTGATAATAGTCGGCAGTACCATTACCATAAGCACAATCGATGCTGTTAAGATGCTGAAACCGCTGCCGCCGATGTTACTGACAATCGGTACCAGCAGTACAAGCCCTACCAGTCCGTAAACTACAGAAGGGATTCCCACTAAAAGTTCTACCGCCGGTCGCAAAATACTACGTACCTTCGATGGGGCGACTTCAGCCAGGAGAATGGCGCAGGCGATACCCAGCGGCACTGCCATTATCATCGAAACGACGGTAACCGCAATCGAGCCGACTATCATAGAAAGAATCCCGTACTGGTCGATACCCGGTCGCCATACATTGCCGAATATAAAATCGAAAACGCCGATTTCCGAAAAAGCAGGTAATCCTTCCCTCAATATAAAAAGGGCTATAAGTAAAAGAATAACAACGGCAGTAAATCCGCTTATAAAGACGATATATTTTGCCAGTTTATCTGTAAAATAACGTGTCATCTCATTAACATCCTAACGGCAGAATAGCAGCCGTTTCATAGCTGCCTATTTCTGCCATCTTAAATTGTGAATGTGATTGATTCATATTTACTCGTTTCTTTATTAAAGAATTGAAATATAGTCCTCTGCCACAATTGCTTGTCCCGCAATTCCCTGGCAGAAATCAATATATTTTTTTACCAGCCCTTCGGGTTCTCCTTTGGTGAGGTAGAGAAGCGGCCGGACAATAGGATATGTGCCGGTTTTAGCGTTTTCTACCGTAGCTTCTACCCCGTTTATTACGATTGCATTGACATTCGAATCGAGATATCCGAAGGATATAAATCCTATGGCATTACTGCTACCGGCAACCGTTGTTTTTAAAGCTCCGTTGGATGATTGCAGGATAGCTCTATCTGTAATGAGCGTGTCTTCACCCATAACCATTTCCTCAAATGCCCCTCTGGTACCCGAACCTTCTTCACGGGCAGCTACTATTATATCCCCGTCTGCTCCACCAAGTTCATTCCAGTTGGTAATTTCTCCTGCAAATATTTGTTTTAGCTGTTCCAGTGTCAGTTCTTTTACCGTTTGTGAGGCATTCGTAATTACGGCAATGCCGTCATATGCCAGAACATGTACCTCGAGACCTAAGCTCTCTTCCGATTCCTTCAGCTCACGGGAAGCAGCCCCTATATCGAGTGTGCCGTCCGCTGCCGATTTTACACCGACACTGGAGCCTCCCCCTGTGATTGTTACTGTAGTCTGGGGGAATATTTCCATAAAAGCGTTGGATAAAGTTTCAGATACCGGTTGTACAGTTGTAGAACCGCCGATTGAAATAGTTCCGGAAAGTTCTCCCGACTCGGTAACTGTTTTGGTGGTGGTACCTTCAGAGCCTCCGCTTTTACATCCTCCCAGCAGTCCGGTCAGCAGAAGCACACCTGTTCCTGCCAGAAATTCTCTTCTTGAAAATCTATTTTTTAGCGTTTCTTTCAACTTATTTTCCCCTTTTATATCTTTTAATAGCATTATTTTATAAACAGATGGTTGAAAGTTCGTTATTTATCTGTGCCCGTATGTTGTTTTTTATCAGTACATCGGGGTGATTGTTAATCAGGTGCAGAATTCCCTCTGCGCTGGCAAGGTTGGTAGCAAGTGGCACGTTGTGCACATCGCATACCCTTAAAAGTGCGGTAATGTCGGGTTCGTGAGGTTGTGAACTGAGCGGGTCTCGCAGAAAGATAATCGCGTTGACTATTCCGCCGGCTACCATCGACCCGATTTGCTGGTCTCCGCCCATCGGTCCGCTCTGCATCAAGGCTACCGTCAAGCCTGTTTTCGACTGAATTTGTTCACCGGTGCTTCTGGTGGCTACCAGGTGCAGCTTTTCCAGTGTTTCCCTGTAGGTGTGCGCCAGTTCGACCATGTCTGCCTTCTTCGAGTCATGGGCAACCAGCGCCAGTGTAAATCTTTTCATTTTTTTCTCCTTCTTCATCATTCAATACTAATTGTAACCAGCATTGTTTAAAGGAGATTTAAGGTTTTGTTAAAAATATGTTAAAAATCACATCTTAAATAAAATTATTTTGATATATTGTTATTGGTTGTTTACATAGGTACAATATAAGTCAGTCATAATGTCAATAAAAATAATGTGAAGGAGTGGATTAGCAATGGGGAAATACGTATGCACGGTTTGCGGCTGGGTTTATGACCCCGCGGTGGGTGACCCCGATAGCGGCATTGCTGCCGGTACTGCCTTTGAGGATATACCCGACGATTGGGTATGCCCGGTTTGCGGTGTATCAAAAGATATGTTTGAAAAGGTTTCTTAGCCGCTCATTTTTTAAGTATTGATTATTGAGGAGGTATTCCGATGGTTGTTCAAATTGCAGAAAACGTTTACCAAGTAGGAGTAGTCGATTGGGCACTAACGCATTTTCATGGGCATGAACTTTCTACCCATCGCGGTTCGTCGTATAATGCCTATTTAATAATGGATGAGAAGGTTGTTCTGGTCGATACTGTCTGGACTCCTTTTCAGGACCAGTTAATAGAAAATATACGCGAGGTTGTCGACCCGTCCAAAATAGATATCGTGGTTGCCAATCATGCCGAGGTAGACCACTCGGGAGGGCTGCCTGCCGTAATGAGGCATGCCAAGGATGCCACACTGGTGGTTTCTCAAAAAGGCAAAGAGAGCATCGAGGGGCACTATCACCAGCCGTGGAACTTTCAAACAGTAAAAACCGGAGATAAAATAAATATCGGTAAGAATGAGCTCGTCTTTATCGAAGCCCCGATGCTGCACTGGCCGGACAGTATGTTTACCTATTTAACCGGTAAAAATATCCTGATGCCCAACGATGCTTTCGGGCAGCATTACGCTACTGCTTTTCTTTACAACGACCAGGTAAACCAGGAAGAGCTTTACGAAGAGGCATTAAAATATTATGCCAATATTCTGACACCCTTCAGCAAACAGGTCTTAAGAAAGATAGATGAAGTGCTGGCTCTCAATTTGCCGGTTGATATGATTGCCCCAAGTCACGGAGTTATCTGGCGTAAAGAGCCGTTGCAGATTGTCGAAAAATACAGGGAATGGGCTGCTCAAAAACCCGAGCAAAGCGCGGTAATTATTTACGATACGATGTGGGACGGCACCCGCAGTATGGCGGAAGCCATCGGAGAAGGGATTGCAGAGGAAGGAATCCCTTACAAAATATTTCATGCCGGTTTAACGGACAGGAATGATATGGTTACCGAGATTTTTAAAACCAAAGCGGTTGTTGTCGGTTCTCCTACCTATCTTCAGGGGGTATTGCCTACACTCGCACCTATTTTAGAGGATTTACGCGGATTGAAATTTCAAAATAAAATCGGCGCCGCTTTCGGTACATACGGGTGGAGCGGTGAAAGCCCTCAAATTATTGAAGAACATCTTAAAAAGTGCAATATTCCTGTCGTTGCCGAGAGCGTAAAAGCCAAGTGGCAGCCGAAGCCGGAAGAGCTCGATAAATGCCGGCAGATGGGAATGGAAATTGCCCGCGCCATTAAGTCTGAATAAAAGCATAATAACGCAGCAATAATTATCGAGTTGTATAGAAAAGCCGTGCAGGGTTGCACGGCTTTTCGTTATCTCGCTGCAAAGTTGTTTATTATGAATCCATTTTGGAGATACTGTCACCGACAGTCATACATTCTTCCGATACCCGGTTGCAGTGTATTGCTACCTGCTGCAGGTGATATGCTTCGGCATCAAGGCAATTAGCCAGAGATTTCATCTTCTCTTCGTATTCTGCGAAAGCTTTTTGAATAGTTTCTAACAAGTTAAACCTTCTTTCTTTATTTTTGCTTTTTACTTTATATAAAAATATTGGTAAACGAAAACCCACCTGTTTCGAGGTGGGTCCATACATTGATGGTGTGCAACTATACTATGGAATTCGATTAATTGTCAAATTGATATAAGTAATGCCTCATTTAATAAAGCGGAGTGCTGCGTGATACAATAAAGCTATGAATGAAATTAAATATATTACCGATATGAACCCCTTGAGTTTGAGGGAAGAACTGCTGGCAATTGGGGAGCCGCCTTTTCGCGCAAAGCAGATTCAGCATTGGATTTATCAAAAACTGGCAGCGTCATTTGACGAAATGTCCGATTTACCTCTTTCTTTGCGCAGTGTACTTAATGATAAGCTCCGGCTGTGCACTCTCTCTCCCCGCGGAGATATGGTCAGTTATGGCGATACAATTAAAACACTTTTTAAACTTGCAGACGGCAAAACGATAGAATCTACACTGATGCATTATCCGGCGGAATCGGGAAAAGAAAGGAACACTGTCTGCGTATCTACACAGGTAGGCTGCCCGGTCGGATGTCCTTTCTGCGCTACCGGACAGCAGGGATTTGAGCGCAATCTGACAGCCGGGGAGATAATCGACCAGGTATTATATTTTGCGCGTCATTTAAAGGGTTTCGGTGAGGATAAAATTACCAACATCGTCTTTATGGGGATGGGGGAACCGTTAGCCAACTATGAATCGCTTTTACAGGCAATTGAGAGTCTTAATTCAGCTGACATGTTCGGACTCAGTGCTCGCAATATGACCATTTCGACAGCGGGGCTTGTTCCCCAAATAAACCGTTTAAGCGGAGAAAAACTGCAGGTCGGATTAGCCATATCGTTACATGCCGCAGATGATGCTTTACGTAACAGGCTGGTTCCTGTCAATAAGAAGTATCCGCTTAAGGAATTGATGGTAGCCTGTCGTAATTATTTCGATGCTACCGGGCGGCGCATCACTTTTGAATATGCTTTATTTGCCGGTATTAACGATTCATTATCTCATGCCCGCTTACTGGCACACCTGCTGCATGGTTTTAACTGTCATGTCAATCTTATTCCTTCCAATAATACTGCCAATAGCGATTATCGTGCTCCCGCTACGGAAGTTGTGCAATCCTTCAAACAGGAACTGGAAAGGCTGGGAATCAATGCCACAATTCGCCAGTCACGCGGGCAGGATATAAATGCCGGTTGCGGGCAGCTGCGCAGTCGCTTTAATAAATAGGGTTGTATAAAAAATAATAGTAATATATTTGAGACAACCAATGTTGTATTGTTTAACCATTGGCGGGGGTGTTTTTAGAAGTTTGGCTATCAATTTCGTCTGTTACTTTTACCGTTTCTATACTTTCATCCCCATTGGCACCGAGATTCATAACCGAAGGAATAAACGCCGCGAATAGACAAAGCAGCAGGGTGGCGGCACCGGCAACAAAGTATATGCAGCTTATGCCGAATGAATCTGCTAGCGGTCCGGCAATTATCAAACCCAGCGGCGTGGCAGCGGCGCCGATTGCTCCCACCAGAGAGAATACTCTTCCCTGCATGTTATTGGAGATTGTTTTTTGCATTATTGCTATGATGGGGGCGTTGGCAAACGTCAGTCCGGTACCTATTATAAAGCAGGCGGCGACTGCCAGCATAAATAAATCCAGGGAAGTGAAGCCGATGGCAATGGCGGCAGCTCCCGAAACGGCAACTCCCAAAAGAACGGTTACCATACTCTTTTTAAATCCTCCCCAGGCTCCCAAAATCAAACCCCCTACTATGACACCGATACCGAAAGCGGATTCCAGCCATCCCAATTTCAGCACGTCGCCTCCCAGATGTGTAGTTACTAAAATAGGCAGCAAAGTAAAAGGCGGTATCAGGAACAGGTTCAGTAATGCCGAGAGTATCATCAGGATTCTTAAGCCTTTCCACCCCCAGATATAACGAAAACCCTGAATCATTTCTTTAATTACAGTGGTCGCCACGGTTTCGGCGCTTCGTATTGTTTTAGGAATCGTGACTACTGCCAGAAATCCTATAGCTAGAGTAGCAGTAATTATATCGATGGATAATATTTGCTGCATCGGTAAAATACTCATCAGCAATGCCCCTGCAGGCGGTGCGGCAATATTGATGATACCCTGAAACATTTGCGTTAAGCCGGATATTCGTACCAGGTGCTTGGCAGGAACAATCAGGGGAATAGTGGCCTGCATGGCCGGGAAATGGAACGACTGGCCGATTGCCCGGGCTATCATCGCTACATAAATG
>Ga0265293_10007403_pt1 | contig 16919 bp, 15 predicted proteins | sample Munlanlewell138R_FD_192505 | JGI IMG/M metagenome (GOLD analysis project Ga0265293, IMG submission 192505) | Leachate microbial communities from a municipal landfill in Southern Ontario, Canada - Leachate well 138R | ecosystem: Engineered > Solid waste > Landfill > Unclassified | place: Canada...
TTCCCTTCACCCGCTCCAACTCCCGCCCGTTTCACGATCTTCAGCGCGATGCGCCGCCACGCGCGTGATGTGATTTCCAGACCCGTTCGATCCCATTGTGTTGGCCTGGAATCCAGGCCGGACTGCGCTTGCGCAGGTGCTGCGCCACTGTCATGCGGTGCACCCGGGGATGCGATATCGTCGGCCGGTCTTTTCAAGCTGGTGAGGGAGATACGGCAATGAATGCAATCAGGAATGTGCTGGCCCTCGGCATCGCCACTGCGCTGCTGGCGGCCTGTGGCGGTGGCGCCGATATCGCAGTCGATACCGCACCATCGCCGCCGGCGGCGGAAACCGCAGCGCCGGCTGTGGCTGAAACGCCGGCGCCGGCAGCCGTGGGCGACGGTGCGTTTGTCGTGGCCGAACTGGCGCGCTTCGATTATCCGTGGGCGATGACCTTCCTGCCGGACGGACGCCTGCTGGTGACCCAGATGAGCGGCGAGCTGAAGCTGTACGACCCTTCCGGCAACACCAGCGGCGACATCGGCGGCGTGCCGCAGGTGACGCATGTGGCGCAGGGCGGCCTCGGCGATGTGGTGCTGCATCCGCAGTACGCGGACAACCAGCTGGTCTACATCAGCTATGTCGGAACCGATGAAACCGGCCTCGGCGCGGTGGTCGCGCGGGCGAAGCTGGTGCTGGATGATGCCGGCGGCGGCCAGTTGCAGGATCTGGAAGCCATCTGGCGCCAGACCCCGAAAAAGAGCGGTGATGGCCACTTTGGCTACCGTATCGCGTTCGATGCCGAAGGCAAGCTGTGGATCAGTTCCAGCGAGCGCAAGGAGTTCGATCCGGCCCAGGATCTGGGCACCAACCTGGGCAAGATCCTGCGTCTGAACGACGACGGCACGCCGGCCGAGGGCAATCCTTTCGCAGATCAGGGCGGGGTTGCCGCGCAGGTCTGGACGCTTGGGCACCGCAATATTCTCGGCATGGCTTTCGATGCCGAGGGCCGGCTCTGGGCGCACGAGATGGGGCCCAAGGGCGGTGATGAGCTGAACCTGATCGTCAAGGGTGAAAACTACGGTTATCCGCTGGTTTCCAACGGCAACCACTACGACGACACGCCGATTCCCGATCACGCCACCCGGCCCGAGTTCCGCGCGCCGGTGGTCAGCTGGACTCCAGTGATCTCGCCAGCCGGCTTCATGATCTACGACGGCGCGCTGTTCCCGGAATGGAATGGCGACGGCTTCATCGGCGGCATGTCCTCGATGTCGCTGGTGCGCATCGCGTTCGATGGTGAAACCGCGAGCGAGGCACAGCGCTTCGACATGCAGCGCCGCATCCGCGAAGTGGAGCAGGGCCTGGATGGCGCAATCTGGCTGCTGGAGGACGGTACCCGCAAAGGCAAGGGCTGGCTGATGAGGCTGACCCCGCCGCAAGCTTGAGGCAGCGCCGCCGGAACGATGATCCGTTCCGCCCCGGCATCGCAGACGAGGCGGAGCCGCAGCAGCGGTTCCGCTTTTTCGTGGCTGCGCATTGGGTTGTGTCTTGCGCTAGGTGTCGCGCCGATCTTCGATCCAGGTGACCAGTGGTCAGCCGGCGCGATGCGGTCTCGCCAGGGCTGTTTTCGGTGTCGTGCCCAGCATCGGGCTTGAGTGGCGCGCTAGTGGTGCCAATGCCAGCGGTGCGGTGCGGGCCGGGATCAGCTGGTCGCTGCCCGAATGCGCCAGCGCTGCCTGTTCCTCGCTCCAGTGCAGCAGTTGCATCGTGCCGTCGCGGGCTTCGACCAGCGCGGTGCAGTGTTCGACCCAGTCGCCATCGTTCATGTAGAGCACTTCGCCGATGCGACGCAGGTTACCGAAATGGATGTGGCCGCAGATGTGGCCATCGAAGCCTGCCTCGGCGCAGGCCGCCGCGACGCGTTGCTCGTAGGCGTCGATATAGGTCATCGCGCCGGCCAGCCGGGTCTTGGCGATGATCGACAGCGGCAGGTAGGGCAGGCGCGCCATGCGGCGCAGACTGGCGACGGTGCGGTTCAGCAGGCACAGGCCGCGATGGCCGTATTCGCCGATCCATTCCAGCCAGCTGCGGCCGATGCGTTCCGGATCAAACTCGTCACCGTGGCTGACCCGGTATCGGCGCCCGTCGGCGCCCACGTGCACAGCCTCCAGCTGGATGCCGATGCCGCCCAGGAACTGGCCGCAGAGGCTGCGCAGCGGCGCGTCGTGGTTGCCGGGGATGTAGGTCACGCGGGTGCCGCGCGCGGCAATCGCGAACAGTTCGGACACCACGTCGCGATGCGCCTGCGGCCAGCGGCTGCGGTGCGCCATCGCCTGGATGTCGACGATGTCACCGACCAGATACAGCTGCTGGCAGCGCGTGCTGCGGAGGAAATCGAGCAGGTAGTCGGCACGGCAATCCGGTGTGCCCAGATGCACATCGGAAATGAAGATGCTGCGAAACTCCAGACCCATCGTGCTTCTCCACCTTCACGCCGGGCTTGCAGTGTTGGCTGCCGGCATCACCATCAGGTTGCGGCGCAGTGAAGTTTTCAAGACAGCGGCCGGTGGGGCGGCTTTACAGATCGGAGTGTCTTACAGGTCGATGCCGAACAGGTCGCGGGTGTAGATCTTGTCGGCCACGTCCTGCAATTCGGCGCTGCGGCGATTGGCGACGATGACGTCGGCCTGGCGCTTGAAACCGTCCAGATCGTGGGTGACCTCGGAGCCGAAGAACGCCGCTTCGTGCAGCAGCGGTTCGTAGACGATGACCTTGATGCCCTTGGCCTTGATCCGTTTCATCACGCCCTGCACCGAGCTGAAACGGAAGTTGTCGCTTTCGGCCTTCATCACCAGGCGGTGGATGCCGACCACGGCCGGCCTGCGCCGCAGGATGTCGTCGGCGACGAAGTCCTTGCGCGTGGTGTTGGAATCCACGATGGCGCGGATCAGGTTCTGCGGTACGCGCTGGTAATTGGCCAGCAGTTGGCGGGTGTCCTTGGGCAGGCAGTAGCCGCCGTAGCCGAAGGAGGGATTGTTGTAGTGCGCGCCGATGCGCGGGTCCAGGCAGACGCCGTCTATGATCTGGCGCGTGCTCAGCTGGTTGCTGGCGGCGTAGGTGTCCAGTTCGTTGAAGAAGGCCACGCGCATCGCCAGGAAGGTGTTGGCGAACAGCTTGATCGCCTCGGCTTCGGTATTGCCGGTCAGCAGCACCGGCGCGTCCGGGCGCTGGCTGGCTTCGCGCAGCAGATCGGCCAGTTGCCGGCCGCGCGCCGAATCCTCGCCGACCACGATGCGCGAAGGGTGCAGGCAATCATGCAGGGCCTTGCCTTCGCGTAGGAACTCGGGCGAGAACATGATCGCGTCGGTGCCCAGTTCAGCCTTCAGTTCCTCGGTGAAGCCGACCGGCACCGTCGATTTGATGACGATCAGCGCGTCCGGATTGATGCGCCGTGCCTGCTGCGCGGTGCTGCGCACCGATTCGACATTGAAGTGGTTGGTCTGGGTGTCGTAGTCGGTCGGGGTGGCGATGAAGATGCAGCGCGCCTGGCGGCAGGCTTGGTGCAGATCGGTGCTGGCATCCAGATGCAGGGTGTGGTGCGCCAGATGCTCGCTGATGTCCGGATCGATGATCGGCGAGACGCGGCGGCGGATCGCATCGACACGGGCCGGGTCGATATCGCAGACCGTCACCTGGTGGCGGGCGGCGAGCATCATGGCGTTGGACAGGCCGACATAGCCTCCGCCGACAACGGCGATCTTTTGCATGGCAGGTGCTTCGCACGCGCATGGAAGCGGGGCCTCGATGCTAGGCAGCAAACCTGACAGCAATATGTTGTTTCAGCCGGAATCTATGTGCCGCAGGTGGGACGCACTCTGTTGGCCGCGTGCGGGCGCGGCGGGAGAAGCAAGGAGTGGCCTGCGCGCAGTCCGGGGATCCGGATGTGGAGAGCCGGCCCCCTCAGTGCGAGCGGCGGGTACTGAAACGTGCCAGTTCGCCCAGCATCCGCGTATCGGCGGGAATCCGGTCCAGTGCGTGGTGCATCTGCTGCACGAGCTGTTCCAGCAGCTGATGCGAAGCGTCCATGCCGAGCAGGGCCGGATAGGTGGGCTTGTGGTTGGCGGCGTCCTTGCCGACGGTCTTGCCGATCAGTTGCGGATCGCCTTCCACATCAAGGATGTCGTCGCGGATCTGGAAAGCCAGGCCGAGCGCGGAGGCGAAGGCGTCGAGTTGTTCCTGCGTGCCTTCATCGGTGTCGGCCGCCAGTGCACCCAGGCGCACCGCGCAGCGGATCAGCGCGCCGGTCTTGGCGCCGTGCATGCGGCGCAGTTGTTCGGCATCCATCGGCTGCGCCGCAGCGGCCTGGCCGACGGCGGCCAGATCGATCGCCTGCCCGGCGACCATGCCCTGCATGCCGGAGGCCTGCGCCAGATCCTTCACCATCGCCAGCAGCGTGGCCGGTGGCGACGGGCTTTCGGTCAGTACCTCGAAGGCCAGCGTCAGCAGGGCATCGCCGGCGAGGATCGCGTTGGCCTCGCCGAAGACCACGTGCACCGTCGGCTTGCCACGGCGCAGCGCGTCGTTGTCCATCGCTGGCAGATCGTCGTGCACCAGCGAATAGGCATGGACCAGTTCGATTGCGGCGGCCGGGGCATCGAGCGTGGCGGGGTCGGCGCCCAGCGTGGTGCCGGCGGCATAGACCAGCAGCGGGCGCATGCGTTTGCCGCCATCCAGCGTGGCATGCCGCATCGCATCGGCCAGTGATGGTGCCTGCCGTTCGCGGCGCTCGATGGCGGCGGCGACGAACCTGTTGCAGCGTTCGATCCAGCCCTGGCGGATCGCGTCCAGTTCAGCCAGCGTCATCGAAGGGCTCGGCGCTGTCCGGATCAAGCGGGTCGGCCAGCAGGCGGACGCGCAGTTCGGCCTGTTCCAGAGCGGTCTGGCAGCGCCGGTACAGGCCGACACCGCGCTCGTAGGCGGCGAGCGATTCATCGAGCGAGAGATCGCCCTTCTCCATGCGCTGCACCAGGGCTTCCAGTTCATCCAGCGATTGTTCGAACTGGGCGACGGCGTGGGTGTCGTCCTTCGGAGTGGACGGGTCGGACGTGTCAGGCAACTTGGACATGCGGGGCAGTGTGGGCCAGGGTCGAAGTCCGGTCAATCCGGCCGCAGCATGATGCGTGTGCCGTGTTGCAATTGCCACCGGGCGAAGGCGTCGCTGTGCCAGCGCGCGGCTACGGAAAGCAACTGGTCTGCGCTGTCGAACAGCAGCGGCAGGCGGGCGCGTTGCCAGGGCGGCAGCCCGCTTTCCTGCAGCAGTTTTTTCAGCGTGCGCTGGTGGCCGCGAATTCGCAGGTGCTCCCCGCCGCGACGCGGGCGCACAATGAAATCCACCGGCTCACGCAGTGCAGGTTCGAATTGCAGCCGGCCCATACCGGCGGGCACCAGCAGCGGCACGGTGCCGTCCCAGTGCAGTTGCCAGTGCCCGGCTGGCGCGGTGGATGCCTCGTGGTCATCGCTGTCGAGCCTGCCATCGTCGGCGTGCAGCCATTCGCGGTGGCGGCGCAGGCGGGCGCCACGCCAGGCCAGTATCGGGGTGGCGTCGGCGCGGCAATCGACCAGTTCCGGCAACACCCGCGCCCAGATGCCGGCCGGCGGCCGAGGCAGGCCGAGCGCATCAAGCCAGGCACCGAGCACACGCCGCGCCAGTGCCGGCGGGATGCCGCGCAGTGCGGCGCAGGACAGCTGCCGCTCCGGTGAAAGATGGGCTGCAAGATGATCGCGGGCGATCTGTTCGAGTGCGTAGGCCTCTTCGCGCAGGCGCCGTGCGCTGGCGGCGATACGGAAGTCGGCATCGGGAAACGCTGCGCGCAGCACCGGCAGCACCTGGTGGCGCAGGCGGTTGCGTGCATGTTGCGGCTCGGCATTGGCCGGGTCGTGGATCACCTCAAGATCGTGCTGCTGCGCATAACGCTCCAGTGCGCTGCGCGGCACGTCCAGCAGCGGGCGCCACAGCAGGCGCTGCGCATCACCGGCCAGCGGCCGCAGCCGGCGCATGCCGGCCAGTCCTTCGTTGCCGGCACCGTGCAGCAGGCGCAGCATCAGGGTTTCGATCTGGTCGTCGCGGTGATGCGCCAGCGCGAGCAGACCGGGTGTTGGCAGTTGTGCAGCGAAAGCGGCGTGGCGGGCGTGGCGGGCGGCGGCCTCAAGGCCGTTTTCGCGGATGTCGTCGGCGTCCACCTGCACCCGGCAGGCGTGGAACGGCACTTGCCATTGCGCGGCGGTCGCAGCGCAGTGTGCGAGCCAGGTATCGGCGTGCGACTGGAGGCCGTGATGGATGTGCAGTGCGGCAAGACCGCGCGCGCGGGCTTCAGGCAGGTTCGCCAGCAGGTGCAGCAGCACGCTGGAATCCAGTCCGCCACTGAAACCCAGCCACAGCGTGCCGGGCGGCAGCAGCGCCAGTTCATCGCGCAGCGCCGACAGCCAGGGCGGCGCCTCCATCAGCGCAGCTCCTGCCAGCGCCCTTCGCGCAGGATCTGCAGCGCGGAAAAGCGCCGTTTGTAATCCATCTTCGGGTGTCCGGGGAGCCAGTAGCCGAGGTAGACGAAGGGCAGGTTGCGGCGTTGCGCCAGCGCGATCTGTTGCAGGATCGCGAACGTGCCCAGGCCACGGCGCGGGTGTTCGGGTGCATAGAAGGTGTAGACCGCCGACAGACCCTGTGGCATCACGTCGGTGACCGCCACCGCCAGCAGCTCCTGTTCCAGGCGCAGTTCGATGAACATGGTGCGGCCCCAGCGCGAGATCAGGAAACGTTCGAAATCCTCCGGTGTGGGTCCGGCCATCGGGCCGTCGCCGTGGCGGCTGTCCAGATAGCGCGCGTACAGATCGAAGGCTTCCTCGTGCGGCCGTGCAGGCACCGTGGCGATCTCCAGATCGGCATTGCGCGCAAGGCAGCGGCGCTGGCTGCGGTCGGGCTGGAAGTGCCGCACCTCGATGCGGCTGGCGGTGCAGGCATCGCAGTCCGGGCAGTGCGGGCGGTAGATGTGGCCGCTGGAGCGGCGGAAGCCGTGGTCCACGGCATTGGCGTAGGCCTGCGCCAGATACGGCGAATGCGGGTCGAGCACCAGATTGCGCGCCTGGCGTTCCGGGTAGTAGCCGCATTCGTGCAACTGCGTCTGGAACAGGCGGATCGGGATTTCCGGCGGCGGTACGCGCATTGTCATGCCGGCATCATCGCCAAGGCGTGCGCGGCAACGCAACGTCGCAGCCTGCGGGGATTTATTCCGGGCAATCCAGCCAGAGGTTCAGCGCATCGGCGATATCACGCCAGTCCAGCGCGGCGATGGCGCGGTCGTCGTGCACCGCGTACAGCACGCCGTAGGGGAAGCGCTCGCTCGCCACCGGATGCAGCGCGATGCCGTCGGTATTGCGCAGTTCCGGATGCCCGACGCTGCCCAGATAGTCGAGCGTGGCGCGGTCGAAGATGTGGAAGCGGTTCATCAAATCGCCGTCGCCCTGGTCGGTGGCGATCCAGTAGCCGTTGCCGCTGGGGCATTCGTACAGTGCGATGCCTTCCGGATCGCCCTGGAACAGGCCCGCGCCCAGGGTTTCGCCCTGGTGGCGGCCTTCGATCGAATACACCAGCGCACCGTTGCGGCTGAAGTCTGGATGTTCCTCGGCGATGATCAGTCGATCGAATGCAACATCGCCGGCGATCGATTCGACGTAGCGCAGCGCGCTGTCTTCGGTGGTGCCGCCGAAGCTGTCCAGCAGCCAGGCGCGCACCGGGAATTCGTCCAGCCGCACGCGGAAGCGCTTGATGCGCTGGTCCAGCCGTTCCAGTGCCGGCACCTGCAGGTGGCCCGGCTCCGGCCCGGCATCCTGATAGCTGTCGGTGACGTAGACCTCGACTTCGCCCGGCGCGGTTTCGTGCAGCCACAGGCCGTAAGGCGCCCGCAGCCGGCCTTCGCCGAAGCTGCCCAGCGGCTCGAATTCCGGCAGCGACAGCACCTGCACCACGCCGCGATCGCGCTCGACCACCAGCAACGCATCGCCGAACGTGGCTACACCGTTGGGATAGGCCAGTTCGCCCGGCGCACCGATGCGTTGCAGCAGCGCACCGCTGAGGCCGTCGTAGACGAACAGTTGACCGATATCTTTGGCGCTGGCGATCACCCGGGTGTCGCCTTCCGGGCTGAGCCAGGTGGTGATCGAGTCCACCCCGGCATCGGCCACTTCCGGGCTGGTGAAGGAAATCGGGATACGTGTTGCCGCGACGCCATCGCCGGGCGGTCCGGGTGGCGGTTCCGGTCGTGGCGGCTGGCTGGCGCAGGCGCACAGGGCCAGCAGTGCGATGCCGGGAAACGCCTTCCACCAGGAACCGGAAAGTGGGGGGGCGCTGCGGGCATCAACGGGCACGGCATTTCCTCTGTGGCAAGGTCTGGGTGTCGGCCCGCGGCGGCGGCCGTCGGGGTGTCCTGGGGTAGCTGAACCGTTGGCGAATTGCAGCGCGTGCGGTACCGCTGCCGGGCACTATAGCGAGCGGCACGAACGTGGCAAAGTGTGGCGTTTGATTGTCTGCCGGCACCGCAGTGGTGTCCGGCCAACGCAGTGGAGCGGCAGCGTGGGTGAGCATCGTCAGCAGGCGGAACAGGCGACGGCAGGGTGTCGTGACGGCGCCGGGCACGATGCGCCCGCTGGCCACCATGCGCATGACGGACATGCACACCGGCACGGCCATGATGGCCATTCACATGCACATGAGCATGGCACCCACGGCCACAGCCACGCCCCGGTGATGACCGCCGACAACCAGCGCAGCGTGCTGCTGGCGATGCTGCTGACCGCCAGCTTCATGGTGGTGGAAGTGATCGGCGGCTGGCTGTCCGGCTCGCTGGCGCTGATCGCCGATGCCGGGCACATGCTGACCGATGTCGCGGCGCTGGCACTGGCCTGGGCCGGCTTCCATTTCGGCCGGCGTGCATCCAATCCGCGCAAGACCTTCGGTTACATGCGGCTGGAAGTGCTGGCCGGCTTCGTCAATGCGATGACGCTGTTTCTGCTGGTGGCCTGGGTATTGTGGGAAGCCATCGGGCGCTTGCGCGCACCCTCGCCGGTACTGGCCGGGCCGATGCTGGTGGTGGCGGTCGGTGGGCTGCTGGTCAATCTGGTGGTGTTCGCGATCCTGCGCCGCGCCGATACCTCGCACGTCAACATCCGGGGCGCGTTGCTGCATGTGCTGGGCGACATGCTGGGCTCGGTTGCGGCGATCCTGGCGGCGATCGCGATCCACTTCACCGGCTGGACCCCGATCGATCCGATCCTGTCGGTGCTGATCCTGCTGCTGATCCTGCGCAGCGCCTGGCATCTGCTGGGGCAGTCCCTGCATATCCTGCTGGAAGGCACGCCGCCGGATATCGACATCGGCGCGTTGCAGGCGCATCTGGTGGAACAGGTCGACGGGCTGGAAAAGGTCGAACACGTGCACGTGTGGTCGATCACCTCGGGCCTGCCGGCCGCGACGCTGGAAGCGCATATCCGCAGCGGCGCCGATCCGCGCCAGCTGACGCGCGCGATCAAGCAGGAGCTGGCCAGCGCGTTCGGCATTGGCCACAGCACGGTGGAAATCGTCTGGGACGACGGCACCGGCTGCGCGTTGGATCCGGCCGGGCAGGGTGGCGCATGACCGGCATCGAAATCGATCCTGGCGGGGAACTGCACACGCCGGCACGCTGGCGCAGGTTGCTGGGACATCTGCGCCTGTTGCCGGCACTGGCGGTGGCGCTGCTGCTGGCCTGGAGCTTCTGGCGCAGCGCCGGCTGGCTGGAGCTGTGTGCCGGACTGGCGATGTTCCTGTTCGGCATGCAGATGCTGGAGGAAGGGCTGCGCAAGCTGGCCGGCAGCAAGCTCGAACAGTGGCTGGCGCGCAGCACCGGTACACCGGTTCGCGGCCTGCTGTTCGGCATCGGTGGCACCGCGCTGCTGCAATCGAGCACGCTGGTGTCGCTGCTGACGATCGCCTTCGTCAGCACCGGGTTGATCCAGTTGGCCGGCGGCATCGCGATCATCTTCGGCGCCAATCTCGGTGCTACGTTCGGCATCTGGCTGCTGGCGCTGGCCGGGCAGAACTTCAGTCTTTCACCGCTGGCGCTGCCGTTGCTGGTGTTCGGCGTGCTGGCCGGTTTTCTGGGCGAACGCAGCAAGGCGGCCGGCCGCGTGGTGCTGGGCATCGCCTTCATCTTCCTGGGCATCGACCAGCTCAAGGACGGCTTTTCCGCGATGGGCGGAGCGCTGGATCTGGAAGGCGTGGCGGTGGGCGGGATCAGCCCTACGCTGCTGTTCGCGGGCATCGGCATGGCGGCGACCGTGGTGCTGCAATCCAGCCACGCCACGCTGATCCTGACGCTTGCCGGTCTGGGTTCCGGGCATCTGCAACTGGACCAGGCGCTGGCGCTGGCGATCGGCGCCAATGTCGGCAGCAGCATCAGCACCGCCGTGGTCGGCATGCTGGGCGGCAATCGCAGCGGACAGCGTCTGGCGCTGGCGCATGTGCTGTTCAACGGCACTACGGCGTTGCTGGCCTTGTTGCTGCTCGCGCCGCTGTCGTGGCTGGTGCAGGCGCTGGCCGGGGTGTTCGGTTTCGGCGGCAATGCGCTGCTGCAGCTGGCACTGTTCCACAGCCTGTTCAATGGCATCGGGGTGGCGTTTTTCTGGCCCTGGCAGGAGGGGTTGGCGCGTTTTCTGACATGGCTGCGGCCGGAGCCGCGCGAAGCCCAGGTGCAACTGCCGGAAGCGGCAGAAAAGAAGCGCGCAGCGCGCCGCATCCGCGCGCACCACCTCAACAGGCAGGCGCTGGATTCGGTTGATGCCGCCTCGGCGGCAGTGGCGGCCGAGCTGCGCCATCTTGGCCGCCTGTGCCTGGAAGTGATTTGCCATGCGCTGTATCTGCCGGTGGAAAAGTTGCATCAGCCGCTGGACGCGGAGACGACGCTGGAGCCGGTGCAGACCGCCGTTCCGGTTGATGCCGAAGCGCTGTACCAGCACTACGTCAAAGGCGTCTATGCCGACCTGCTCAGCTTCATGGGCCGGCTGGAGCAGCCGCTGGATGCCGACCACCAGCGCTACTGGCGGCGCTACCAGGTGGCCGCGCTGCAACTGGTGAATGCGGTCAAGGACGCCAAGCACCTGCAGAAGAACATCGCCCTGTACCTGTTCGCGCCAGCGTCGCCGGCGCGCGACGCCTATCTGCAGCTGTGGCGCCAGCTGTTCACCGCGCTGCATGGCGTGGTGGCGCTGGGTGACCTGCAGGATGATGCAGGTCACGCTGCGCTCGCGATGGGCGATATCGTGCAGCGCCAGCAGGAGTTCGACACCGCGTTCCAGCAACGCCTGTTCGGCATGGTGCGGCGTGGTGAACTGGACGGTATCCAGACCGGTTCGCTGATGAACGACCTGGGTTACGTCAATGCGATCGTGCGCCGTTTCGGGGACGCCGCCGATTTCACTGGCGAGCCCGAATCGTTGCGCGAGCTGCGTCGCCTGGCGGGTGAGGACGTGGGCACGGAAATGGATGTGGAGTCCGGGCCGGTGCAGGGAAACCTGGCCGGTCACGATGAGGTTGTCGCACCGGAAACCGAAGCTGGCGATCCCGCCGCCGCGCCGGCCGCCATGCCGGTGGATACGGAAGCTGCGGAAGCTGCTGAAACCGAAGCGGAACCCTCCGATACATCATCACCACGGACAGATTCCTGACTCGCGGCAACCGGCAACAGCGGCCGATGTGTTCGCGAATGAGAACTGCAACGCTTCTCATCCGGCGCCCGCCGGGGGATTTTCGCCATACTGGGGCGAATCCGTTTCCACGACCACAGGAGTTCCGGCATGAAAGGCCATCCCGAAGTCATCGATTACCTCAACTTCCTGCTGCGTGGCGAGCTGGCCGCGCGCGACCAGTACTTCATCCACTCGCGCCGCTACGAGGACCTGGGTCTTGAGGCGCTGTACCAGCGTCTGGACCACGAGATGGAAGAGGAAACCGAGCACGCCGATGCACTGCTGCGCCGCATCCTGTTCCTGGAAGGCGACCCGGACATGCGGCCGGATGCGTTCGAGCCGGGCAAGACCGTGGAACAGATGCTGGAAAAGGATCTGGCCACCGAATACGCGGTGCGCAAGAACCTGGCCGACGGCATCGCACTGTGCGAAAAGCACGGCGATTACGCCAGCCGCCAGATCCTGGTCGAACAGCTCAAGGACACCGAGGAAGACCACGCCTACTGGCTGGAAAAGCAGCTGCGCCTGATCCGCATGATTGGGCTGGAGCGCTATCAGCAGAGCCAGCTGCGCGGCGGCGACGACGCCTGATACAGCAAGGGCGCGTTGAACTTCGGCGGAGCCGTCAGCGCACGGCTCCGCCTTCGTTTTTTCAGAACACGAATTCCTGCCCCGGCAGCGGCACGCTGGCATCCCAGCCCAGTTCGCGCTGGATGCGCACCCGCAGCGCATCGGATGCATCGGCCTCGCCGTGCACGATCAGCACCTTGCGCGGCCGTTCGCGAAAGCCGCCCAGCCAGCGCATCAGCTCATCGCAATCGGCATGCGCCGAGAGCATCGGCAGTTCGGCCACATCGGCATTGACCGGCACCCAGCGGCCATGGATCTTGACCTCGCGTGCGCCGCCCAGCAGTGAACGACCGCGCGTGCCGGCCGCCTGGAAGCCGGAAAACAGCAGCGTATTGCCATGGTCCGGCGCGAACGCGGCGATGTGGTGCAGCACGCGCCCGCCGGTCGCCATGCCGCTGGCCGAGATGATCACCTTCGGATACGGATTGGCCGACAGCGCCTTGGACTGCTCGACCTCGCGCACATAGGTCACCGCATCGCAGGCAGCTTCGTAATCCTCCGGCGGCAGGCGGTGATCATCGGGGAAGCGGTGCAGCAGCTCGCTGGCGCTGGTGGCCATCGGGCTGTCCAGGTACACAGGCACATTGCGCAGCCGGCCGGCACGACGCAGCTGCCACAGGTGATGGATCAGCGACTGCGCGCGGCCCACCGCGAAGGCCGGAATCAGCACGGTGCCGCCGCGCTGCACGGTGCGCTCGATCACCATGCCCAGCGCCTCCACAGGATCGGCGGCTTCGTGGCGGCGGTCGCCGTAGGTGGATTCGATGACGATCACATCGGCGCGGGGCACCGGTTCCGGATCGTGCATCACCGGGTCGTCGTAGCGCCCCAGATCGCCGGAAAACACGAAGCGCTGGCCGCCGATATCCAGTTGCGCGCTGGCCGCCCCAAGAATGTGGCCGGCGCGGCGGAACAGCAGCTGCGAACCACCCGGCAGCGCGATGTCCTGGTGCCAGCGCGCCGTGCGGATCGCCCGGATCGCGCGTTCCGCATCGGCGGCGCGGTACAGCGGCAGCGCCGGACTGTGCCGGCTGAAACCTTTGCGGTTGGCGAACTCGGCATCCTTTTCCTGCAGGAAGGCGCTGTCGCGCAGGATCAGCGCCGCCACTTCGCGGGTTGCGGCGGTGGCGTGCACGATGCCGGAAAAGCCGTCGCGCACCAGACGTGGCAGATAGCCGCTGTGATCCAGATGGGCGTGGGTCAACACCACCGCATCCAGTTCGCGTGGCGATACCGCCAGCGGCTGCCAGTTCAATTCGCGCAGGTTCTTCAGACCCTGGAACAGGCCGCAATCGACCATGATGCGGGTGCCGCCATGCTGGATCAGATGCTTGGAGCCGGTGACGGTGCCGGCACCGCCGAGCGAGGTGAAGGTAGGCATGGGTGCGCCTGCACGGAAGGATGCCCGAGCATAGAACCTGCAACGATTCCGGCCCAGCACCGGCATTGCCGGCGGCGCTGAACGCGGGGGTGCGCATTGCCTGAAGCGCGTCTTGGCGCGGATAATGGCCGGTCCTGTCGTCTTGCTGGACCCAAGTCATGCTCGATCCCGCCCTGCTGCGCAGCCAGCTTGCCGCCACCGCCGAACAGTTGAAGACCCTGCGTGGCTACGATCTGGACGTGTCCGCGTTCGAGCGCCTGGAAGCCGAGCGCAAGACCCTTCAGGTGCGCACCCAGGAACTGCAGAACCTGCGCAACACCCGTTCCAAGGCCATCGGCCAGGCCAAGGCCAAGGGCGAGGACGCCAGCGCGATCCTGGCCGAAGTGGCCGGCATCGGCGACGAGCTCAAGGCCAGCGAAACACGGCTGGACGCGATCCGCGCTGAAATCGACGCCATTGCGTCGGGTATTCCGAACCTGCCCGATGCGTCGGTGCCTGCCGGTGCAGACGAAAACGACAACGTCGAGCAGCACCGCTGGGGCACGCCGCGCAGTTTCGATTTCGAGGTCAAGGATCACGTCGAACTGGGCGCGCGCCACGGCTGGCTTGATGCCGAAGCCGGCGCCAAGCTGTCCGGCTCGCGCTTCACCGTGCTGCGCGGCGATCTGGCCAGGCTGCACCGCGCGCTGGCGCAGTTCATGCTCGATCTGCACAGCGGCGAACATGGCTACACCGAAACCAATGTGCCGCTGATCGTCAATGCCGAGAGCATGCGCGGCACCGGCCAGCTGCCCAAGTTCGAGGAAGACCTGTTTGCCACCGATTTCGGCGACAGCCGGCGCTATCTGATCCCGACCTCGGAAGTGCCGCTGACCAATCTGGCGCGCGGCGAAATCCTCGAAACCGAATCACTGCCGCAGCGCTACACCGCGCATTCGTTGTGCTTCCGCTCCGAAGCCGGCAGCGGTGGCCGCGACGTGCGCGGCATGATCCGCCAGCACCAGTTCGAGAAAGTGGAACTGGTCAGCCTGGCCCATCCGTCACAGAGCAATGACGAACACGAGCGCATGACGCGCTGCGCCGAAGTGGTGCTGGAACGCCTCGGCCTGCCGTATCGGCGCATGCTGCTGTGCTCGGGCGACATGGGTTTTTCCGCGATCAAGACCTATGACCTGGAAGTCTGGTTGCCGAGCCAGCAGCGCTACCGCGAGATCAGCTCGTGCTCGAACTGCGGCGACTTCCAGGCGCGCCGGATGCAGGCGCGCTTCCGCAACCCCGAAACCGGCAAGCCGGAACTGCTGCATACATTGAATGGTTCAGGTGTCGCGGTCGGCCGCGCGCTGATCGCGGTGATGGAGAACTATCAGAACGCCGACGGTTCGATCACGCTGCCGGACGTGCTGCGGCGGTACTTCGGTGGAGCCGGGCAGATCGCCTGACGCCGTACGGGTATTTGCCAGGGCACCGCTGGTACCGGCATTGTGTCCGCCAGTCGCCCGGCAGCCGGAGTGCTGGATTTTGCGACAGGGATCGCGTATTGTGTTGGCCGCTGTGTTTTTGCTTGGGGTCACGGGGTATCGTGACCGGATGGAGGCCCGCAAGGTTGATCCATCTTTTCGCTTCATTCCACTCCTGCAAAAGACAGTCGTGCATGCCTGGGAATTCCGGGCGTTTCTTTGTTTTTTGTAGGAGTTTCAACGATGTCTGATCGTCAGACTGGTACTGTCAAGTGGTTCAACGACGCCAAGGGTTTTGGCTTCATCACGCCTGAGAGTGGCCCCGACCTGTTCGTTCACTTCCGCGCCATCCAGGGCAACGGCTTCAAGTCGCTGCAGGAAGGCCAGAAGGTGACCTTCGTCGCCGTGCAGGGCCAGAAGGGCATGCAGGCCGACCAGGTTCAGGCGCTCTGATCGCGCTGCGGAACTCCAGCTCCTGCTGATTACGTGTCCGGCTACGTGCCGGCACGGACCAGAAGCGGGTTCCGGTTGTACCTGAAATGCCGGGGGCGAAAGCTCCCGGCATTTTCTTTGGGCCGATTTCCGGGTTTGTGCAAGTTTGTGCAAGGGCGAGGCGTGCGACCGAAAGGTGATCCGCGCATCCGTAGGGTGCAGCGTTGTGCCGGCAGCGCGCACGGCCCGAAGGCTGGGCGTTGCCCGCCTGGCGGCGATATTGCGAAGGTTCTCCACAGTTGCTGTGGGCGGGGTTCCGGAACAGATGTGGACAACTGCGTTTTCCCCCAATGGCATCAGTCAGTTGCATCGTTTTGCCCAGAAATCGACCAGCACCTTTGGGTGCGGATGGCGCGGTTTTCCACAGCCGCTGTGCATGGGGCGCCGGAGAAGCATGTGGATAACCACCGTATCACGTGCAGCGGCAGCCACTTGCATCGTTTCGACGAAAAAATCACCGCCCTGCGCCATGTACCGCCGGCGCGTACCGGCCGATGCGCCGGAGAACACGGAGGCATCACGCGAGCTGTTGCCACAGAAGGTCACCATCCTGCCGCTGGCTGCGGTGTACCATGGCCTTGCGTTGTCATGCGGGCCGCCCCATTTGGGATAACGGTGCATGACGCCAGTGGCGTCCGCGGACGCCGCCATAACAACACATCAGAATCAATACACTCAGGAGTCAGCCACCATGTCCAAGGGCCAGTCATTGCAGGATCCATTCCTGAACGCCCTGCGCCGCGAGCGCGTTCCCGTATCCATCTATCTGGTCAATGGCATCAAGCTCCAGGGCACGATCGAATCGTTCGACCAGTTCGTCGTGCTGTTGCGCAACACCGTGAGCCAGATGGTCTACAAGCACGCCATCTCCACCGTCGTGCCGGCGCGCAACGTGCGCGTCACACCGCCCGGTGGCGATGACGAAAACCAAGACGAGGGCTGATGTTCGAACGATCGAAAAGGGGCGAGCGCGCCCTGCTGATACAGCCGCACAGCGGCAGTGGCGATGATCCGGCGGTGCTGGAGGAATTCGCCGAACTGGCGCGTTCGGCCGGCGCCACCGTGGCTGCGACGCTGCCGGCGCGGATCGACCGGATCAATCCGGCCACGCTGATCGGCAGCGGCAAGGTCGAGGAAGCGCAAAGCCTGTGCAGCGCCGCCGATATCGATCTGGTGCTGGTCAACCACGCGCTCTCGCCGGT
>Ga0265293_10007404_pt1 | contig 16917 bp, 15 predicted proteins | sample Munlanlewell138R_FD_192505 | JGI IMG/M metagenome (GOLD analysis project Ga0265293, IMG submission 192505) | Leachate microbial communities from a municipal landfill in Southern Ontario, Canada - Leachate well 138R | ecosystem: Engineered > Solid waste > Landfill > Unclassified | place: Canada...
GCAGGAATAACAATGAGACATAGACTAAAACTAGCCGCTTGTAGGTGTGAAGATTTTCTATGAATGCTAAAGGGAGAGTAAACATGAGTAAAGAACTAACAATGGAAAAAATAACGTCAATGGCAAAATCAAGAGGCTTCGTATTTTCAGGCTCTGAGATTTATGGAGGTCTTGCAAATACCTGGGATTACGGACCCTTAGGCGTTGAATTAAAAAACAACATTAAAAGAGCTTGGTGGAAAAAGTTCATTCAAGAGTCTCCATATAATGTAGGCTTAGATGCAGCCATTCTAATGAATCCTAAAACCTGGGTTGCCTCAGGTCATGTGGGAGGATTTAATGATCCTTTAATTGACTGTAAAAAGTGTAAAACACGTTATCGAGCAGACCAGCTGATTGAAGATTATACGAAAAACAATGGTCAGGAGCTTTCAGTTGATGGATGGTCTAATGAGAAATTGGAAAATTATATAGGAGAAGAGAACATCAAGTGTCCTCATTGTGATGCCCATGATTTTACATCCATAAGACAATTTAATCTCATGTTTAAGACATTCCAAGGTGTAACAGAGGATTCAAAAGCAGAGATTTTCTTAAGACCTGAAACAGCACAAGGTATCTTTGTTAACTTTAAAAATGTGGCAAGAACCACAAGAAAAAGAATACCTTTTGGAATAGGTCAAGTAGGAAAATCCTTTAGAAATGAGATAACTCCGGGCAATTTTACCTTCAGAACAAGAGAATTTGAACAAATGGAATTAGAATTTTTCTGTAAAGCCGGTGAAGACTTAGAATGGTTCAACTATTGGAAAGATTTCTGTGTTCAGTGGCTTAAAGAATTAAATATGAACCCTGAAAATATTAAGATGCGTGATCATGAAGCTGAAGAGTTATCCCATTATAGTAAGGCCACAACAGATATTGAATATCGCTTTCCATTTGGTTGGGGCGAATTATGGGGGATAGCTGACAGGACTGATTTTGATTTAAAACAGCATATGGAACATTCAGGTGTTGATTTAATGTATCAAGATCCTGTAACAAACGAAAAATATATTCCTTATTGTATAGAACCATCTTTAGGAGCTGACCGTGTTACATTGGCTTTCTTAGTAGATGCTTATGAAGAAGAAACTTTAGAAGATGGCAGTGAGCGTGTTGTCTTGAAATTTCATCCTGCATTAGCACCTTTTAAAGCTGCTGTACTGCCTCTGGCAAAAAAACTGGATGAGGAAGCTAACAAGGTTTATCAAATGCTATCCAAATACTTTATGGTGGATTACGATGTAACCGGAAGTATTGGAAAGAGATATAGAAGACAGGATGAAATAGGAACCCCTTATTGCATTACATTTGATTTCGATTCCTTAGAAGATCATTCTGTAACGATTCGAGATAGAGATACAATGACTCAGGAAAGGATTCCGATTTCTGAAATTAAGGGATACTTAGAAGAAAAAATCTTTTTTTAATTCTAATTGAATCAGGTAATCTTTTATACTCTAGCATTTATAGTCTTAAGTGCTAGAGTTTAATTTATATTTATTTGTATGGTCCATATCTTACTTAGGAGAAAAAACATGAAAAGATACTTTAGTGAAGAAACGAATTTTTTTAAAGGAAATAATCCGGAAGATTTATTAGCAGAATATGGTTCTCCTCTCTATGTTTACAGTGAAGAGATCTTCAGACAGAGATGCAGGGAAATGGCGCATTTAGTTGATTACGAGAACTTTAAGGTGACCTATTCTATTAAGGCCAATTCCAACCTTACTTTATTGAAAATTGCCCGGGAAGAAGGATTACACGCGGATGCCATGTCACCCGGTGAAATATATGTCTTGGGAAAGGCAGGATTTACTGCGGATGAAATTTTTTATATAAGCAATAATGTTTCGAGAGAAGAAATGAAATATGCCATTGATAAAAATATTATGGTGAGCGTAGACTCTCTATCCCAATTGGACCTCTTTGGACAACTCAATCCCGGGGGAAAGGTATGCGTTCGATTGAATACAGGAGTAGGAGCAGGACATCATGAGAAGGTAATAACCGGGGGCAAGGAAACCAAATTTGGCATTAATAGTGATAAAATAGATGAAATCAAAACTATCTTGAAGAGTCATCATTTGATTCTAAGCGGATTAAACCAACATATCGGTTCATTATTTATGGATGGGAACCAATATATTGCAGGTGTCATATCTTTATTACAAGTTGCTGAAATGTTTGATGACTTAGAATTTATTGATTTTGGTGGTGGATTTGGGATTTCCTATTCCAAGCAAGACGATTTCCAGAAGAGGCTTGAGCTTGAAGAGTTTGGAAAGGAATTAGGAGCAATCTTCAAGGATTTCTCCAAGAAGTATGGCAAGGATTTATTATATCGATCAGAGCCGGGCCGCTATATTTCTGCTGAAAGTTCTATTCTACTTGGGAATGTCTATTCTAAAAAGTGGAATGGTGATAGGGTATTTGTTGGAACAGATTTAGGTTTTAATGTGCTCATCAGGCCTGCTATGTATGATTCCCACCACGATGTGGAGATTTATCGAGGTGGTAGCCTTCTGAAGGAAAGTCCTACAGAAATAGCCAGCATTGTGGGTAACATCTGTGAATCGGGAGATATTATGGTCAAGAACAGAGAATTGCCAATCATCAAAGAAGGTGATATTGTTGGTGTTATGGACGCCGGTGCCTATGGCTATTCCATGTCATCTAACTATAATAACCGATTAAGACCTGCAGAAATCCTCATTAGATTGGATGGAAAAACGCAGTTAATTCGAAGAAGAGACACCTTGGAAGATCTAGTTCGAAACTTTGAAATTGAATAATCAAGCTCTCAAAATAGTATTTGGTGCAAAAAATAATTTTTGGTTGTCCTTGTAGCATCATTAAGATATAATGTAACATACATGTATATATACTGCATCACATTGAAATATACATGCAAAATATTAAGGAGAGTGATTATCATAAATCTTACCAATCGACAAAAAAAAATAATTGAGATAGTTAAGAACGAACAACCTATAACAAGTGATAAGATAGCTGAAAAAATCAACATTACTCGTTCTACATTGAGAACAGACCTTTCTGTTTTGTCTATGATTGGCATACTTGATGCTCGCCCTAAGGTAGGGTATTTTTACTTAGGTAATTCTGAATCTGAAATGATTTCAAATAAAATAGGCAGTATAAAAATTGCTGATTTCAAGTCTATACCCACTGTGATAGATGAACAAGCAACATTATACGATGCTTTAGTTACACTTTTCCTGGAAGACACAGGAACCTTGTATGTTTTATCCAATGGTTATCTAGCCGGAATAGTCTCCAGAAAAGATTTACTCAAGAATATTTATGGTGGTGGAGCAGATATGAACAAAGCTCCTGTTGCAATGATTATGACGCGTATGCCTAATATTATCACTGTAACGGATGATGATACGGTTCTTGATGCTGTCTCAAAAATAATTGATCATGAAGTAGATAGTCTTCCTGTGGTTACAGAAGTCTTTGAAAAGGGAAGAAAGTACTATAAGGTTACTGGCAAATTTTCTAAAACAAATATAGCAAGATTATTATTGGACCTTGTTAATATGAAGATATAGGAGGTCATCATGTATAAAATTTACGTTATATCGGATTCTATCGGGGAGACAGCTGAACAAGTCGTTAAAGCAGCTATAAGTCAATTTGGTGATTGTGAATATGAAATAAAAAGGTATTCTTACATATCAAGTCCCGAAGAAATTATTGACATTATATCAGAAGCAAGTGCACAAAATGGAATGATTGCTTTTACCATTGTCATTCCTGAGTTAAAAAAAGTATTGCTAGAAAGCGTAGCTAACAAGGATATCCATGTTATAGATATCATGTCATCCATTACAAATGAGTTTTCAAACTTTTTTAATCAAGAGCCTATCAATAAACCCGGACTCATTCGAAAGCTTGATGCAAAATATTTCAAAAGAGTAGAAGCTGTAGAATTTGCTGTCAAGTATGATGACGGTAAGAATGTAAGAGGTATAAAAGAGGCTGATGTTGTTATTGTTGGTGTTTCTAGGACTTCTAAAACACCTCTATGTATGTTTTTAGCCCATAAAAACATCAAGGCCGCCAATATTCCACTGGTGCCGGAGGTAGATGTTCCAAAGGAGCTCTTTGAAATAGATAATAAAAAAATAATAGGACTTGTAACAGATCCGGTAAAATTGAATGAAATAAGGCAGGAAAGATTGAAAGCATTAGGGCTTTCCAATGATGCTAATTATGCCAGCATGGATAGGATTTTATTAGAATTAGACTATGCAGAAAAAATAATGAAAAAGCTTGGATGCCCGGTCATTGATGTTTCTACAAAGGCCGTTGAAGAAACAGCTAATATTATCTTTAAAAAAATGAACTTGAAATAATTGAATAAGTGAAACTTAACTTTCAGGTGGAGTTCTAAATTTCACCTGAATTTTAAAATTATTTAAAATCAATTGTTCGTGATAAAAATTCAAGATATTAAGGAGGGAAAAGGTTGATTAAAAGAGAAGATATTGAAGCAAAAGAGATATCTTTTTTATCTGAATATGCAGCAAAATCCAGATATTCTAAGGGAAGAAAAGATTTTGAAGAGAAATGTCGATTCAGAACCGATTTTCAAAGAGATCGTGATCGCATCATCCACTCAAAAGCATTTCGAAGGCTTATGCATAAAACCCAGGTTTTTCTTTCTCCGGAAGGGGATCACTTCAGAACCCGCCTGACACATACATTGGAAGTGGCACAAATATCGCGAACGATAGCAAGAGCCCTCAATCTCAATGAAGATTTAGCAGAAGCCATCGCCATGGGACATGATTTAGGACATACTCCTTTTGGTCATAATGGGGAAACCTATCTTAATGAGATTCATAAAAATGGATTTAAACATAATGAACAAAGCCTTAGAGTTGTTGATTTTTTAGAAAAAAGATCGGATAATGTGGGTATGAATTTAACAGAAGAAGTCAGGGACGGTATATTAAACCATACGGGTGCCCATTGGCCCTTTACTTTAGAAGGCCGAATTGTAAGGTTTAGTGATAGAATCGCTTATATCAATCATGATATCGATGATGCCATTCGAGGTGGGGTTTTAAAGGAAGAAGACATTCCGGAAGAATGTTTGCAAAGTATTGGCAAAAGCCACAGGGAACGGATCAATAATTTAATTGTCGATTTGGTTGAAAACAGTATGCATAAAAATGATATAACCATGAGTGAGGAACGTTTATATTTCCAAAATAAACTTAGGGATTTTATGTTTGAAAATGTGTATCATAGTGAAATCATCAAACAAACCGATAACATGATTAAAATAAGAAAAATGATGGAAATACTATATGATTATTACCTTAAAAACACAGAACAACTTCCGATTGAATATAGAGACATGATAGATAGATGGGGCAAAGAAGAAATTGTGAAGGACCACATTGCAGGAATGACGGATCGCTATGCCATCAATCTTTTTAAGGAAGTGTTTGTTCCAAGCAGTTGGAAATAGTTATTAACATCATTTTAATCAACTCTTTTATTTTATCCTTAAGAAAAAATATATAAAAATAAAAGAGGAAAAAAGCGTATTCTGTCGAATAAAAAAATATTGACAAGAATTGTGAAAGAGGTTTTTCTATGGACAAGATTACAAGAGTAGATATAGTAGAAGAAATCAAATCACGAAGCAATATTGTTGATGTTATTAGCAGATATTTAAATTTAAAGAAAACAGGCAACAATTATAAAGGGCTTTGTCCATTTCATTCAGAGAATACGCCTTCTTTTGTGGTATCAGAAGAAAAACAAATATTTACTTGTTTTGGATGTGGAGCTACAGGTGATGTCATCGAATTTGTGAAGCGTATTGAGCATAAAGAGTTTACTGAGGTTATAGAAAAATTGGCTTTAGACTCGGGTATTGAGATAAAATCCAATAAAAGCTCTGTAACTGAAACTAAAAAACAGGAACTATACGCTATCAATCGTGAGGCTGCTCTGTTTTTTTACAATAATATGCATAAAGAAAACAGTATTGGACATCAATACATAGTGTCAAGGGGTATCCTGCCTTCCACCATAAAAAAGTTTGGCCTCGGATTTGCAGAAAAAAAATGGGATGACCTTTATAAACACTTAAAAGAAAAGAATATTCAGGAAAAGACTTTGTTAAAACTGGGACTTATCTCTTTAAAAAATGAGAAATATTATGATAAGTTCATCAATAGAATTATTTTTCCCATTATTAATACAAGGGGAAAGGTTATTGGATTTGGAGGTAGGGTTATCGATGAGGGTATGCCTAAATACTTAAATTCTCCGGAATCCATCCTATTCCAAAAAAAATTTAATTTATATGGGTTAAATCTTTCAAAAAACGAGATACAAATGCAAAATTATGTTATATTAGTTGAGGGTTATTTAGATGTTATTTCACTTTATAACCAAGGAATTAAAAATGTTGTGGCTTCTCTAGGGACCGCTTTAACAGAAAACCAAGCCAAAATGATAAAAAGATATACAGATAATGTAGTTGTGGCCTATGATTCTGATGAAGCAGGACAAGCAGCTGCTAACCGTGGGATGGACATTTTATTTGATGCAGGATGCAAGGTTAAGATATTAGAAATCAAAGGTTTCAAGGATCCTGATGAATATATTAAAGCGAAGGGGAGAAAATTATTTATTGAAAGCATTAACAATGCAACACCTTTCATGGACTATAAAATCAACACTTTAAAAAAAGCATATGATTTAAGTAATATGGATCAAAGGGTCGAATTCGTTAATAAAGTGGCCCAGGTTCTTAAAAGGACAAAAAATTACATTGAGATTGATGCTTATGTTGATAAAATAGCCAATGAAACTAAAATTTCGAAAAATGCTATAAAGTTAGAAATTAATGGCAATAATAATACAAAGATTACTCCCGCTATTAAGAAAGAAAAAAAACTTAATATTCAAACTCCCAATGATGCTGTCGAAAGAACCTTAATTAAGCTTGTACTTAATAATGGAGATTTTATTCCCAAGGTAACGGACTTAGGTGACATATTTTTAAATCATATACATAAGGATATATTTAAAATGATAACCATACTCTATCAGGAAGATAGTGAAATTGATTTAGCTAAATTGCGAGACAGCCTGTTTGAGGAAGAATATATAGAGATTTTAAATAACATCATTCAACATATCCAGTTTAATGGGAAGGACAGTATCGTATTTGAAGATTGCGTCAATAAAATTGAAACTGACAGGTTAACAAAACGTCAGAATGAAATATTAGAGATACTCAAACTATTAAATGAAAAAGAAGATGAAATTAAAATAGATGCCTTAACTATAGAATTATTAGAAATACAGAATAAACTCAAGAAGTAGTATTAAGAAGGGAAGTTTCTAAATGAATGAAGGAAGCAACAACAAAAATACAGATTCTACTTTATCTCTTGTTCAGTCTTTTTTAGAAAAAGCGAAAAGAAGAGGCAGAGTCACCTACAAGGAGATTTCTGACTGTCTTGAAAATTTAGATATAGATAAAGAACAAATGGATGAGTTTTATGATGCCCTCACTGCTATGGAAGTGGACATCATATCCGACTCGGGCAATAATGAAATTGGCATAATTTCATTAGATCTTGATGAGGAAAAAATCGAAGAGGATGCAGAAATAGAAGTAGAAACCGATATTGAGGCGAATATGCCTAAGGGTATTAGTGTTGATGACCCTGTAAGAATGTATTTAAAGGAAATTGGCAAGGTTCCATTACTATCAGCTTCAGAAGAAATATATTTAGCCAAGCTTATGGAGATTGGTGATGAAGATGCTAAGCAAAAACTGTGCGAGGCTAATTTAAGATTAGTTGTCAGCATAGCTAAACGCTATGTAGGAAGAGGTATGTTATTCCTTGATCTCATTCAGGAAGGTAATTTAGGGCTTATTAAAGCTGTTGAAAAGTTTGATTGGAGAAAAGGCTATAAGTTTAGTACATATGCCACCTGGTGGATTAGACAGGCTATAACTAGGGCTATCGCTGATCAAGCCAGAACCATAAGGATACCTGTACACATGGTTGAAACTATTAACAAATTAATCCGAGTATCCAGACAGCTGTTACAAGAATATGGTAGGGAACCCAAACCTGAAGAAATCGCTAAAGAGATGGATTTAACCGATGAAAAGGTAAGAGAAATACTCAAAATTGCACAGGAGCCTGTATCCCTTGAAACTCCAATTGGTGAAGAAGAGGATAGTCATCTCGGCGATTTTATTCCGGATGATGAAGTTCCTGCTCCCGCAGAGGCTGCTGCTTTTTCCATGTTAAAAGAGCAACTCATTGAAGTTTTAGATACACTCACACCACGTGAACAAAGTGTGCTCAAGTTAAGATTCGGATTGGAAGATGGAAGAGCAAGAACCTTAGAAGAAGTGGGGAAGCAGTTTGATGTAACCCGTGAAAGAATCAGGCAAATTGAAGCTAAGGCTCTAAGAAAGCTCAGACATCCGAGCAGGAGTAAAAAACTAAAGGATTATTTAGAGTAATCATAGAATCACAATAGTCCAATCATAAACCAACCGTAAAGCTTAAAGCTGGTATAATCTCAATACCGGCTTTTTTATAGCTTTATAAAAAGGACTTCAATTTTTGTCAAGGATAGGAGAAGATCGGATGATCAACTTAACAGACAGGTTACTGGTCATGGCAAAGCAAATAGATATCGATGAAACAGTGGCTGACATCGGAACAGACCATGGGTATATACCTATTTATCTCCATCAGAAAAACCCTTACAGAAAAATAATTATGACCGATATCAATAAGGGCCCTATGGAAATTGCGACAAAGCACCTCTTGGAATATGGCATTCCGATTCAGACTATTGACAGCAGACTGGGCAGCGGTCTTACACCACTTAAAAACAATGAATGTGATTGTGTCATCATAGCGGGAATGGGTGGGATTCTCATTTCTGATATATTAAGTGAAGATTTAAAAAAGAGTCTTTCCTTTCCTAAATTTATCCTTCAACCGAGAAATGCTCAGGATAAGCTTAGGAAATGGCTTCTTGACAATGGCTTTGATATTACCAATGAATTTTTAGTCAGAGAAGGGAAGTTTATTTGTGAAGTCCTTATTACCGGACCGAAGCAAGATGGCAGTAATCAGGAAAGCTTGCAAGGCTATGACGAGATATATTATGAAATAGGGAAAAAACTCATTGAAAATAAAGATCCCTTGTTAAAAGACTTTATAAGGAACAAGATAAGAATTGAAAACAACATAGTGGACTATGTCAAAAATATGCAAGGTGAGAGATCCCAAAAACAGTTGGAAAAGTCCAAGAAAAGAATATTGCGATTGCAGGAGGTCCTTCAACATGAAACTTAATCATATCATCGAACAAATAGAACAAATTTCTCCGGAGGTGGATGCAGAAAACTGGGATAATGGAGGCATCCAAATCTATATGGATCATGATGATGTAACCAAAGTATTAATAGCTTTGGAAATTACGGATGAGGTTATTAAGGAAGCTATTCAAAATAACATCCATCTGATTATTACACATCATCCCTTACTATTCCAACCTCTTCAATCCATTGATGAGGATTGGATTAGTCAAAGTGTTGTCAAACTTATTCAAAACAAGATAGCTGTTTATTCTAGTCATACATCCTTTGATGCATTATCAGGTGGAAATAATGATTACCTTGCAGCGTTACTGGAACTAAGGTTGATAGATAAAGTGGAGTTTAGGGATGATGATTCAGAGAAAAGCAGATTGCTGAGGATAGGAGAATTTTCAAAGACAATGACATTGGAGGAAGCATGTATCCAATTAAAAGAAAAACTAGACATTAAACACCCTATGAGCTATGTGGGACAGAAGACTACTGAAATCAAACGGGTAGCTATCTGCACCGGTAGCGGCGCAGATTTTATTGAAGAAGCTTCTAAAAAGGATTGCGATTTGCTGATAACCGGAGATGTCAAATATCATGATGCCCAAGAGGCTATCCAGGCAGGCATTGCCTTAATCGATGGTACCCATTTCCATACAGAGAAGATATTTATTGAAAATATGTATGAAAAATTAATCCAAAAAATAGGCAGTGAAGTTATAGTGCTTAAATCTAATTGTGCTGTGAATCCTTTTCAATATATATAATGGCATGTGTTATGGGGACATTTTGGTTGCCACCACAAAGAATGATGTCAAACAGTGGTGGCAAGGTGATGTTTCATTGCCGCCACTGTTTGCACTGTTTGCTACATGATTCGCACCCCCAAATGAGCAAAATATGGAGTTGTGTGTGGAAATGATGCATAAAAATACAATATAATGTTTATATGGTATGAGTATTATGTATAATCGCTTTATAATCCACACACAACTCCATATTTTGCACACGGGACTCATCAAATCTGAAAAAGGATGGAGAGAAGGAAATCGCAAAGCCTTGATTTGCAGATTTCTACTGCTTAAATTTGTGACATAAAGAATTTCTAAAAATTTCTTATATCCTTTGTCACAATTTATGTTATAATAGGCTGACAACAAGTTATACAAATAATACAAAAGATAAAAATAATGTGAGTAAGCCAGATAGTCGCGTGTACTAGTAGGAAACTACTTTGAGTACCCGAGGAAAGTCCGAGCTCCATAGAGCAGAGTGCTGGGTAACTCCCAGTAGAGGCAACTCTAAGGAAAGTGCAACAGAGATATACCGCCTATAGTAACCATTGGCGAAATAGGTAAGGGTGAAAAGGTGAGGTAAGAGCTCACCAGCAATTTGGTGACTAATTGGCTATGTAAACCCCACTTGGAGCAAGACCAAGATAGGACACAAAAGGCGATTGCTCGTCGCTGTCCGATAGGTGGGTCGCTTGAGCCTATATGGCAACAATAGGCCTAGATAGATGACTATCAAATACAGAACTCGGCTTATAGACTTGCTCACATACAAGTTCAATCAAGACTTTCAGGTTTTCCTGAGAGTCTTTTTGCTAGTGTAAATGCAAGACATCAAATAAAGGATGCCCCGCATTTACATTTATTTTTTATGCAAATTTGACTTTTGCTTTCATTCAATGAAGGCTAGGACCTGTAGAAAATCATATTAAATTTAAATTTAATAACATAATATTTGAATAATGACAGAAACTATACAATAAATATAAGAAATTCAGGAGGAGATATTTATGAATAAAGAAAATAAAGAAACGGCAATAACACCAAGGGTTGAGAGAGACAGATACAATACAGAAATTTTAGTGGATCTTTCTGAAGCAGCTTTGAAAAAAGATGCTTGGATGACTCATGATCAATTTGCCTATATGGTAGGTAAGGAAAACCTTCACAATGTTGTTGTTAGAGAAGCAGAATCCTTAGGCAGTGCTGAATATGAGCCTATTGTTCAAGTCAATGTCCCTGGCAAGGAGCCAGTTTTGTATGGGAATATTACAAGTGAGAAAATATATGATATTTTAGATACCCATATAAAAGAAGGTAAAGTTATTGAAAAATGGCAGATTAACTAATGGATAAGCTCAGAAAAACATTCCTCAACAGGCATATTAAAAAATAAAAAATAATCCTTTACAAAGAACATTTGTTCTGGTATTCTATATACAGAACAAATGTTCTTTTGCCGAGGAGGGTTATTATGAAAAAAAGAAGATATCATATCGCCAATAAATTCAGGTTTACTTTATTTCTAGTGATTTGTTTTTTATTCATATCTGTTTGTACAGGCCTCATCTTTAAAACAAGCATAGTATCCAGCGCTTCGATTGAAAATTATGAGGAGATATATGTTAAGAAGGGCGATACTTTGTGGTCTTTAGTAGGAGAGCATTTCGGTGAACAAACTAATAAGAGAAAAGTTTTGTATGACATTGAAAAAATGAATAGGCTTAATCGATATTTAATGCCCGGAGAAGTCATTAAGATACCGGTTTATGATAGTGCAAAGTTATAGTATAGAGGCTATTGACTTATGTTTTTCTTTACTCTATAATTTAAAAAGAATTTGAGAAATTTAAATAAATAGAGTACGAAAACTGTGATGAAGAAGAGTATAATAAAATTTATTCTACAGAGAAAAAGAGCTTGGTGAAATCTTTTGTTTAAATTTATTAGAAGCAGCTTCTGAGTTTTTTCTTGAAAAATATGAAAAGTCTATGGTTTTATAGGAGTAGAGAAAAACGGTTCCTATCGTTAAAAGGAATGAGTGATCATAATAATAAATTATGGTAAATAGGGTGGTACCGCGGAAGATACTTACGCCCCTATAGTTATAGGGTGTTTGAGTATTTTTTTATTTAGATTTTTAGATGTTTCTGTTTTCAATTTGCTGTGATGTGAAATAGAGGAGGATATATAAGCATGGAAAAACTAGGATTAAATGAAATTAGAAAGAAATTCTTAGATTTCTTCGAATCAAAGAATCATTATGTACGATCAAGCTATTCTTTGATTCCTCAGAATGATAAAAGTTTGTTGTTAATTAATGCAGGTATGGCCCCATTAAAGCCTTATTTCATGGGTGTCGAAACACCTCCTAATAAAAGGATGGCAACTTGCCAAAAGTGTATACGAACCGGGGATATTGAGAACGTAGGTCACACTGCAAGACATGCTACTTTTTTTGAAATGCTTGGTAACTTCTCTTTTGGAGATTATTTCAAAAGAGAGGCTATTCAGTGGGCATGGGAATTTTCAACGGAGTACCTTCAGTTAGCTAAGGACAAATTATGGGTGACTATCTATGAAAATGATGATGAAGCACATGAAATATGGCAAAGAGAGATAGGTGTTCCAGAAAATAGAATTGTCAGACTGGGTAAGGAAGATAACTTCTGGGAAATTGGTATTGGACCTTGTGGTCCTTGCTCAGAACTATACTATGACAGAGGCGAGAAATATGGATGCCACAATGAAAAGTGTCAGCCAGGATGTGATTGCGATCGTTATGTTGAATTCTGGAATCTCGTATTTACACAATTTAACAAGGATGAAGAAGGTAATTATAACCCGTTGCCAAATCCAAACATTGATACAGGTATGGGACTTGAAAGAATAGCTTGTATTATGCAAGGTGTAGAAACCATTTTTGAAGTAGATACCCTATCCTACATTCTTAACAGTGTTTCCCAATTGGCTAAGATTGATTATAAATCGAGTAATTCTCCTCAGGATATTTCTGTAAGAGTCATTACAGATCATATTCGCTCGGTGACTTTTATGGTATGCGATGGTATTATGCCTAGCAATGAAGGTCGAGGTTATGTCTTAAGAAGACTTCTCAGAAGGGCTTCAAGACATGGTAAACTGTTAGGCATAGATGGGTTGTTTCTAACAGGGCTAGTGGATAAGGTGATTGAAATATCAAAAGATGCTTATCCTGAATTAAGTGAGAGAGAAGACTATATCAAGAAAATAATATTAATCGAAGAAGAAAGATTTCAAGAGACAATTGATCAAGGAACCCATCGCTTAAATGAATATATAGATGAGCTTATTAGCTCTGATCATACAGTTCTCTCAGGAGAATATGCCTTCAGGCTTTACGACACTTACGGATTTCCATTGGAATTGACAGAAGAAATATTAAGTGAAAAAGGATACACCGTAAATCGGGATGAATTTGATGACCATATGGAAAATCAAAAGAATATGGCCCGAAGTGCAAGAAAGAGCAATAATGATGTGAGCTGGGAAGAAGGGTTCAATGTTAATCTGGAAAATTACAGCCCAACAATTTTTACCGGATATCATTCTTACGAAGAAGAAGCCAGTGTGCTGGCTCTAATAAAAGGTTCTGAGGAAGTAAAAAGTGCTTCTCAGGATGAGATGATTAAGGTCATCTTGGATAAAACACCTTTTTATGCTGAAAGCGGTGGACAACAAGGCGACAAAGGGACCTTCGAAAATAAAGAGTGCAAATTAGAAGTCATTCATTGCGAAAAAATGAGAGGTTTTTACATCCATCATTGTGTAGTAAAAGAAGGAACATTAGCTCAAAACGATAAAGTCATTGCAAAGATTGATAAAGTAGGAAGAAATGCTTCTGCTAAAAATCATACAGCAACACATTTACTTCACAAAACTTTAAATGATGTGTTGGGAAGCCATGTTGAACAAGCCGGTTCATTTGTTAGCCCAGAAAGACTTCGTTTTGACTTTACGCATTTTGAAAACATTTCAAAGGAAGATTTAAATAAAATTGAGGAAATCATCAATGAAAAAATAGCGGAAAATCTAAATGTCATCACAGAAGAAATGAATCTGAAGGATGCTATTGCCAAAGGTGCTACTGCTTTATTCGGGGAAAAATACGATGGGCTGGTTCGTGTGGTATGTGCAGGCGATTACAGTATGGAACTTTGTGGTGGTACCCATGTTAGCGGAACCGGTCTTATTGGTGCCTTCAAGATTATAAGTGAAAATGGAATAGCTGCAGGAATTCGCAGAATAGAGGCCATCACCGGTAAGGCTATCTACAATTTACTCATTCAAAAAGAAACCATCATCGAATCTGCATGTCATATCCTGAAAACAAATGAAAATAATTTATTAGATAAAATTGAAATTTTGTTAATGGATAATAAGTCTATGAAAAAGGAAATAGAAAATCAGAGGAAAGAATCGATGCAAGGTTCAGTTGATGACATGCTTTCAAAGGCTAAAGAGATGAAGGATATGAAATTAGTTTCTTCTATTTTTGACAACATGGATCCGAAATCCATGCGGGAATTAGGAGATAAGATTAAAGAAAAGGCAGAAAAAGTAGTGGCTATATTGACCTCTAAAAATGAAGATAAGCTTTCCTTCTTAGTATTTGTTACCGACGATATACTCGACAGAGGAATTCATGCAGGTAATATTGTGAAAAAGATTTCTGAGATAACAGGAGGAAAGGGTGGGGGCAAAGCTGATATGGCTCAAGGAGGCGGAAAAGATGCTTCTAAAATGGATGAAGCCCTTCAGGCCATAGAAGAAATATTAACTCAAATTTAAAGAAAATCAAATAATATTGGCAAATCTATTCTCTAAAGCCTATTTTTCTGTTATAATAGACATATACTGGAACAAAGAGGAGAGATTTTTATGAGCAATGTTGATAATCAAACTAGGACCATGTTATTTAACCTAGAGAAAACCAAGAGACAAAAAATTGAACAAATATTAAAATCTGTTTACGCCGCTCTTGAAGAAAAAGAGTATAATGCTATCAATCAATTGGTGGGCTATATTCTATCTGGGGATCCTTCCTATATCACTAGCTATAAAGATGCTCGAAATACTATAAAAGAAATAGAACGAGATGAATTGCTTGAAGAACTCATAAGGGCTTTTATGGAAAAATAAAATTGAAACTCAGATTTCTGACTATAAAATTAAGGATATAGGACTTGCTTATCGTAAATGAGCAGTCCTTTCTATTTTCTTTATGGAGATTACAATTGCATTGTAGATATTTGGCTTATTATGGTGTATAATGTGTAAATAAATGAATTGGAGATTGTTGTATGAAAATAATGGGACTAGATGTTGGAGACAAAACAATTGGAATTGCAATAAGTGATGCACTCCTAATAACAGCGCAGGGTTTAAAGACGTTGATGCGTGTTGGTATTAAGAAAGACACAAATGATTTGTTAAATATCATAAAAGAAAACAATATTGATGAAATTGTAATCGGAATACCAAAAAACTTAAATGGCACAGACAGTCCACAAACAGAAAAAGTGTATTTGTTTAAAGAAAAATTACAAAATAAGCTTAAGAGTAATTCTATGCAAGACATCCGATTAATTGATTGGGATGAAAGATATACAACGTCTATAGCTGAAGATGTATTAATACAGGCTAATATGGATCGTCACCAAAGGAAAGAAGTCATAGACAAAATGGCTGCCGTGATTATTTTGCAAAGTTACCTTGACTATTTAAAAAACGTTAATTAATTATTTAGGAGAGATACTGATGAGCCAATCTAGTTTTGTTGAAAAATTAAAAAAGAATGGATACAAGGTTACAAAACAAAGAAAAGATATCTATGAATTCTTGGTATCCCATCCAGAGGAACATATGTCTGCAGAAGAAATACTAACGAATATTGAAAAGGATGACTCCTATCTGGGATTAGCTACTATCTACAGAACACTACAGCTCTTTTTAGATATGGGGATAGCTATTAAACATGATTTTGATGATGGCAAAAGTCGTTATGAATTATTGCTTGAAAATGACAACAGTCATAATCATCATCATCTTATTTGTCAAAGCTGCGGAAAAATTATTGAGGTTGCATCTGATTTAATGGAAGATCTCGAAAAAGAAATCGAAAATAATTACAATTTTAAGATAAAGAATCATACTGTAAAAATATATGGCATTTGTGAAGAATGTAAAAATAAATAATTTAATTTTTAAATTATAAAATAAAAACAATCCATGAAATTAAATTCATGAAATCAAATTTATTAAATATAAATAATTATAAAAATAATCATTATAAAAAATAAAAACTTTATTTATCATAATAAGGTTTTTTTTATTTCTTATATAAGTACTCGTGACGCTGTGCGGTATTTTTCAATATGAATTATTCCCAAAATATACATTTAAAGAATAGTTACATTTTAGATTTTCGACCATTCATTTAAATTTCAACCTTTTAACCTTTAATCTCCTATGCCCCTCCCCTATATTGGTACTGTTTAAATCATATGGATATGTTTTCTTAGATATACTTTATATTGCATTTGTATTTTCTAAGTCTATGAATCCTTCGTCTAATTCTTATTTTATTTTATATAGCATCTCATCATTATTTACCACTCACTTATTTCCCTTATTCTTATT
>Ga0265293_10007407_pt1 | contig 16914 bp, 15 predicted proteins | sample Munlanlewell138R_FD_192505 | JGI IMG/M metagenome (GOLD analysis project Ga0265293, IMG submission 192505) | Leachate microbial communities from a municipal landfill in Southern Ontario, Canada - Leachate well 138R | ecosystem: Engineered > Solid waste > Landfill > Unclassified | place: Canada...
CGCTTGGGTGATACGCTCATATGATCCTTCGCTCACTGTTCCATCACTTTGAATCGTGATGAGCTCTTGGGTATCGAGAAACTCCCACCCAAAGTACGCAGCGACGAGCTTCGCCGCGAGAAACTCCCCGCGGCTTGCCGCGTAGTGACTCCCTGATCCTTCGTTAATCCGCGCTTCAATGGAGCGAAAGAGGGGATCAAAGGAGGCGTGGTTGATCTGTAAGTCATCAAGAATTGTACTATAGCGCTCGATAATCTTGGCGAATGTTGGTGAACACGACTCGCCATGGGTGACACGGTTGGCACACTCATAGAGAAGATCGGTCACTTTCTCATCCGCTGAGGTGCGTTTGCCGGGGGCGGAGACGATGATGATTGAGCGCTTTGGATCAGCGTCGATAATCGCTTTAATCTTTCTGAGCTGAAGAGCATCAGCAACAGAGCTGCCACCAAACTTACATACTACCATCATCTGCTCCTTCGTTCTGTTCTGGGCGTATTGTAAAGAAGGGCTAAGGATTGTTCAAGACGAAAACAAAGATGATGACAAGTGCCCCCACGCCTGCTAGAGTGGTGGTAATGAGGTGAATGATGCAAGATACCCGACGTTCTATTTTTGCATGGGCGTGGTATGACTGGGCAAATAGTGCCTTTGCGACCACTGTCATGGCAGGGTTCTTCCCTGTCTTCTTTACCGCCTACTGGGCGGTTGGCTCTTCAACCGAGCAAGGCACCTTCTTCTTAGGATTAGCAAACTCCCTTGGCTCGTTAATCGTTGCCCTCCTCGCCCCCTTCTTAGGGGCGATCGCTGACTGGGGGAGTTACAAAAAGCGGATGCTCACCTTCTTCACCTTCTTAGGGGCGGTGATGACCTCGGCCCTTTTTCTCTTAAAGATGGGCTCGTGGCCCCTGGCGGTGCTTTACTACAGCCTCGCAGTTGTTGGTTTTAGTGGAGCAAACACCTTCTACGACGCCCTCCTGCCCTTTGTTGCTTCAGAAAAGAAAGTAGACTACGTCTCTTCCCTTGGCTACAGCCTTGGCTACATTGGCGGAGGGTTACTCTTCTTAGTAAACGTATTGATGTACCTCAACCCCCACTGGTTTGGCTTAGCGGATGAGGCGATGGCGATTAAAATCAGCTTCGTCATCGTTGGGGTGTGGTGGTTAGTAAACACCATCCCTCTTTGGCTCTGGGTTAAAGAGGACGCTGCAACCGAGGAGCTTAGTGCCCGCGAAGCGATTAAGAAAGGACTGAGGTTAACGATTAATACCGTCAAGAGCTTCCGCCAACTTAAAACGGTAGCGATCTTCCTCTTAGCATATTGGCTCTACATCGATGGGGTTGATACGATTATCCGAATGGCAGTGAACTACGGAACTGCGCTGGGCTTTCCTAGTGAATCGTTAATCATCGCCTTACTCATTACCCAATTCGTCGCCTTCCCCTCTGCCTTAGCATACTCGTTCTTTGGTTCAAAGATTGGGATTAAGAAAGCCCTCCACGTTGCCATCGCTGCGTACGCAGTCATTGCCGTGATGGGATACTTCATGACGAAGGCGATTCACTTCTACCTCTTAGCAATTGCCATTGGCCTCTTTCAGGGGGGTATTCAAGCACTATCGCGCTCCTACTACACCCGCCTGATCCCAAAAGATCAGAGCGCCCAGTTCTTCGGCTTCTTTAACATGCTCGGTAAGTTCGCCGCCATCGTTGGTCCGATCCTCATGGGGAGTGTTACCTTAATAACCAAGAGCAACCGGGCGGGAATTATCAGCCTCATCGTCCTCTTTATTCTAGGGTACTTCTTCTTAACGAAGGTCGATGAAGAAGCGGGGAAAAAGGAAGTAGAAGCGTTTAGTGCAACGATTGAGATGTGATGTTCACCGCGTATTAGTGGTTGAACAAACTCAAACAAGTAGGTATTCTGTTAGTACAATAACACTATAACTACTACAAGGAGGTGTGAGTCGTGGATACATGTGGCAATCGTGCAAGTATATCTGATGACCCTCTGAGTAGAAGCTTTCCTACCCTAGGCGCTGTTTTGCGCCGTCATCGTTGATACTTGACACTCCCACAACACTCTTCGTCTCCAACTAAGAAGATGGAAGCCCAGTTTAATCAACTCCGTGACTATGTATCGTCACACAATTGGCACGCGCTCCAAGCTGAACTCGCCCACATGCAGGAGATTGACGTCGCTACGTTCATCGAAAGCCTTCCTGCTGAATTAGCCCTCATCGTCTTTAGGACGCTTCAAAAGGACCTTGCAGCGGAGATATTTGCCAATTTAAGCAATGAGCAACAGGAGCATTTGATCAACGCAATCACCGACCAAGAGCTCCAACACTTGATGACCGGTTTAATGATTGACGACGCCGTTGATATGATCGGCGAACTGCCGGCAAACCTCGTCAATCGTATTTTGCGCCACACATCCCCCCGTACGCGCTCGCTGATCAACCAATTCCTCCTCTACCCGGAGTTCTCTGCGGGCTCGATTATGACAGCGGAGTTCGTTCAGCTGAAGAAAGAGATGTCGGTTCTTCAAGCGATTAACCACATCCGAACGATTGGTGAAGATAAAGAGACGATCTACACGTGTTACGTCACCACTCAAAACCGCAAGCTTGAAGGAATCATCTCCGTTCGAACGCTGCTCCTCTCCAACGACGAGCAAGTTCTTGAAACGTTGATGGATCCCGACTTCATCTCAGTTACGACTACCGATGACCAGGAGCACGTCGCCAACCTCTTCCGCCGCTACGACCTCTTAAGTATTCCCGTCACTGACCATGAAAGTCGCCTCGTTGGAATCATTACCGTTGACGACATCATCGACGTCATTGAAGAAGAGAACACCGAGGACTTCCAAAAGATGAGTGCGATGATTCCTAGTGAAAAACCGTACCTTCGAACTGGGGTCTTTGAGTTAGCAAAGAACCGACTTGTCTGGTTAATGGTCCTTCTCTTCAGTGGAATGATCACCGGTGGAATCCTCGCCCGCTTTGAAGACGCGTTCTTGGTCTTGCCAATCCTCGTTTCCTTTATTCCAATGCTCACCGATACTGGGGGTAATGCGGGTAGTCAGAGTTCAACGTTGATCATCCGTGGAATGGCGGTGAATGAGATATCGATGAAGGACATGGCTACGGTGTTGTGGAAGGAGATTCGCGTCGCCCTCATCGTTGGCTTTATCCTCTCCTTCTTCACTGCGCTGCGCGTCTACTTCACCGGCAACAGCTACATGGTCGCTATCACCGTTGGAATTGCCCTCTATGCAACAGTAATCATGGCAAAGACGATTGGAGGCGTCCTTCCGATGCTCGCTAAAGCGATTCACATGGACCCGGCGATTATGGCCGCCCCATTAATTACCACCATCGTAGATGCATTTAGCTTATTGCTCTACTTTTCAATAGCCCAACGTCTCTTGCACATCTAGTCGCTTTACCAAAAGCGAGTGCTGTGTTATTACTTTAGACGCTGATTTTTCAGCGTCTAAAGGATAGTCCATGCAACCAGCGCAAGAAAATAAAATGGGAGTGATGCCAATTACTCCCCTCGTCCTCTCCATGTCATTCCCGATCATGTTGAGTATGCTCGTCCAAGCGCTCTACAACGTCGTCGATTCGCTCTTTGTTGCCCACTACAGCCACAAAGCTCTCACCGCCGTTGCCCTCGCCTTCCCGATGCAAAGCCTTGTGATCGCCCTCAGCGTAGGAACCTCAATCGGAGTAAACTCCCTCGTGAGTCGAAAGCTCGGAGCAAAGGACCAAGCAGGGGCGAATAAAGCTGCGGGAAATAGTATCGTCCTCGCCGTGTTAGGGTGGGCGTTCTTCGCCATTTTAGCCCTCTTCTTTACAAAACCCTTCTTCACCTTCTTCACTGATGATCCTGAGCTCATTAAGATGGGTACTCAATACCTCTTTGTCTGTCTCTTCTTATCTTTAGGAATCTTTGTTGATATTAATAACGAGCGAATTCTTCAATCGACGGGGGATACGGTTCGCCCGATGATTATCCAATTCTCTGGGGCGATCACCAACATCATCCTCGATCCGATCATGATCTTCGGCCTTTTTGGCTTTCCTCGCCTCGGTATTTTAGGAGCAGCGATCGCCACCGTCGTTGGCCAGCACGTCGCGGCCCTCCTTTCAATCTATTACGTTCGTAAGAATAAAGAGATCACCATCACTAAAGAAGATTTTAAGCTCGACAAACGCATCGTAAAGGACATCTACATCGTTGGTGTTCCTTCAATCTTCATGCAGGCGATTGGAACGCTCTTAACAACGAGCTTAAATAAAATCCTCATCGCCTTTGGTACCGACGCTGTTGCTGTCTTTGGAATTTACTTCCGCCTTCAATCGTTTATCTTCATGCCTATTTTTGGCCTCAACAGTGGAATGATTCCAATCATCGGCTACAACTACGGGGCGCGAAAACCAAAGCGCATCATGAAAACGATCAACGTTGGGATCGTCATTGCCCTCATTATCATGGCCATCGGCTTCGCCCTCTTTACCTTCATGCCGCATATTCTCCTAAGGTGGTTTAACGCCAGTGGCGAGATGTTGGCGATTGGGGTTGTTGCCTTAAGGCGCCTTAGTATGTGTTTCTTGATGGCAGGTGTGTCGATTGCCCTCTCAGCACTCTTTCAGGGAATGGGAAATGGGTATTATTCACTCATCATCTCGATTACCCGTCAGCTCGTATTCCTCCTGCCGGCAGCGTACTTCCTCGGGCGCTTCTTCGGCCTCGATGCCCTGTGGTATTCGTTCTTCATCGCTGAGTTCTCCGCGTTCTTCCTCTCCCTGCTTTTCTTTAGCCGGATTCACCGCAATCACATCAAACCACTGCTGAAGGCTGCCCTATAAAAAATGGAGTCAGAGCTTTCCCTAACCCTGACTCCATATCCTATGCAAGCTTGTCTGTCCTAACGCGCTTGACTACTCCTAATTAGCGATCACATTCAGCAGTCGGGTACTCCCAACTTCTTCAACGACCGTGGTGAAGTTGTAGGCATTTGTCGTGTACTCAAAAAACCCATCTTCTGTTTCAAAGAACTCGGTTCGCTCGGGGATATATCCGTGGAGGTACAACACTACGGAATCACCGATGGCCGCACTAAAGAGCAGGGCTGTGATGGTGAGGATAATCAGTGTTGCAACGATCCGTTTCATTCCGTACTCCTTAGTAGTTCTTACATCTATAGCGTATGTTCGATGTTGTAAGAAGTCAAGAATAATTATACGTAAATCGTTATATTATAAGAATATATTAAATGTCATATGTTAGAAGAAGTGTTATTTCATCTGAGCCCAAAACACAACTTCTCACATCACTTTCTCAATCTTTTCCCTCAGTCTCTTCTGACTTAGGTCAGAGAGATCATTCAAATTCACTAGAATTTGAGAGGTTTCTATCATTTTCTGAAAATCTGTCAACGACCTATGACAATAGACATCTTCCCACCTGTCTAAATCTTCTGACAGCAGAGCCGATGAGCAAAGTTTCTAAACTTCGAACATCACTGCCCCAAATAAAGAAGGAAAAATAGTCCTAGTATAGGTGATAAAGGAATTGGATTTTTGGATGTGTACCCGTTAGTGAGAAATAAAATCTCCCCACTGCTTCCAAGGGACGTAATTGATCCCATTGAACTTGCCGGCAATACTTCCTAAATAAAATACCGCCCCGGTTACCGGAACATCCGTTCGAAGGGCCAAATATTTTCGAACGGCGTGCGAAAGCTTCTTCTCAGTTTCACTATCGCTTTTAATCTCTATGGCAAATGAGTGTTTCCACTCCCCGATGATATCCACTTCCAGCTGGTTTTTATCCCGATAAAACGTTAAGTTAGCTTTTTTACCTTGGTTCATTCGACTTTTCAGAAGCTCAGAAACAGCAAATGTCTCGATCACATTACCTTTAAATGGACTAAGAATGAGATCTTCCTTTGACTCTAATCGTAAAAAATGACAGAGGAGACCTGGGTCAACAAAATAAAGCTTTGGAGTCTTTACGAGGGTTTTACCCAGATTCGTGGAATCGGGTTGTAAAAAATGGATGATGTAAGACGTTTCAAGAATTGAGAGCCAACTTTTAACTGTTGGAACGGAAACGCCTAGGTGCTTAGCCATTGAATTCATAGATAAGAGCTGCCCACTCATAGTGGCACAGAGTTGTATGAGTTTTCTAAAGGAAGCGATATTGGAAGGATTTATTTGGTCACGAACATCCAAATCGAGATACATATCAATGTACGCCTCAAACCAATCTGTGGGGATAAAGCTTCGCCGTTGGTCATATAGGGGCGGGTAGAACCCGTTGAACGCCATTTCATATGGATTATCCAATCGGATTTGGCCTTGGTGTAATTCGCCAATGGAAAAAGGTAAAAGTTTTAAAAACACCGCTCTACCGGCAAGACTATCAGACATATTCTTGTGCAAAATGAATTGACTCGAACCAGTTAAGATATACTTTCCAGCGTGCTCGGGCTCTTTATCAACAACAAGTTTAATAGCATCAAAGATGTTGGGGACTTTTTGGGCTTCATCAATGATAACTCCCTCTGGGAAGGCGAGAAGAAAATCTGCTGGAGCGGAAGCAGCGAGCTCGCGAAAGCGCGTATCATCAAAACTTACATACGGCTTATCGGGAAATACCATTTTTGCGAGCGTAGTTTTTCCACTCTGTCGAGGACCAGTAATACCAACAACGGGAAACTGAGCTGCGTAGCGAAGTAGAGTATCGGCTGCTTGGCGTTTTATAAGCATATAAGAATTCTAAAATACAACATTCTTAAAGTCAATACAGTCGAAACTTTAAAGTTTGTATTAAGTTTTCTTAAAGTTACTACCATATTTATATTAAAGTATTAATTATCAATTTCCCGATAAATTAAACCTCAAAGCTCAATCAGCCTAAGGACCTCGTCAAAACTCTTGCCGTTTTTGGCAATTGCCTTAAGCAATTTCTCTGCATGAATTCTCTGCTGTTCCTCTAAAAGTGCCTTTAGTTCTGAAAGGGCGTCGTCACATTGAGCCTTGAGGGTCCTGATCCGCTGCTCGGCGTTCTCGATTCTAGTTTCTATTACCTCGATTTTCTTCGGCCTGGCCATCTTAGGTGTTCCCCTTTTCTCGTTCCTGTGTGGTGAGGATGTTGCTAATTTCCTCAGCTATGAGCTTGACCATGTCAGCATCCATGCCAAAGCACCTGAGGATGTCCTTCTGTCGTTTTGTAACGGCATGGTCGCGTCTATAGACACCATCGTATCCTCGGCTTATTTCTATCTTCTCCAGCTCCCGTATCGCCGAACGTAGTTTTTACACTCTGCCGAGGACCAGTAATACCAACAACGGGAAACTGAGCTACGTAGCGAAGTAAGGTATCAGTAATTTGGCGTTTTAAACGCATGTAGTAATCCTGAGTTGCCTTGTAGTTAAAGTTAAGGATTACCGAATTTTAAAGTTTTAGGTGGCGATTTCTTAAAGTCTGGAAATTGTTAACAGTAAATAATTAATATGATTTTGTCTTCCATAAAGCCATTGGATGGCCTTTGATTCTATCAATAATCTTTTCATCCTCAAATAATAATTCGGGAACATAGTTCCCATGCTCAAACTGGTCTAAGAATTTATTTTCATCTTTTGATAGTTCCATTAAATTCAAAATATATTCGACAACCATTTCCTTTGTGGTTAATAAATTGAATTTATCTGAATTCTTGATAACCGGATATAATTCTGTTTTTATTTTTCTCTGATTGATAGAGTGTATTGCCTCTACACTAAATTTTTTATTTATCCTTTGAGAAGATATGGCCATATAAAATACAACACACTTCCTTAACAGTTCCTCTTCTACAGGATTGAACAGGCAATGTGATATCATATTTTTTGTGTCATATAAGTCCCTGGCAGCGGCTCTGCTCAGCAATGCATTAATTTTACTACCATATATCTCAAGAGGGTTCAGTATTTTAATCTTTTCTTTGGACCCAATATTTTCGGGTATAATTAGTCTTTCTTCTGGATGAAAGATATGCGCTCGGAGGGAATAGTTTATTTCAATTTTGATATTATCTTTATTTCCGCTAACACCAGTATAATCATAAATCCAAGAATCTAAACTATGAGGATTTTTTGATCTGGAATTTTTTTGATATCCCTGTGAAACCATAAATCGATCGATTGCTACATTAATCATTTGCCTTTGTTCGAGCATTTCTTCTCTACTATTAGAAATGAGATAGTCCAAATCTATATCCACCGAAAGCCTTGGAAGATCAAAAATTGTAAAATTGATGGCTGTTCCGCCTTTCAAGGCCAAGCTTTTTTTGAGTAAGGGATTATTATTCAAAAATTCTAAAACATCGGTGAGTCTTACTACCTTCTCATACGTATCTCGAATAAAACCAAGGTCTTTGGCCTGCTGGCTCAGAAATGTATTGTCATGTTTAAACAAAGTCATCACCTTCTTTTCCCATCATTGAATATATTTCATCTGGCACCATCAAATTCCATTTTCTGTTGAAAGTAGATCGCCCATGTGCATCATTAATGAGGTATCTTTTACTCAATCCTACCCTTCGGTTGCAATATTCGATGAGGTCACTTGATACACCTAGTGTAGGTTGGAGATGTTCAAAAATAAAGCCTGATCTTTGAAATAGGATCTGCTTATTGTACCCCTGTAGATATTTTTTTATTTTGGACTCATCGAGATATTGTACCCCCTCGATACAATTGAGCAGCTCCTCAAAGCCCGCTATTTTGTTAACATCATGGATACTGTCGATGACAGTCCTTTCTAAATCCGTAATGACTACCCCTTTGATATTTTTTGCTTCAACAATCCCCTCATCCATTCGTGATGCAACATATGTATATGTTATCCCTTCGTACTCAAAAGAGTAGAACTTAGTTTTCGATGAAACATACAGCTCGTTATATACTTGATTACTCAATCCGTAATATTCAAATGCACTGTGGTGGGAAATATATGAAGTTGGTGTAATCGAAGATGCAATCTGGTATTTATTCGCAACCAGTTGATCAGTAGCTGGATTTACAAGAGAATACTGATTATTTCGTATTTTTCGGGCGAGCCCTCGTTTTATCAGACTCTTAATCAAAGAATATGCTGTGTTTTTGTTCCCAGTCAGCTCTTCAACATCACCAGCAGTGAAGATTGGATATCGAGCTAACTGTCTATACGCGTCCATACAGTAACCTCTTTAACACCATAGGTGTAGTTTAGTTTTAGCATGTTATTGTTTAAATTTCAACAATCTTATGCCAAAATTAAACTATTATCTGATGTTTTCCAGCTTTCAGGAGGTTTTAATTCCTAGCAACAAGGGCTACTCCCACTCAATCGTTGCTGGGGGTTTGGGAGATATATCCCAGAGGACTCGACTTACTGTGGGGACTTCGGCGAGGATACGAAGGACAACTGTATTCATAAACTCATGGCTAAAGGGATAGATCTCAGCGGTGATTGCATCGGTAGAGTTAACCGCCCGGAGGGTACACACCTCTTCATGAACTCGCCTACCGTCCTTTACTCCGACGGACTTAACGGGCAGGAGGGTGGCTATAGCTTGCCAGATCTCATCGTAAAGACCAGCGCTACGAATCTCATCGATGTAGATTGCATCAACCTCGCGCAGGGTATCAAGGCGCTCTTTTGTTAGTTCACCGATACAGCGAACCCCTAAGCCAGGGCCAGGGAAGGGATGGCGGTTCAGAAGTAAATCCGGAAGGCCAAGAACCCGACCAAGGGCGCGTACTTCATCTTTGAAGAGCTCTTTTAAGGGCTCTAGGAGCTGCCATGAAAGATCGGCGGGAAGACCGCCAACGTTGTGGTGGCTCTTGATCGCAAGCGACCCATCGAGTTGAACAGATTCGACGATATCGGGGTAGATTGTTCCTTGGGCTAAGAAGGCGATGTTTGGTATCGCTCGCCCTTCAGCGTAGAACGTATCGACAAAGAGGCGCCCGATCGTCTTTCGCTTCTCTTCAGCGTCAGTAATACCCTTCAGCTCCCTCAGGAAGATTTCTTCGGCTTCAACGTAGATGAGGGGAATGTGATACGTCTCTTCAAAGAGAGCCCTCACCTGAGCGCCTTCATTCTTCCGCAAGAGCCCGTGATCGACAAAGACACACGTCAGTTGATCACCAACCGCCTTATGGATGAGGCGAGCACACACCGATGAATCAACTCCCCCACTAAGGCCCAGGAGAACTCGCCTATCGCCGACAGTTTCTTTAATCTCGGTGATGAGGTGCTCTGCATACGACTCCATCGTCCACGATGGAGTGGCATGAGCGAGTAAGAATGCCTTCAATTCATCATCAGTGAAATCACTCACCCGTCGCTCTACACCGGTAGTGAGTGTAGTCACCTCTTCTTCGGTAAGGTGAAGGGTTACCGAAGGATTAAATACTCGGAGTTCATCACCCTTGATCGTATACGGAAATATTCGACTGTAAAAGCCAAAGGAGCGAATCTTTCGAGCGAGGCTAAGGGCGTCGCCGTTACCATAATCGATGATGCTAATGCGGTTGTTCATAGAAGACCTTTTACCAAGAGAGACTACTGACGGGGGGATACGCCCGCTTAATTGCCTTAGAGAGGGCGAGACCAAGGACTACGCCGACGCCAGCTTGAACCATATTCGCTGGAATCTCAGCAGTAGCAACAGCAACAGTTGAAATAAAGAGGGCAGAGAGGGCGAAGTAGCCGAGGCTGACGGTAAGGATACACACCACTGCTCCTGCTAGGATTCTCATGATTGAGTTGGGGTTTGAGCGGACGATTAGGGCGATGAGGAGCCCTTCAAGACCGTGGACAATGAAGGAGATCGGGGCCCATTGGGCGTAGCCACTGACTAAGTCAGCAATAGCTGTCCCCAAGCCAGCGGTCAGCAGTGCAGTGACTGGGCCAAAGGTGAAGGCGATAAAGCAAATTGCCACATCACAGAGGTTCAAGTACCCCTTTGTAGTAGGAATGCGCACTACAAGGGTAAAGACGACGACGACTGCGGTTAAGACACCGATCAGGGCGACGCTGAGAGCTGATCTTTCTTTCTTCACTGTATACCTCCGATGAAAAAGAGGATGACAGGAAGAATAACGGAAAATAAAAAATCGGTAAAGGGATGGTTGTACGATTCGAGAGTGTGGTAGTGGGTTCGTTCATTCGCTCGCCCATATCCGCGGAGCTCCAAACTGAGGGCAAGGGTGGGAATTGAGCGGAGAGCAAGGACGAGACTGCTCGTCAACGTTGGGATGATCGCCGAGAGTTTTTTCCTCTTTCGGTCATCGCTTTCGCGAAGGCGATGGGACTCTTCGATCTGGGCAAAACTATCGGCGATGAAGGGGATGTAGGTAAAGGCCAGGGTGATAATGAGGGCGGCTTTATACGGCAGGCGGTACCACTGTAACGCCAAGAGAAGTTGGTGCATCGGCGTTGTTGCAAATAAGAGGGTGGCGAGGTAGGTAATTGCGATAAAGCGTAAGCCAAGGCGCAGCGCTTGAAGCGCCCCCTCTTCAGTAAGGAGGACAAACGAGTGGATCGTAATGAGGGGAGTTCCACTGCGGACGTTGAAGGGGGAGAAGAGGACCATGAAGAGGAGCATCGGTAAAATCGAGCGGAACGTTCGATAGACAAAAGACAGACCGGGGTTCGTTGCAGCAGTGAAGAGAATTAAGAAGAGGGCGATGGTTAAGCCGAGTAAGGTGATTGGGAGGAAGAACCATCCGATGAAAAGGAGGAGCAAAAGAATCTTTGCCCGTGGATCAAAGCGGTAGAGCCACGTCTCTTTGGCGATAAAGGTATTCACCGTCATACTTCGCTCAGCCTTCCGTCTTTAATCGCGTAGACTCGACTATTGAGGTAGGAAATGAAGCGCTGGTCGTGGGTGATAACGAGGATCCCTGCCCCCCTACCCCGCAGCTGGGTGATGATCTTCAAGGCGGCTTGGTAGGTCAGGGCGGAATCGAGTTCATCAAGGATGTAAAAGGGGCGATCAAGGAGGTAGTAGACCGCCGCTTGAAGCGCCTTGCGCTTAGGATAGCTCATCGTCGATGGGGTGTGGTCGAGGTTAAGATCAAAGAGCTTGGCACACTCTTGGACTCGTTGTTCAATGGTAGTGCTTGAGATTCCTTTTATTCGCTTCAACGAATAGGCTAGCTCCTCTTTCACCGTTGGTAGGAAGATTTGAAGGTCGGGGTTTTGAAAGAGATAGCCAACTCGGCGGTTAAGCACTGAAGAGTTCACCACCTCACCATCAATCATTCGCCGACCCCCCAACGGCTCATCGAGGCCGCAAAGAACGCGGCTTAACGAGCTCTTTCCGCTTCCGTTGGGTCCAACAAGGCTGACGATCTCCCCCTGTGCTACAGTGAGGGCTGGGACCTCTAGGTGGAAGGCGTCGATCATCGTTGTAGAGAAGCGCTGGCGCTCAACAGTGAGGTGCTCAACTCTTAGCACACGGGGTATTTCTTGGAGAGGGGTTTGCTGCTTAAGAACGGTGAGTTCATCATCCCCACAGAGGGTAGTAAAGGCAGTTAAGGCGTCTTCATTGGCTTGCTGGACGATGCGCTTTTGATCAAGGAGGAGGCTTTGGTCAAAGAGACCATCAAAGTGTTGAAGGTAGCGGGAGGAAAAAAGAAGGATTGTTTTATCACTCTCCTTGATCACCCTCGCTAAGTGGACGCGCCCTTCTTCATCAAGGTCATCAAACGGTTCATCTAAAATCCAAAAGGGGGCGTCGATTGCTTCCGCGGCAGCGAGGAGGACGCGCTTGCGCTCCCCACCAGAGAGTTCCCCTGGGGAGGCAGATCGTAATTCAAAGAGGTTCCAGTGGGTTAAGGCAGAGTGGACTCGCTCTTTCATCTCCCGTTGAGGAAGGCCCATCGACTCAAGAGCAAAGGCGACCTCCTCTTCCACGGTCGAAGCAACAAACTGTTCTTGGGGGTTTTGGGTAACGAGGGTCACCTCTTCGACGAGGTCAAAGATATTCACCTCAGCGATATCGTTTCCTGCAAGGTGGATCGTTCCCGTTAACGTACCGGGGAAGTATGCGGGAATACCCCCTACAAGGATTCGAGCTAACGTGGACTTACCCGCATCAAAGGGGGCAAGCAGGAGGGTCTTCCTTCCTGTTTGGATAGAAAAAGAAAGATCTTCAAAGAGGGTGTACGGCTGCTCGCTTCCCCACCCGTGGTAGGTGAAGCTCAGCTGCGTAACCTCAAGGGAGTTGGTCGTAGAGTTCGCTAATCGCTCCATAGACTACCTCATGCACACTACCGAGCTCCTCTTTATCCAAGTGCTTCGTTTCGATTGGCTTGCCGATCACCATGTGAGCGTGAACTCGCTTTAGGTTTGTTATCCCTTCAAAGCCAGGGCGGAGGTTTTTAATCGCAAACGGAACGATTGTTGCTCGGCTCCGGGTTGCTAGTTTAATTGAGCCTTGTTTCATCTCTAACAGCTTCCCATCTTTTGATCGCGTGCCCTCGGGGAAGATAAGTAAGTTTCCACCGTTTTTAAGGTGCTCGACACCGGCAAAGATTGCCTTGATCGAATCGTGGGGACTCTTGCGGTCGATGTAAATGATCTGCATCGCCGTACACCAGAGGTTGATGATGGGAATCTTTTTCACTTCAATCTTCGCCATGATCGAACCCCAGAGCTTCGCCGGTCCAACAAAGGCGGCGATATCCAGCATACTTTGGTGGTTGCCCATGTAGCAGATCCCATCTTGGGGGTCGGGGAGGTTTTCCCAGCCTGTGACGTGGAGTTTTACCCCAAGGAAGAAGATAATCGACGATCCGATGAACGAGCCGCACCGGCGCAGGTGGTTCTTTGCTGCCTTCTCATTTCCAAAGATGCGGAGAATCCACGCGATCAGAAACGCGTAAATCGGACTGAGGATGAGAATAGGGACGACAAAGAGGACTGCCCAGGTAATTCGAAGCGCTTTCATTCGACCATTGCTCCTTACACAAAGTCTTGGTTTCTGTAAAGTTTGGCGTACTGGCCATTTTTCTGCAACAGTTCTTGGTGAGTTCCTGACTCAACAAGCCGCCCGTGCTCAAGAACAAGGATTCGGTCAGCGTTTTTAATCGTTGAAAGGCGGTGGGCGATGACGATCGCTGTCCGCCCGGCGCTGAGGCGCTCAAACGCCTCGGTGATCAACTCCTCACTCTCATTATCCAAACTACTCGTTGCTTCATCAAAGATGAGAATCGCTGGGTTCTTTAAGAAGACTCGGGCGATTGAAATCCGCTGCTTCTGACCCCCACTTAAGAGTGTTCCCCGCTCCCCTACTTGGGTATCAAGGCCGAGGGGAAGGGAGCGCACGAAGTCGCCGAGGTTCGCTGCGTCGATCGCTGCCCAGAGCTGCTCGTCCGTCGCATCGACTTTACCGTAGCGCAGGTTCTCTTTAATCGTGTCATCGAAGAGGAAGACGTTTTGCTGAACAAACCCGATTTGCTTGCGCAGTGATGATTGACGGACCCTTGTAATGTCCGTTCCATCGATGAGGATTCGCCCTTCCTGCGGTTCATAAAAACGCGGAAGGAGGGAGGCGAACGTTGACTTACCTGCCCCAGATTCACCCACGATCGCAACGGTCTCACCCCCGGCGATCGTCACATTCATATCCCGAAGGACGACATCGCTCGTATTGTCGTAGGTGAACGAGATGTTGTCGTAGGTAATCGTTCCATTGGCGATACTAAGCGCCTTGGCGTCTTTGGCGTCTTGGATCGAGGGGTGTTCATCCATCACTTGGGCGAAGCGTTCAAAGCTTGCCATTCCTTGTTGAAGCTGCTCGGTGAAGTTAATTAACCGGTCAATCGGGGGAAGGACGATTCCTACGTAGAGGATGAAGGTGACTAAGTCGTAGTATTCAATCGTTCCGCGCATAATCAGAAGCGAGCCACCAACGATCGTACAGAAGTAATAGAGGTCTCGAAAGAGGCCCATTAAGGCGTGGTAAGAGCCCATCACTTTGTACTGCTCCATCTTCGAGACTTTTAAGACGTTGTTAACTTCATTAAATTTCTCTGTTTGGAACGTCTCTCGGCCAAAGGATTTGACTTCACGAATTCCCATCAGGGAGTTTTCAACGTTGGAGTTCACATCGGCAACGGTCGAGCGAACCCGCCGGAAAGTAGCGCGCATCTTGCGCCCGTAGTGGGAGCCGTAGAAGACCATGAACGGGAAAGGAATTAAGCTAATCAATGCAAGCGGTGGGCTGTAGATGAACATCAAGACGTAGGAGCCAACAATCGTCGCAATTGAAATAATTAAATCCTCAGGTCCGTGGTGCGCCATCTCGGTGATCTGAAAGAGGTCGTTGGTGATGCGGCTCATCATGTGACCGGTCTTCGTTCGATCAAAATACCCGAAGGAGAGCTTCTGAAGGTGGGCAAAGAGCTCGTTACGCATATCAGTTTCCATCTTCACCCCGAGGATGTGCCCCCAGGTGACGCGGATGTACTGACTGATCGCCTGCAGGAAGTAAATGGCGATCATGATCGCGAAGATGACCCCCATCGCCTTCATGTTTTGCGTCGGCAGTTCAACACTGAGGAGTTGGCGAGTAAGCGCTGGAAAGAGGATTGAGAGGATTGACGAGAAAATTGCAACACCCATATCCAAAAAGAACAAGCCTTTATACGGGCGATAGTAGGAGATAAATCGCTTAAGCATCACTGACCTCGTTTTGAAAAGAGTCGGGCAAAGAAGCCTTCTTTCTTCTTAGGCTCCTCGCTCTTTAGAGGGGCGGCTGGGGTCTTTTTCGGTGCACTCGTACCCTTCTCTTCGCCGAGGTACTCCTTCTTGTAGTAAGCGAGCCGCTCTTCAAGCGGAAGGGCGGAGAGGTCCGCGTACGCCTTGGCCGATCGGCGGGGAGCTTGTTGCTTCGGGCCACTTGATGGGCGGGGGCGCTGGGTTTGAGGCTTTTGAGTTCGAGGGCGCTGAGTTGTCCGCTTCGATGCTGGTCTTGGTCCCTTCGGGGCAGTTCGCCGGCCGCGGCGGGGCGCCTTTGAAGCGTACCCTCGCTCCCCTACGAGGTCGCGGAAGGAATAGGACTTACTCTTATCCTCAACTTCAGGAAGGTTTTCTGGCCAGATTACGGGAATCTTCATCTGGATGTACTCTTCGATCGCCTCGAGGTTTAAGACGTACTCTTCATCAGCAAGGGTAATCGATTTTCCACTCTTACCCGCCCGGGCGGTTCGACCAATTCGGTGAACGTAGCTCTCGTAGTCTTCGGGGATATCGTAGTTTACAACCATCTCAAGGTCATCGATTTGAAGACCTCGAGCCGCAACATCAGTGGCAACGAGGAAGCGGAGCTTTCCACTCTTCATCCGCCCAATGACCTCAAGGCGCTTCGACTGGGGAAGGTCGCCCATCAGGTACTTACTTGGATAGCCGTTCATCGAAAGGCGCTTAGAGACTTCAATACACCGCGCTTTGGTGTTCGTAAAGACGAGGCACGAGGCGGGGTTTGCTTCCCGCAGGAGCTGCAAAAAGAGACCAAACTTCTCCGCCTTGGAGATATGGTAGATCTCCTGGGTAATCTCCTTGACGGTGATCTCCTCCGGTTGAACCTCGATCTCCTTCGGCTCATTCATGTACTGCCACGCAATTTGACGAACTTTCGTGCTGAGGGTGGCGCTAAAAAGCATCGTTTGGCGCGTCTTCGCCTCTCGGAGCAAGCTGAACATCTTTTGAATGTCGGGGTAGAAGCCCATATCGAAGAGGCGGTCCGCCTCATCAACAACGAAGATGTCAAATTGCCGAAAGTCAATCTTCTGCATCTTTTGGTAATCGAGGATACGTCCTGGGGTTGCTACGTACACATCAACACCTTGGGCGATCCAC
>Ga0265293_10007408_pt1 | contig 16910 bp, 16 predicted proteins | sample Munlanlewell138R_FD_192505 | JGI IMG/M metagenome (GOLD analysis project Ga0265293, IMG submission 192505) | Leachate microbial communities from a municipal landfill in Southern Ontario, Canada - Leachate well 138R | ecosystem: Engineered > Solid waste > Landfill > Unclassified | place: Canada...
ACCCGGAGGTCAAGACCGTAATCCTGCATTAGTTGCTGAAATTTCTCTTCAAATTCTAGTTCTTTTTTTTAAAATTTCGTCTTCAAGCAGACTTTTGAGTCTTGTCTGCTCTTCTTCGATTCGACGTTCGATATCACGATATTCAGCAAGCATTGAGTTATGCATAGGGGCTCCAGTTAGAAGAATAAACATACCTGTGTGACTCTACTAGAATAGCAGTGATGGCTGCTACATTTTTTAATGGCTGATAGCTGATGTTGTGAAATATGCGGAAACTGGAGTGGGCTTTTCCATTCGCCATTTCTTTCAATGCCCATATATTTTTCCATCACCACACTCATTTGAGCGGGATTCCACTTCCAAGGTGCTATGGTTAATGAGAAACTCTTTATCTAGCATGTTTTTCAGATCATTTTTGATCTCTTCACTTTGGTTCATTAGATGGTCTTCAATCACGACATGGGCCTCAAGCGATACCCGGTGCTCATCTATGGGCCATATGTGCAGATGGTGAATGCCAATAACGCCTGTAATAGCTGATGATTTTGATATTATTTCTTGAGGATCTATATTCCTTGGGGTGGCAGACATGAGTATGCGTATGGCACCACCGATTTCCGGGAACGCTTGCCATAATATATACCCAGCTATCATCAGCGTTATCAGGGGATCTACAAATACCCAGTCATACAGAATTATCACCGTCCCTGCAATGATGACCGCAACGGACCCCAACGCATCTGACACGTTGTGTAAAAAAGCCGCCCGAATGTTCATGCTGGACTTTGACAGCGAATAGGTCAGCATGGCCGTTATCGTGTCAACCACTAAAGCAACAGCTGCGATAATCACCACCGTCCACCCCTGAACAGGCTGCGGTTCGAAAAAGCGAAAGATTGCCTCGTAAACCAGATACAAGCCGATCACAATCAAGGTGGTGTAGTTTATAAGCGCTGCAATCATCTCTGCCCGAACATATCCGAATGTCCACGCTTCGTTGGCTGGGCGCCGAGCTATTCTCCTGGCAACGTAAGCGATGGCCATCGAGATGGCATCGCTCAGATTGTGGATTGCATCGGCAACCAGCGAGAGGCTCCCTGAAACTATGCCCCCCGCTATTTGCGCAACGGTCAAGACAAGATTGACGGCTATTGCCCACCAGATGCGTTTATCACCGGCCTGTTCATTATGTAGGTGTTGATGTGCCACGTTGCCTCCTATCACTAATGAAATTTCAATCTGTATCGGCTGCTTCGCATTTGTGGGTGCGCCCTGTTTTTTTGCCGTGGCGACTTCGACGTTATGTCGTAACCTCAACTCGGTGGTTTTGATCGTTTCGGTGAAACATGGAGTACAGGATAGGCAAAACGAACAGTGTCAGCAGTGTCGACGAAATGATCCCGCCAATCACGACTGTAGCGAGCGGTCGCTGGACCTCGGCACCGGTGCCTGTGTTGAGTGCCATTGGTACAAAACCAAGACTTGCCACCAACGCTGTCATCAAGACCGGACGCAGACGCACCAAGGCACCCTCCACAACCGCCGTGACCAGATCGCCCTGTTCTCGCCACAGATCGCGAATGAAGGCCACCATCACCAGACCGTTGAGAACCGCCACGCCGGAGAGCGCAATAAAGCCAACACCTGCCGAGATCGACAGCGGCATGCCCCGTAGCCACAGGGACAACACGCCGCCAGTGAGCGCAAGCGGTACGCCGGTGAAGATAATCAAGGCGCCTTTCAATGTGCTCTTTTTCTTGCTCTACACTGCCATAACGCTGCGGTATATTTACCGTTTTGCCTACGCCGGCTTTAAGCTTTGGCAATTGCGTTGGCATCAGAGATGGTACTTCTAGCTGTTGGCTCAGGATATTCTTAGTACCTCTGCACGAATCGACTATTCTTGATTTGATCTATCACGATAGGCAAGCAGCCGAAGAGCATTGATCACTACTACCAACGTCGATCCTTCGTGCGCGATAACTGCGGGACCGATTCCCAGTCCAAGGATAGTTGCCGGGACCAATAATGTTACGACGCCAAGGCTGATGAAGAGATTTTGGCGAATAACTTTGCGGGTATGTCGGCTGAGTTCGACAGCAAATGGCAAATGCGCAAGATTGTCAGCCATCAATGCAACGTCGGCTGTTTCCAACGCCACATCTGAGCCTGCTGCGCCCATAGCGATACCAACACTAGCATGAGCCATTGCCGGGGCATCATTCACCCCGTCGCCAACCATCGCGACTTCGGTGGTTTCACGCAGCTTGTTGATTGCGGCGACCTTGTCTTCTGGCATGAGGTCACCCCATGCCTCGTCCAAACCAACTTGCTTGGCTACCGCATCGGCTACACGTTGGTTATCTCCTGAAATCATGATCATGCGAGTGATGCCGATGCTGCGCAGTCGTTCAAGCGCAGGCCGTGCTGATGCGCGCGGGGTATCCATGAGGCCGATAACACCGAGATCCCGCCCTGCATGGCGAACCACCATGGTGGTTTGTCCTTGGGTGCGAAGCCGCTCGACAGTTGCCGCAACCGGCGCTACCAATGGCGGGCGACCGTCGTTGCCGAACATTTCTGCTTTGCCTATTTCTACCGTCTCGCCATCCACTTGAGCGATCACACCTGAACCGGTAAGGCTGCGAAGTCCGGTTGCAACGGGGGGCGCTATTTCACCGAGGTGATCCGCACCATCGCGCGCGATAGCGCGTGCTAAAGGATGATCGCTCAGAGCTTCAACAGCGACTGCTATCGCCATGAGTTCGTTTTCTTCAACGCCGGGTGCTGCGACGATGTCGGTGATACGAGGCCGTCCTTCTGTCAATGTCCCAGTCTTATCGAAAGCCAACGCATCGAGCGAACCGAGCATTTCTAAAGGGGCCCCCCCTTTGAACAAAACACCACTGCGCGCGGCTCGCGCGATGCCGGATAATATTGCACTCGGCGTCGCAATCGCGAGCGCACAAGGGCTGGCTGCTACTAACACCGCCATAGCTCGGTAAAAGCTGTCCCGGAACGGCTCATCCAACACCACCCAAGCGAATAGCAGCAGCACAACTGTGGCCAATACTGCTGGTACGAAGATACGTTCGAACCGTTCGGTAAACCGCTGCGTTGGTGATTTTCGTGTTTCGGCTTCGCTGACCATCTTGACTACGCGAGCTAAAGCGCTCTCTGACGCACGCTTGGTTACGAGGACCTCAATTGCACCTGTTCCGTTGATGGTGCCCGAAAATACGCGATGCACTGAGTCAAGAAGATCAGGCCGGGCCTGTGCTCGTGCTGGGTCGGTAACAGGGTACTTGTCAACAGGCACGCTTTCACCAGTCACGGGCGCTTGGTTGATGCTTGTTTCGCCAGCAATCACGAAACCGTCAGCGGGCAAGCGTTCATTTGGTTGGACAAGCACTACATCACCAGGAGTCAGCGCTTCCACGTTAATTTCCCGAATTTCGCCTTCTCGACGAACCCGAGCAGTTTCTGGCGCAAGTTGGGCTAAAGATTCAATTGCGCGTTTGGCACGCCCCATAGCGTAGTGCTCCAGGGAGTGGCCAAGACTAAATAGGAATAGGAGTAACGCGCCTTCGGCCCAAGCGCCCAATGCTGCAGCGCCAGCTGCCGCAACCAACATCAGCGTATCAATTTCGAAGCGCTTAAGTTTCAAGTTCTGAACTGCTTCTCGGACGGTGTAGAAACCACCAAAAAAGTACCCACCAAAATAGCAGGCCAAAGGCAGCCAACTGGGAGACGGCAGTAGCTTCTCCATAGCGAAGCCGACTGCCAGGAAACTGCCAGAGATCAGAGCAAAGATCAGTTCAGTATTTTTACCAAGGATTCCCCCATGTTGATGGTTACCATTATCATGTTGATGGGCTGGCTCATCCGCTTCGGGTACCCGGCGCACACGGAGCCTCGTTAATGTTTCACGGATATCAGATTCGCTGGTCTGTGTACGATCGAACTCTACTCGTACCATACCAGCATCGCTGGCTTCGGCTTCGAGTACACCAGGCAGTGTCAGAAGTTGGGCAGTTACTGTACGCGCCCGACGTGGATGGCCGAGACCTTTGACCCTCCAGACAAGATGACCAAACTGCAATGTAAGACTTGCGCCAGCCGCATTGACGAGCTCGTCAATGCGCTCGAGTGACAGGGTGTCGGGGTCGTAATGGATGCATAACTGGTGCGAGGAATTTCCCCCGTCCGCATGAATATGAACACCCTCGACACCTCTCTGGACACGCAACCCATCCGTAAGACGCTCCACGCAAGCATCTGCTGCATCCGGTATTTCAGGCAGAACGATAGATAAATCGATACGTACTGTTGTCGTCATAAATCTCCCACCCTTTTGCTGTGGTGCTTGCATGGTTTGGCTTAACTTGGCCTTCACACCTTACTGTGCTTCGGCTTTAACGCTAATGCGGCGAAAGTAGGAAGCACCAGTAAAGTGAGCGCCGTGGCAGTTATAAGTCCACCAATTACAACCGTAGCAAGAGGCTTTTGCACCTCTGCGCCAGCACCGGTAGCGATCGCCATCGGAATAAAGCCGACAATCGCGACCAGCGCAGTAGTCAGGACGGCACGTAGGCGGCTGGCGGCACCAGCTGCAGCCGCTTTGAGGGGCGACTGACCTGCATTCCGTTGTTCGCGGATGGCTTGCATTAGCACCAAGCCGTTAAGGGTTGCGACCCCAGAGACCGCGATGAAACCGACCGCTGCGGATACTGAAAAAGGCATTCCACGGACCAACAATGCCAGCGCTCCCCCAACTAAAGCCAAGGGAACACAGACGAACACCATGGCCGCTTCCTTGGCACTGCCCAACGCCATAAATAGCAGAATGCCAATGAGTAGGAAGACAAACGGGACTACCACCATAAGCCGCTGTTCGGCACGCTGCAAATTCTCAAACTGACCGCCCCAATCGAGATAGATACCAGGTGGAAGATTGACGTTGGCTACCGATGTTTGTGCTTCAGCTACAAAACCACCTAGATCTCGACCACGAACGTTAGCTTGCACCACCATTCGGCGACTGCCATTTTCACGGCTAATCTGGTTCAGACCTTCGCTTATCTGGATACGAGCGACTGAAGATAGGGGGATGGTGCCCCCTGCCGGTGTTGTTATAGGCAAAGCGGCTAAACTGACCGGATCGTTGCGGGAATCTTCATCGAGACGAACCACCACATCGAAGCGTCTATCACCTTCAAAAATGCGCCCTGCGGCCATACCGCCAATTCCGACGGCCACTGCTTCGCTGATATCAGCGGCAGCAAGGCCATAAGCCGCTGCTGCTGATCGATCAATCTGCACGGTGAGACTCGGTAATCCTGAGACCTGTTCGACGCGTACGTCCGCTGCTCCATCTACTTGACGCAAACGGCCCGCTACCTGATCTGCTACATCCTGCAAAACGTCAAAATTATCGCCAAAGACCATCACGGCTAGATCTGTACGCACACCTGAAATAAGTTCGTTGAACCGTAGCTCGATTGGTTGGCTGAACTCGAAGGCATTGCCGATTTGTTCACCAGCGATGTTATCAAGGCGCGTAATAAGATCCTCCTTGTTCAGTGATGGATCGGGCCAATCACTTCTCGGTTTGAGCATTATTACAGCGTCGGAGATATTGGGTGGCATGGGGTCTACTGCCGCCTCCGCAGTGCCGGTGCGGGAAAAGATAGTGCGCACTTCAGGCTGGGCAATTATCGCTCGCTCGAGCGCCATCTGCATGGTTAATGATTGGTCCAAGGAAGTGGATGGAACCCGCAGAGCCTGCATGGCGATATCCCCTTCGTCTAAAGTCGGTGTAAATTCCCGCCCGAGAGACTGGAATGCTCCTGCCCCGACGGCTAAGGCCAGCAGTGCCGACCCAAGCACAAGCACGGGTCGAGAGACAGCTGCATATATTGCAGGCTCGATGAAGCGCCGTGCGTAGCGAATCAAGCGAGTTTCATGCTCGCCTTCCGTTGCTTCGAGAGCGATTTTGGGCTCGCGGACGAAGAGGGCAGCCATAGCAGGTACTAATGTGAAAGAAAGAATAAATGCACCGGCAAGCGCCAACATAAAGGTGGCGGCCATGGGTTGAAAGGTTTTTCCTTCAACGCCTTCCAGAGTCAAGATCGGCGCGAACACCAGTAGGATGATGACCTGACCAAATGCAGCAGGCTTTACCATCCGACGAGCGGCTTGCACGGCTACGCCTAAGCGCTCACCAGCAGTCAATGAGCGGCCCAATTCCTTGCGTCGCTGACTGAGCATCAACAAGGTCGCTTCGATTACGATGACTGCACCATCGACCAGAATGCCGAAGTCAAGGGCACCAAGGCTCATCAAGTTACCACTGATACCGAACCGGTTCATGCCGATAACTGCAAACAGAAAGGAAAGAGGGATCACCAGAGCAGTAATCGCTGCTGCTCGGAAATTCCCAAGCAACAGGAACAGCACTACGATCACTAGCAACGCACCTTCTGTTAGATTACTGGCTACGGTACCGATCGTTGCGTTGACTAAAACGCTGCGGTCGAGCACCGGCTCGACGACAATGCTTGGCGGCAGAGACTTGCTGACCTGAGCTAAGCGCGTAGCCGCCGCTTGGGCAGCCGTGCGGCTATTACCTCCGGCGGTCATTAACGCGGTGCCAAGCACGGCTTCGTGGCCGTCGCGCGTGGCGGCACCCAAGCGTGGTGCCTGTCCAATCTCAACTGTCGCCACGTCAGCAACGCGTACGACCAAGCCTGCACGGTTGGCCACCGGGGCTTGCGCCAAATCCTCTACTGTCTCGGCAAGCGCATCGGCGCGTACGACCAGGCCTTCCCCGCTACGCTCTATGAAACCCGCTCCGGCTTGAACGTTCGTACGTTCCAGCGCTTGAACCAGATCCCCCAGCCCCAATCCGTAAGCAGCAAGACGTGCGGGATCGGGCCGCACTGCATATTCTTTTACATAACCGCCGGTCGTGTCGATGCCCGCTAAGCCGGGTGTGGAGCGCATTTGTGGCGCGATGATCCAGTCTTGAACCGTACGTAGATAAGTCGCACGTTGTTGGGGCGTGGTTAACCATTCTCCTTCAGGTGTAAGATAAACCTCACCGGATTGCCATCCGGGCTGACCAGGTTCACCGAGGCCAGCGTCGTCGTAAGCAACGTAATCAACCGTCCACATCAAAACCTCACCAAGCCCTGTGGTGACCGGAGACATCATCGGTACTGCACCTTCAGGGAGGTCTTCCTCCACTTCGCGCATCCGTTCCGCCACTTGCTGACGAGCAAAATAAATATCTGTCTGGTCAGTGAACACGGCTGTGATTTGCGAAAAGCCGTTGCGCGAAATCGAACGCGTATTGGTCAAACCGGGGATTCCGGCTAACGATGTTTCCAGAGGGTAAGTTACCTGACGTTCGATCTGGTCAGGTACAAGTGCTGGCGCCACCGTGTTGATCTGTACCTGTCGGTTGGTGATATCTGGTACAGCATCGATTGGCAATTGCTTTAATTCAAATAGTCCATAAGCGCACATCGCTGTGGCGGCGAGCACTATGAACCAACGGAAGCGTACTGAGGCTTCGATAATGAGCTTAAACATTGGATGAGTTTTCCTCAGTGGCTGTGTTCAGCCTCGCCCTTGGCGAGTTCTGCTTTAAGAAGAAAGGCGTTGGCTCCGGCGATGCGCTCGGAACCGGACAGCCCACTGAGAATCTCGATGTTACCGCCAGTCCGACGGCCGGCAAGCACCGGTATAGCTTTGAATCCACCGTCAATGGCGACGAAGACAACTGAGCGACCATCCACTGTTTGTACTGCGTCAGCGGGAACTCTCAGGCCAGCCTCGGAGCTATTGGTCACGATAATGCCTGACACGGGGGAACCAGCGGGCGGTAAAGTGCCCGAAACCGGGCGTGCGCGAATGAGTGTGGCGCTACCTTGCTGCCGGAAATTAGCCGCTACGCCAATCGCCACTGCTTCAAAGTTGCCGGTTGGCCCCGACACCTCAATACTATTCCCTGGCTCGATTTGAGCAGACAGTGCCGGTGGCGCAGTAAAGACAATTTCTGTTTTCTTGGGATCGGAAACATCAGCAATACTTGCGCCTGAAGCGACGAATCCACCAGGCATTACCTCGATTGCACCCACAACGCCTGCTATCGGGCTGCTGATTGCAATTCGTCCTTCGGTATCGGGGGAGCCGATTGCCTTGGTCTGGGCTCGCGCGGCCCTGTAAGCCGCATCGGCGGCTAACGAGCGAGCGCGAGACGCTTCCAGTTCTCGTCGGGCAACGACACCCTGTTCGACCAGATTCTGGTCACGCTGATATTCAAGGCGAGCCGCATCGGCTTCGGCGGACGCGGCGTCAGCGTTTGCTCGCATAAGGGCCGCTTCGCCACTAATTACGAAAGCGATCGGCTGCCCTGCGTGCACCTTCTCACCGGGAGCAATCAGTACGCTGTCGATTCGTCCGCCTACCATGGTGGTGATCTCGGTGCGGGCGCCCATGGTGGATTCTATCCGTCCGGCGACACGGATCTCATTACCGCTACCGCGGCCAACCGCGACGATATTGATACCGGATGCCTTGATCTGTCCTGCCGTCAGGGTGATAACACCTTCAAGGGGTTCGTCAACGTGATCCTCATTATCACTATGGCCATCTTCATCGTCATGTCCGTGCTCATCATCGTCGATGCCTGCATGAGCGAGTGACGCTGAGGGTTTATCAACGCCAGGATAAACTTGGGCAAGACCAAAGCCGATTATCACTGCAACAAGGAGGGCGGGCATAAAAAAGAATTTATTACTCTTCATTAGAATGTTTCCACAAAGGGGGCACGACCAACCAGTCGTGCCAAAGCTATTTCTGCAAGCGCGCGCGCTAGTCGCGCATCTACGGCGTTATTGCCTGCTGCGATAAGCGCCGCCCGGGAGCTTCTCAGTTCCAGTTGTGATATACGTCCAGCATCGAACCCAATGCGAGCCAGTCGATATGCTTCTTCCGCTGCGACTTCGCCAGCATCTGCAGCGGCGGTTCGGCTGATGGAAGCATCCAGACTAGATTGAGCCGCCCTGCGCTCGGCTTGGGCGGCCCATTCTTGGCTGGTTAATCTTGCTTCCGCAGCCCTTTGTTCGGCACGTGCTGCGCTAATAGCGCCAGTATTTCTATCAAACAAAGGGAGCGTGACACTGACTCCGAATGCGAGTGCCTCAGCGCGATACTCCTCAAAACGTCGTACACCAAATGCGGCTGTTACGTCCGGACGGGCTCGAAGCCGCTCCACATTGACTTGACGTTCTGCTGCATCAAGCTCCGCTTTCGCAACCTTTACGGCGGGGAGCTCCCGGGGCTCCGAAGTGATAGACTGAGGAACGCGATTTAAAAGGTCGTCGCCAATAGAGGTGATCGGCTCGGCCAGCATTGACAGTGCCGAAAGGCGCCCGAAGGCCGCTTCACGGTTGGCGCGTGCCACGTCCACATTTGCGCGGGCAGCCTCCACTTCGCTCTCGGCTTGAACGCCTCGTAGCGCGGCTTCTCTGCCTTTATCGATCAGTGCTAATACCGCCTCAGCATCTGCTTGGGTCAACGATAAAGCTTGTGCAGCCAAGTCGTAACGCAACGAAGCAGCTTCAGCTTCTGCGTAGGCCTGGGCTAGGTTTGCGGAAAGAACCCAGCGCATTTGGTCTCGGCGTATACCTGTCACCTCAACTTGGGCTTGTGCCGCATCTATGCGAGCACCCCGCTGTCCCCATAGCTCCAATGGTTGGCTGATCGAGAAGGTAGTGTCGGCGGCATCGTACCCGTTAAAAGGCCCGCTTCCATAGGCGTTCTCGGCCTCCAGAGATATGGTTGGATTTGGCCGAGCGTGTGCCTGAAGCGCCCGCCCCTCGGCAGCCTCATGAGCCGCCATGCTTTCAATTGACAGAGGGTTCTGGTCAAGTTTTTCAAGCAGGGCCTCATAAGTAGGGGCTGGCTCTGCGAGAGCGGAAGGAGCCAATGTAAACGCCGCAGCTGCGGTAAAGCCAACCAAGAATAAGGGGCGGCTAAATATCAAAGACATATGAGCCTCTCGAGGCTAGTAGTTGAAGGATGCTCGTGGTGTAGCCAACGAGTATTAAATAAAATATGGATGCAAGTATATCTTCAGCTAATAAACAGAGGTTTTAATTTTCTAATTCAAAATAATAATAATGATTTCGGCGGACGCTTTCTCGGGATAAGTGTACAAAAACAATCCATAAAGATTGCAGCTTGGGCAGATGCGTCAGTCATGATTTATTTTCCGAAACGTTAATGTAAACTTTGTAGGGCCCTGAATATCTGATTCAACTGTTACAGTCCCGTGGTGGAACTCCATAATTGTACGAACCATGGCCAAGCCAAGACCTATTCCGCCTTCAGCACGGGAGCGACCGCTATCAACACGATAAAAACGTTCGAATATTTTGTGTAAGTGTTGAGTGGGTATGCCTGGGCCACTGTTGCTTATAGATAGAAATGCTTGGTTGCTCTGGCTTATTATTTCTATAGGTACAGAACTATCTACGGGAGCGTGTCTTATAGCGTTCGATAATAGGTTGGAGATGGCTCTCTGTATCATGAGCTTATCACCCAGAATAAAATCGTCCCCCACCACTGACAGTCTCACTCTCTTTTCTTCCGCGATAGCGTTGAATAGGTTAACAATGTGGTTGGCTTCTTTGTTTAGTGATAGGCTTTCAGAGGCAGCGCTATCTGCTTGAGTTGTTTGTGCAAGATAAAGCATGTCTGAGACAATACGAGACACACGTTCAAGCTCTTCAACACAAGACTCTAGTGTTTCTTTATACTGATCGGAGGTTCTGTTTTTCGATAGTGCCACTTGCGCTTTTCCCATGAGGTTTGTTATGGGTGAACGCAACTCATGGGCTAAGTTATCGGAAAAGTCCGCTAGCTGCTTCACTCCATCTTCGAGCCGCTCCAGCATGAGGTTCACGCTATCGGCAAGCTCGTTAAGCTCGAACGGGAGGTCCTGGCATTCAATCCTTCCTTTTAGCTCACTTGTAGTAACAGCAGATGTTAAGCTTCTAAATGTGTTTAGAGGAGCCAGTCCGCGCTTCGCGATCCACCATGCACCCATCCCGATAATGATTAGGAAAATTGGTATAGCTATTAAAGTTGATTTTCGGTACGCAGCGAGCAAATAAAGATCTTCTGCACGATCGCTGATTAGAATCAACCGTATTGCTTCTCCGCTTACAGGAATTCGTATGCTGGTATGTGCAACTAAAGAGTTTACTCCGGATTTATCGAAGTGTTTTTGGTAAAAATCTGAGTTCTTGTTGCATGATATAGTGTTTTCTATCGCTGCGGGTATTAAACCAACAGTAAATATCGGGCTACCGGACAGCTCAGCATTACAGACCATTAAACTCATATCTGTATGCCCAGAAATCAGGTCATCCACCATGTGTGGATCGATTTCATCGATCGACGCTGGGCCAGCTTCTAATACACTGTGCTCTATTTGTCCAAGTTTTTGTGCCAGCTTGGACTCGGCAATTACTTCTAATTGAGTGCGTAAAGTAAACCAAGACTGGCTGAAAATAAGAACGACTAATGCCGATCCCATAATACTGACGGAGAGCCCTATACGTAGTGACAGGCTGAGCGGCTTACTCATCCTCTGTCCTCAAGAACATATCCAACCCCACGTAAAGTATGAATAAGCTTCTTATCGAAGGGTTCATCAATTTTTGCACGAAGCCTGCGAATGAATACATCCACCACATTCGTATCACAATCAAAATTTATGTCCCAGACCAAGGATGTTATTTGAGTGCGGGTCATAACAACGCCTGGGTTACGCATCAGCAGTTGCAGTAGAGAAAATTCCTTTCCAGTCAGGTCGATACGTGAACCGGCTCGATATGCGCGATGGCCGATGTGGTCAAGCGTCAGATCAGCAACAATTAAAGCATCGTTCTCAATTATTTTTTCACTTCTTCTTAAGAGGGATCTAATTCTTGCAAGTAGCTCTGGAAATTCGAAAGGCTTTACAAGGTAGTCATCGGCACCTAAGTCGAGACCTTTTACTTTGCTTGTAAGCCTTCCGCTAGCAGTTAACATCATCACACGGGCGTCGCTTGTTCGGCGTATTTCTTTTAATACAGACCATCCATCTGCACCGGGCAAATTGACATCCAAAATAACCAGGTTGAAATCATGGTTTTTAAATATGTGAAGGCCGTCAATACCATTCAAGGCCACTTCAACGGTGTAGCCACTTTCGCTTAGCCCTTGGTAGAGATATTCCGCTGTTTTAACCTCGTCTTCAATAATCAGGACTCTCATCAGTATACCTTGGTTATGGTTTCAGTCATGCCGCGCAATCTAACAGTTTGAGTTTTCTTTTGATTTCCATGTTTTCTATAGCTTCTCGCATTTATTCTTCGCTACATCTCGGCTATGGGTAGGCACACTGAGCTTCGCAGTAATTACCCATTATGCACGCGAGGGCTGACGGTAAAGTTAACGTTAAATTACGATTTTGTCATTTTTGGGCGGGCAGCAGCATCAGTGCTCGCACGAGAGGTGGCGGAGCGGTGCGGGATCTCGGCGCCGACAGGGAATTAGTTGATGGGAATGCTTATTTGTCCAAGAGGGTAATGATGTGCTTTTCCATCAGCGTAAAGGCGATCAAGCCAGGCATCGGCGTGTTACGGGGCTGGGTTTGAGCGTAAAATCGCCCAGCTAGTGAATACAAAACACTGGCTGGGCTGAGATCCTCGGGGTGGTACAGCGCGTATTTGTCACTTTTTATCATTTGTTGAGACTGGTTCTTGTTTTTTAGTCTGATTTATCTGTTTTTCATTCTCTTGTTCTTGTTCTTGTTCTTGTTCTGCTTCTCTTCGCTCTTTATTTTGTTCACGCAGTTTCTCCACCATCTCCCTATAGCGCATGCTTCCATCCTCTGCATGTACCGTAGCGGCGAAGTTGAGAGCGAAAATGAGAGTAAAAATAGTGACGATAGTTTTCATAGATATACCTTAGGCTATAGGTCAGGCGGGCATACTAATCATAAATTGAGAAACCTGAACGCAAGATGACGGCTAAATTACAATTATGTAATAATTGCGACTTATTGATGCTGGCACATTCAAAGCATATGGAAGATTGCAATTTTGTAATGTGTCTTTCATTCTAATGACAGGTTCGTATGGCATCATTTATCCCACTAAATTTAAACGTGACGGGGTCATAGGAATGAAAAATAAGATTGCCGCTATTTCTATTATGTTTTTTTCTTCTCTAGTGATGGCGGAGGGGATTATTGATCCTGTTTATGGTGAAATGATAAGAAAAAATGAGATGAAATGGCGCGAATATGCCTTGTCAATTGGTAAAAATCCACCGGTAACAGAGCATTACCAATACGGAATGAAGCTTGACGTAGAGAAGGTGCTACACCTCACCTCGAGAAATATAGGTTGTGGTGTGATGCCAGCGCAGATGGCATATAAAGATTCTAGTGGCGAGTTGCGCATTCTGGAGTATCGTACCTCTGGTACGTTATGTCCAGGCAATAATTGAGGGCTTGGTTCTTTGTTTGGGTGCTGATTAATTTAAGTAATAAGCGGTCTGGTAATCCCCCCGAAAAACAGCGGTGATCAAAAGTAGAATTTTCCGTAAGCTACACGCAGGGAGATTCTGCATGAAGAAGTCACGTTTTTCCGACAGCCAGATCCTGTCGATACTCAAGCAAGCCGAGAACGGCGTACCGGTTCCGGAGCTTTGCCGCGAGCACGGCATGAGCAGTGCCAGCTTTTATAAATGGCGCGCCAAGTTTGGCGGCATGGATGCATCGATGATGGCCCGCCTGAAAGAGCTGGAGGATGAAAACCGTCGGCTCAAGAAGATGTATGCCGAGGAGCGGCTGAAGGCTGACATCCTCAAGGAAGCCATCGAAAAAAAGTGGTGAAGCCGTCTCGTCGCCGTGAGATGGCGCAGAAAGCCGTTGATGAAAAGCGTGTCAGCATTCGTCTGGCCTGCTGGATGTTCAGCATCAGTGAGACCTGCTACCGCTACCAGCCCAAACTCAGCAGCGAGAATGCCGAGATCGCGGACTGGCTGGTGCGGCTGACCCACAATCAGCGGAACTGGGGCTTTGGTCTGTGCTTCCTGCATCTGCGCAATGTGAAAGGCTTTACCTGGAACCACAAACGGGTCTATCGGATTTACCGGGAGCTGGAGCTGAATCTGCGCATCAAGCCCAAGAAGCGTCTGGTTCGTGAAAAGCCGGAACCATTGGCTGTGCCGGAAATGATCAACGACAGTTGGTCGATGGACTTCATGCACGACCAGCTCAACGACGGACGCAGTTACCGGCTGTTGAACGTGATCGATGACTTTAACCGCGAGGGGCTTGGCATCGAAGTGGACTTCTCGCTTCCGGCAGAACGGGTTATCCGATCACTGGACCAGATCATTGAATGGCGGGGTAAACCGCGCTCTATCCGTTGTGACAACGGACCTGAGTACATCAGCGGCAAGCTGTCAGCCTGGGCCGAAAAACGAGAGATCAAGCTGGCGTTTATCCAGCCTGGTAAACCCCAGCAGAATGCTTATATCGAACGCTACAACCGAACGGTCCGTTACGATTGGCTGGCACAGTATCTGTTCGACAGCACCGAAGAAGTCCAGGATTATGCCACCCGCTGGCTCTGGCACTACAATCACGAACGACCCAATATGGGACTCGGAGGAATTACTCCTCAACAGAAATTGGCCATGATGGCCTGAGGTCTACTTTTGAACCCGTTAAAAATGGAGGGATTACCGTCGAATCGAAGAAGAGCAGACAAGACTCAAAAGTCTGCTTGAAGACGAAATTTTAAAAAAAAGAACTAGAATTTGAAGAGAAATTTCAGCAACTAATGCAGGATTACGGTCTTGACCTCCGGGTTGCTTTGAGAATCATCAACCCTGATGCTAGAACCAAAAACGCAGCGGAAGTCCGTAGACCTGCTCAAAGGGTACGTCGTAAGCTGAAGGTATACACTAAATACTTGATCACTGCGCTCATGGTGATTCTGGTGTCTGAAGCGGCAAAGTACAGTGATCGTATCGGTGGTCTAATCGCAGCGCTTCCAATGATTACTGTGCTGACCTTGATTTGGCTGCATGTTGAGCAGCAGCCAGACCAGAAAATTGCCAATCATGCATGGTACACCTTCTGGTATGTAATCCCGACGCTGCCAGCGATGCTTGTTTTTCCCGCTCTCATGTCACGATTCGGCTTCTGGCTGGCCCTCATGGGTTATGTATTAGCAACGTGCGTATGCTTCATCGTGTTTACGTTTGTGGCACGACGCTTTGGATTAGAGCTGCTTTGATAGATCAATAGGTAGTCTGGTGAGCGGCGGCCGTAATAGCTGAGTACAACACCTTGCCGGGGGCAGAGGCACTCAGCTATTGCGGCCGCCAAGCTATAAGCATGAAAATGCGCTGTCAATACATGGTCGTCACGGCAACTGCGTGTCCAAACCAGGTCGCATAAATAAAAAAATGTAAATCACCCTCCCTGCCCTGGGCACTTCGTGCCAGAGGCTCGATACTCAAGTATATTTAGATTCCCGTTGGAATCTTTGTACGTCATCTGGGCAGGCATTACACCGCAGCCAATGCGTGTTGATGTAATATGTATGACACGCTCAATATCTACATCCATCCCATAGCGGTAATGCACGGTTTCAGGCGGATTTTTATCAATCGATAGTGCGTACTCTCTCCATCTCTTTTCGTTTTCCTGAATCATAGATCCATAAACTTTATCAGCACTACCCTCTGCCATGGCAAATGAGGAAATCAGCATAATAGAAACCATTGCAACTCTTGTTTGAATACTCATTTTTTCCTGCCTTTAGAATTACCCAAAGCACATGATGGCACACCGTTTCTGTCACCAAAGTGAAACGGACATTACATTGAGGTAATACAAGGTAGGATCGTTGATCTATTTCAGCATGACATCTTTGTAATCGCAGCGTCACCAGCCGGACAGGTGACGCCATGTACCATACTAACGAGTCTCCAAAAATCCATTTCAGATGAGAGGTATAGCCATGAGGACCCTAGCAACGATTTTCATGTTTTTATTTGCGCTGAACGTTACTGCGGTAGTCCATGCAGAAGATGGGAGCATGCGTTACCGGCAGATGGTAGAGAACCTGCGTGAACAAAACAAAGAGCGCAGAGAAGCCCGTGAGCAAATGACACAAGAGGATAAGCAAAAAAACAGCAAGAACGATAATGGAGGCACTCTGGCCACGCCAGATAATCGCTAAAAGAGCTTATACGCTCAAGTATGCTTGAGAAGCAGAGCATTGTAATCGCACCTAGCGACGCTGGAGGAATTTACCTGAACAACACCGCATGGGAACTGAATTGTAATTCCGATTAATTCTCGGGCCAAAAACCCAACCATTATTTTTATAGCCGCATCATCGACCTGCATTTGGAGCGATGATGCGGTAACGGCGATAGACAGGCCTCCTGCGAGAGCTGGGTCTACTAGGTACGATGTATCGCTATCCACCCGGCGAATCCGTACTGCTGCTTTGGCAGCCACACTTGATGATCGATTTTCTGTGATCATCTTCTTTACGTTGCACACTCTTTTGTCACATTACGACTCTGACCCATTCTTGCGGTCATTTATTACCAAGCCTAGCCAATTGAGATGTTTAAACTCAACATGGCCAACATAGATCGACATATCCGTTGTTGGCCAGGCAAAAACTTTACAGACACCATGGGTATAGCCAATTTGGCCACGAAAGATGGCTAACCCTGGAAGGACGCAATTGGCTAGACCCTGTCATTTTCAGAAGGCGATAGCACGAATTATCAAAAGTCGGCCGCACGGTTTT
>Ga0265293_10007409_pt1 | contig 16908 bp, 17 predicted proteins | sample Munlanlewell138R_FD_192505 | JGI IMG/M metagenome (GOLD analysis project Ga0265293, IMG submission 192505) | Leachate microbial communities from a municipal landfill in Southern Ontario, Canada - Leachate well 138R | ecosystem: Engineered > Solid waste > Landfill > Unclassified | place: Canada...
TTGAAATCAAAAAAGTAGCGGTTTATGATATGTTAGGCAGAATAGTTTACACTTCCGAGGCAGAAGGCAATAGCCATACACTCCCTTATCTTGGAGCAAATCAGGTGTTGGTTGTACAAGTTATAACCGCAAATGAAGAAGTTTTGAGTAAGAAAGTGGGAAATTAAAGTTAAAGAATGTAATTATATGATTTTCAATGATCAGGTTTTTAGTATTTGGCAGATTCTGAATTCAAATTCATAAATCAATTCTTGACCATTCTGATATGCGGAATGTCATCTTCTAAATAAGTTTCTCCAACGGGTATAAACCCCAAACTTTTATAAAACTCTATCAAATAATACTGAGCAGAAATAGTGATAACCTCTTCTTTAAACCGACTTCTGACCTCTTCAATACTTTTTTGCATCAACCGAAAACCAAGTTTTGTTTTTCTGAAATGCTGAGCAACAACAACCCTTCCGATAGAAGCCGTTTCAAAATAATCGCTTGGGTGAAAAATCCTTGAATAAGCGATTACCTCATCATTTTTACATCCTATAATATGAATTGCTTTTGGGTCTTTATTATCTAAATCAGGATAAATACAGTTTTGTTCAATGATGAATACCTGTTCTCTCAGTCGCAAAAGTCCGTATAATTCGAAAACCGACAAGTCTTCAAATCGCTTTATTTTCCACTGAATTTCCATTAGTCGATTTTTACAGATTTAATAATAGCCTCAAGCTCGTGTATCATATTTCTTTTTGAGGAAGACGGAGCATAAACAAATCCTTCCAGAACGAGAATTCGGTTGTTTTCCTTGTCCGAAATAGCATAATTTAAAAAAGGACCTGACATAAAAATCCCTTTAAGTTCCCAAGTTCCTTTTGTCTGAAAAGCCTTTTTATCTGCCAATGTTGTAGTAGTAAAATAAGGCGTATAAGCTCTTTCGGTTATCATATAAGCGTGTTTCTTATCTTCTTGCGACTGAACATAACACTCTCCTACGGAGTCTCTTACTTTTATTATCCGTCTGATATTCTCCGATTGCGATTCGTACTCGAAATATGGAATCTGATAGATAAGCAGGTTAGAACTTCCGTTTTGATTTTCCTTTTTGAGCCAGACAAACTTTTTATCTTCTGCAACATATTCAAATTCGTGAGGGATATTTAGAGTAACCCCAAGTTTGCTTTGTATGTTTTGAGTATCTAAAGGAGAAAGAGCAATCTTTTGTTGGGTTTCTCGTATTTCAAAATCCGCAATGATGTTAATAACCGAATCTGATTTTTGTTCTATCTGGTCAAGAATTTCGGGAATGTTTCTCCCTGACAAATAAATAACATTTTGGTTTAGTGCAAAATCATTATTTCTGACTTCAAAAAATTTTTCAGTTGATTTTTCGACAATGATAATATTTCTGTTTTTGCAAAAATCGTCGTCTCCGCTTCTGTCAATATGTTGTACTAAACTAAAAAGCGGTTCTTCTTGCGGAAGTCCTTCAACAGAAGTTGTCAATTTTTTTCGGAGGCTGTCTCCTACTTCTCCACCCCACAAAGCATCTTCAATAATTATAGTAACCTGATTGGTATCTCCTACAGACGTTTCCAAAACAAGTTCGTTGTTTTGGCAAGAAAGAAAAGTAAAACCGAGCAAAATAAAACACGCAATTTTTTTCATAAATTCAATTTAATCTATCCAATTAGCTCAGACCAAACTTTATCAAAAAGCGTGCTATGTGTTACATTATTTTAAGTTTTTTTCCTGCCTGAATTGTAGTACCGGCTATATTATTCCACTTTTTCAGATTGTTTACTGTAACTCCGTATCTTCGAGCAATAACACTTAGGTTTTCTCCTTTTTTGATGGTATGAAACTTCGGATTAGAAGAGCCTGACGAAGCTACTGCACTTCCGTTAAAGGCAACAATTTGCTCTTTCTTGTCGTTTTCAGCGTCAATATAAGCGTAAATTTTTTCTTCGTTAGATACAAAAAGTCCAATTCTGTCAATAGGCAAACGAATATAGTTTGGTTTTTCGGAAGAGTACGGAATTATGTCTAATTTAAAAGCAGGGTTCATAAAGCGGAGTTCTTCAACCGAAACATCAACCAAGTCTGATACCTGCTGAAAACTCATTTTTCTTTTCAGAAAAATCGTGTCGGTTTCTAAGCGTTTTATTTCTGCCTTTTTGGGGATAATGCTATGCTCTTTATGATATTCAAAAACATACATAGTTGCCACAAAAGCAGGGACATAACCTTGAGTTTCTCTGGGAAGATATTTTCGGATATTCCAATAATTTTTCATTCCTCCCGAACGTCTGATGGCTTTGTTTACATTTCCCGGACCAGCATTATAAGCAGCCAAAGCCAAATCCCAATCTCCGTACATTTTATGCAAACTCGAAAGGTATTGACAAGCCGCTTCGGTAGCCTTAATAGGGTCATATCTTTCATCTACATACGAATTAACATTCAGGTTATAGATTCTTCCGGTAGCGAGCATAAACTGCCACAGACCGGAAGCACCCATCCTCGAAACAGCTCTCGGATTCAGGGCAGATTCTACAATAGCCAAATATTTAAGCTCTAAGGGAATGTTGTATTTGACTAATTTTTCTTCAAATAAAGGGAAATAATACTCCGAAAGAGCCATCAGTCTTTCATAAGATTTTTTTCTATTTTTCAGGTACGATTTTATGACGCTTTCCAAAGAAGGATTATACTCAATTTTAAAAGGTGATTTTTCGTCAAGCAATCTTAAACGCTTCTTTAGTAGCTCAACCGGAAGGTCAAATTCGGTTTCTATATTTTCTTCAGCACCCTGATTTTCGATATAAGAAAACATTTCGTCAGACAGGTCAGAGGCGGTCAGTTCTTTAATCCACATATTGTCGATTTCAACAATTTTTTCGTGTCTTACAAAAGAAGCTTTAAGCGAATCGAGTGCAGTCATCACTCTTTCTTCTGACTGTTGTGTTTCAATATCTGATTCAACTGATGGTTGAGCCAACATTCCCCCCGTAAATAATAAAGAAAAAGCGGTTGTTATAATTCTTTTCGACAATATCATTTTTTATAATTATTTGAAATCCAATTATTTTTATCGGAATAATCGACAAACTTAAAAAAGTTATAACTCAAAACCTAAGAAAACATTGTTAAAAACGCTCCAATAACACCTAAAATCCTCCTTTTAAATTCATTTTTCAAAAAGTTTAAATCACTTTGTCCAAAAAACATAAACTGATATTTTTTGTAAGTTCGTTTATCACAAATTTGGTTTTTATAAAAGGTTTACGGAATTTTGGCAACTCAAAACCCTCATTAAGAATGAATACTTATCATTATATTTCTTCAGAAGTTTTATCGCTTCGAAAAATTACTGTTATTTTATTAGAAAACAGAAAGTTAGCTTTATCAGAAGAAGCAAAAGCCAACATTGAAAGATGCCGAATGTATCTTGACAAAAAAATGGAAACCCAACAAGAACCTATTTACGGAATCAACACAGGATTCGGCTCGTTGTATAACATAAAAATCTCAAATGAAAATCTTTCACAACTACAAGAAAATTTAGTAAAATCTCACGCTTGTGGAACAGGAGATGAAGTTCCTAAGGACATCGTGAAATTGATGCTTTTACTAAAAGTTCAGTCGTTAAGCTATGGAAATTCCGGAGTTCAATTGCAGACTGTAGAAAGGTTGATTGACTTTTATAACCACGATATACTTCCCGTTATTTACACACAAGGTTCGTTAGGAGCTTCGGGAGATTTAGCACCTTTGGCTCATTTATCATTGCCTTTAATCGGAGAAGGAGAAGTTTATTTTGAAGGAAAAAGACACAGTGCGAAAAAGGTTTTACAAAAATTTAATTGGAAAAAAATCATTTTGCAATCTAAAGAGGGGTTGGCTTTGCTAAACGGAACACAATTTATGAGTGCTTACGGAAGTTATGTGCTTATTCAGGCTCATAAATATTCATATTTGGCAGATTTGATTGGAGCAACTTCTTTAGAGGCTTTTGACGGAAGGATTGACCCATTTAATGCACTTATTCACTACGCACGTCCGCACAAAGGGCAGATTGATACAGCCAAACGCATTTCTGAGTTTTTAGAAGGAAGCCAAATTATCGACCAACCCAAACAACACGTGCAAGATCCTTACTCTTTCCGTTGCATTCCACAGGTTCACGGAGCAACAAAAGACACCATTAATTATGTAAGCAATGTTTTCAAAACCGAAATCAATTCCGTTACAGACAATCCTAATATTTTTGTGGGAGAAGATTTAATAGTGTCGGGTGGAAATTTCCACGGACAACCCTTGGCTTTGGCTTTAGACTTTCTGGCTATTGCCTTGGCAGAATTAGGAAACATTTCCGAACGAAGAACTTATCAACTCATTTCGGGTCTTCGTGGTTTACCTGCTTTCTTAGTCGATAATCCGGGATTGAATTCAGGATTTATGATTCCGCAATATACAGCTGCCAGTATCGTAAGTCAAAACAAGCAATTGGCAACACCTGCAAGTACAGACAGCATCGTTTCGTCAAACGGACAGGAAGACCATGTGAGTATGGGAGCCAATGCTGCTACAAAATGTTTGAAAGTTTTAGAGAACTTAGAACGAATTTTAGCTATCGAACTCTTCAATGCTTCTCAAGCTCTTGAATTCAGAAGACCTTTGCAATCGAGTGAGTTTATAGAAATGTTTATAAAATCGTTCAGAGATGAAGTTTCTTTTGTCAAAGAAGATCGAATTTTGCATTATGATATAGAAAAAAGTATTGCCTTTTTAAGAAGTTTTCACATTGACGAAGCACAATAGTTAATTTTCTGATAATTAAACTTTGATAAAGAGAGGATTTACTATTTTTATCATCTGAAAAACCAAAGAATGAAACACCTTATTACCTTTTTGATGATTTTCGCTTTTGTGGGAGTTTTTTCGCAAATAAGGGAATCCTCAATCATCAGCGGAACTATATTGAACCAAAAAACACAGGTTCCGATGCATGGTGTTACAGTTATTAATATCAACAAGGTAAAGGGAACAACAACCAATGCAATGGGTACTTTTCAGATTGAAGCAGAAGTAAACGACACATTGCATTTGTCTTTCATAGGGTTTGACCCGCTTAAAGTAAAAGTTACCAATCAATGGTTCAAATCAAGAACCACCACTATCGAACTTATCGAAAGAGCGGTTGCGATAGACGAAGTAGAAGTTACGGGTATTGTTCTTACGGGATTTTTGGAGGTAGATTCTAAATTAATTCCTTTACGAAGCGATTACCGATACAGTATTTCCGGACTTCCTCACGGATATGAAGGAGGAAAAAGGAATTCGGGATTTTCAAAAGTGATGAGTTCTATTTTTAATCCTGCTGATGCTTTGTATAATATTTTTGGAAAAAAACCTCGTGAATTGGCAAGGCTTCGCGAAATGAAGAAAGACCCTACCGTCAAAGAAGTTTTGGCCTCTAAGTTCGACAGAGAAACCCTCTCTGCTTTACTTGGAGTTACCAAAAAAGAAATTGAGGATATTCTCTCTAATTGTAGCTATTCCGAAACATTCATCAAAACAGCCAACGACCTGCAGATTATGGACGCAATCAGCGAATGCTATGAAGAATATAAGCTAATGAGTAGGAAGTAAAAGTCCCGCTCTTAAAAAAATATATAAAACTCCTCAAAAAAGACTTCTACACATTTGCAATTCAAATTATTAATTGTACTTTTGCACTCCCTTAATTGGGAATGGAATGTTTAATTTAAAATTTTTATTGTGAACACATTAAGCTACAAAACAGTTTCAGCAAACAAAGCCACAGTGCAAAAAGAGTGGGTTGTTGTTGATGCGGAAGGGCATAATTTGGGACGTTTAGCTTCAAAAGTTGCGATGCTTTTGAGAGGTAAATACAAACCAAGTTATACACCTCACGTGGACTGTGGAGATAATGTCATCATTATCAATGCAGAAAAAATCAACCTTACCGGAAACAAGCTTGACGACAAGACGTACATCCGTCATACAGGCTATCCGGGAGGACAAAGAAGTTTAACAGCTAAAGAAATTCAGGCAAAAAACCCTGCAATTTTAGTAGAAAAAGCTGTAAAAGGAATGTTGCCTAAAAACAAATTAGGAGCACAACTATTCCGTAATTTGAGTGTAAATGTAGGTTCTGAGCACAAACACGCAGCTCAACAACCTAAAACCGTTAACCTAAACGATTTGAAGTAATGGCAGTTATCCACAAAATTGGTAGAAGAAAAACCGCAGTTGCTCGTATTTATCTTTCTGAAGGTTCAGGAAATATTACAGTAAACAAAAGAGAACTAAAAGACTACTTCACTACAGCTACATTACAGTACAAAGTTAAACAAGCACTTTCTTTAACAGGAAACGAAGATAACTTTGATGTAAAAGTAAACGTGTACGGAGGTGGAGTTACAGGTCAAGCAGAGGCTGTTCGTATGGCTATCGCTCGCGCAATTTGCGAAGTAGATGCTGAAAACAGAACTATTGTTAAGCCTGAAGGACTATTGACTAGAGATCCAAGAATGGTAGAGCGTAAGAAATTCGGTCAGAAGAAAGCTCGTAAAAGATTCCAGTTCTCTAAACGTTAATATTATTCGTTCATTTATTATTGAAATTAAAATCAAGTTATTGTTGCTCATCCCAATGCGTTGGGAGTCTAGTTTAGCATCTAAATGATTAAGACCGTTTTCTTGAAAACACAGAAAAGCTACTTAGTCATTGCTTACTACAACAGAACGTAAACTATTAAGAAAAAATGGCAAACAAAATTGAAGTAAAAGAATTACTAGAGGCAGGTGTTCACTTCGGACACATGACCAGAAAATGGAATCCGAATATGGCTCCTTATATTTATATGGAGAAAAACGGAATCCACATTATTAACTTATACAAAACTGCAGCTAAGATTGAAGAGGCTAATGAGGCTCTTAAAAAAATCGCTGCATCTGGTAGAAAAGTACTTTTCGTTGCTACCAAAAAACAAGCAAAAGATATCGTTGCTGAAAAAGCAAAAGCAGCTAACCAACCCTACATCACTGAAAGATGGCCTGGTGGAATGCTTACTAACTTCGTTACTATCCGTAAAGCTGTTAAAAAAATGGCTTCTATCGATAGAATGAAAAAAGACGGAACTTTTGACACTCTATCTAAAAAAGAAAAACTTCAGGTTGATCGTCTTCGTGCTAAATTAGAAAAGAACTTAGGTTCTATCGCTGATATGACAAGACTTCCTGCTGCTCTTTTTGTGGTTGATATTATGGCTGAACACATCGCAATAAAAGAAGCTCAAAAATTAAACATTCCAATTTTTGCAATGGTTGATACAAATTCTGACCCTCGCGAGGTAGATTATGTAATTCCTGCAAATGATGATGCTTCTAAATCTATAGATAAAATATTATCATTGGTTACTTCTTCAATTATCGAAGGACTTTCTGAAAAAGGAAGCGAAAAAGAAATCGAAGCTGAAACTGAAAAAGTTGAGGTTGAAGCGGTAAAAGAAGAAACTGCTTCATCAAAAGAATAAATAAAAACAATATAATTACGAATTATGAATTACGGATTGCGTTGTTTTTAGCGTAATTCAAAGTTTGTAATTCGTAATTTTAATTTTTTTTTAAATCACTAAAACCTAAAGAAAATGGCAAATATAACTGCTGCAGACGTAAATAAATTAAGACAAATTACAGGTGCCGGAATGATGGACTGTAAAAAAGCTCTTGTTGAAGCTGAAGGAGATTTCGACAAAGCAATTGAAATCCTTCGTAAAAAAGGACAAAAAGTAGCTGCTAACCGTTCGGACAGAGAATCTACAGAAGGTGCTGCTATTGCTTTTGTAAATGCAGACAAAACTCAAGGGGTAGCAATATCGCTTAACTGCGAAACGGACTTTGTAGGTAAAAACGAAGGTTTCGTAACTTTGGCTAATCAATTGGCTGAAAAAGCGATTAATTATGCTACACTCGAAGATTTCTTAGCTTCTGATTTCGGAGGAATTACCGTTGCTGACAAACTTATTGAGCAAACAGGAGTTATCGGAGAAAAAATAGAAATAGGAGCTTTCGAAAAGTTGGAAGGAGCTTTCGTAGGAAGCTATATCCATGCCGGTAACAAAATTGCTACTTTGGTAGCCCTTTCTGAAAAAGTAGAAGGTGCAGAAGAAGCAGCTAAAAATGTTGCTATGCAAGCTGCTGCAATGAACCCAATCGCTCTTAACGAAAGTGGTGTTGATCAATCAATCATCGACAAAGAAATCGAAATTGCAAAAGAGCAACTAAGAGCCGAAGGAAAACCTGAAGCTATGCTTGACAATATCTCTAAAGGAAAAATCCAACGCTTTTACAAAGACAATACTTTGGTAAATCAAGACTATATTAAAGATTCTACTATGAGTGTTTCAAAATACGTAGATTCTATTTCAAAAGGTCTTACTGTTACAGGATTCAAAAGAGTTGCTTTAGGAGCATAATAATCTCTCTGAATTCATTTAAAAAAAAACCCAACTTCTTAAGGTTGGGTTTTTTGTTGTTTGCAAAATATCTGTACTAAACTACTTAAAATTTACAATCGAGGGTTGATAAATATTTTCTATTCCAACTTCTTCTGGTTTGTTTTTTCTTTTTTATCCGAAAATGACGAAGGTAATAAGTCTATATTCCGCTTTTTAGCTTCTCTGACTAAAAGAGGTAACAATATCATAGAACCCGGAATAATAATAAACGGAATCACAATTCCTACATATTTCAGATAATCAAAAAGTTGCCTTCGAAGAAGTAAATCATCTTCAGGGGTAATTTTCTCTCCTTTTAGATATTTTTCAATAACTTTTGCAGAAGATTTATTTCCTTCATATTCCGTTTTCAGGCTTCTCAAAAAATTGTGAAGGTGCTTTTTTATTTCTTCTTCTATTTTCATGGTATGAGATTAAGCCTTTCAAAATATGAAATATAAATAAATTTTATTTTTTGTGTTTTTCTGCTGTGAGTTGAGCAACTTTTACAATTACTTCTGTGGCTTTTATCATACTTTCAACAGGAACGTACTCATATTTTCCGTGAAAATTATGCCCTCCCGCAAAAATATTCGGACAAGGAAGTCCCATATACGAAAGTTGTGAACCGTCTGTTCCTCCCCTAATTGGTTTAATAATCGGTTCTATACCTAATTCTTTCATTGCTTGTTCCGCAATTTCTACAATATGATAAACCGGCTTTACTTGTTCTTTCATATTGTAATATTGGTCTTTTATTTCGGCAGAGATAATGTCTTCTCCAAATTTTTTAGCATATTTTTGGTTGATTTTCGAAACAATCTTTTCAACTGCCTTTTTGCGTTCTTCAAATTTCTTTTTGCTGTGGTCGCGTATTATCATTCCGATTTCGGTATGCTCAATGCTGCCGTTAATTCCCGTTACGTGATAAAATCCTTCATAACCTTTTGTTTTTTCAGGAACTTCTTTCTTAGGCAATTCGTTAATAAATTTGTTGGCAACAAGCATCGAATTAATCATTTTTCCTTTGGCATAACCCGGATGAACGCTTTTTCCTTTTACGATTATCTTCACTCCTGCCGCATTAAAGTTTTCATATTCGAGCTCTCCGATTTGACTTCCGTCCATCGTATAAGCCCATTCTGCTCCGAATTTTTTCACATCAAATTTATGAGCTCCTCTACCTATTTCCTCATCGGGAGTAAAACCTATTCTTATTTTTCCGTGTTTGATTTCCGGATTATTAATCAGGTATTCCATAGCCGTTACTATTTCTGTAATTCCGGCTTTGTCGTCTGCTCCTAAAAGTGTTGTTCCGTCTGTGGTAATAAGCGTTTGTCCTTTATACATCAGTAGGTCTTTGAAATAATTAGGAGAAAGCACAATGTTTTGTTTTTTGTTCAGAACAATATCACCTCCATCATAATTTTTAACGATTTGTGGTTTTACATTAGCTCCCGTAAAATCAGGAGTGGTGTCAAAGTGGGCTATAAACCCGATAGTCGGAACTTCATAATCTACATTGCTCGGAAGTGTAGCCATTATATAGGCATTTTTGTCAATAGTTACCTCTTTAAGTCCTATTGATTTCAGTTCTTCAACTAATTTGTTTGCCAAATCCCATTGCTTGGCTGTACTTGGAGTTGTGTCAGAATTTGGATCTGATTCCGTATCTATGGTTACATAACTCTTAAAACGGTTAATAATGTCCTGCATTTTCATATTATATAGCTGATTTAATTTACTTCTGACAAAGGTAGGAAAATGTTTTGGGTTTTGCGAAATGTTTAAGAATTGTTAAAATACGACAAATGCCCTATTTCCTGTAATTGCCTTTTGTGTAATCTTTGCAATGTGATAATCAACAAATAAAATATTATGAAAAAGATGAATTTTTTAAGAAAAACATTTCTGACCATAATTATACTGACCGGTTTCGGGGTGAATGCACAGCATAATTATTCGCCAGAAGATTTGTCTGTTAATTTTTTGAAACAGACTTTTGAAAATGCTTTGATGAATGTAACTGAGGTAAAAGACACCTATATTATTGTCAAAGAGACATTTAATATCTATGTGGAGATTGATGCCAATAAAAGATATATAGCTTTGAGTGCAGCTTATCCCTTAAGAGAAGATGCAACCGAGGCAGAAATTATGCAACTTATGAATAAACTAAATGCAGAAATTATTCTGGCCAAGTTTTATTACAGCAAGCCCTCACATTCCATCGGATATGCCTATTATTTCTGGACTGAAAGAGGTTTTAACAGTACAAGTCTATTAAGTGCCACAAAATTGTTCAGTCAGGCGATAAATCTATCATTAGAAAAAGACACAACAATGATAATCAAGTAATACTTTTTGTGCACAATTATTAACTAAATATTTTAAACTATGAAAACAATCAAAAAAATCAGTATGTTAGTTTTAGCAACAGTAATCTCTTCATTTGCTCTGTCTTGCAGTAGTAGTGATGATGGAGGAGGTGGAGGATCTGCTGCCGAAGGAACAATCAAAGCTAAAGTAGATGGAACTTGGGTTGAAACTTTAGAAATGGTAACATTTGCTACACAAGTGGGGACAACACTACAACTTCAAGGAAACACAGGAGGAACTTCTAGTAAAGCTTTTGTATTTACAATTAATGGGTTTGAAGGAACTGGTACTTATGACTTAGGTGGTGAAGCAGGTGCTATAGGAACTGTTGCTACTTATAGCGAAATTGTTGTTGATCTTTCAAATCCTACGGCACCAGAAACTAATAATTGGACTGCTCCGTATGAAGGAGGTGATAAAGTAGGAGAAATTCAAGTTGCTGAATACGAAGAAGGAGAATACATCAAAGGAACATTTCATTTTGAAGCTAAAAACACAACTGGAGATGATAAAAAGAATGTTACCGAAGGTTCTTTTTATATCAACTTTTAAAAAACTTTTAGAAATAATCAATTTCATATAGTTTAGTTTTTTCATTTTGAAAAGCGGGAGTGATGATTGCTCCCGCTTTTCTTTTTGTATCAATCTACTACATATCTAAAATACGACAAATGCCTTATTGAATGGTTAAACAATAATTTCCAATTTTGGATTAATAAAAAAACATAGTGTTATGAAACTCAAAAATTTTACTTATGCAGTGCTTTTTATGGCAAGCTCACTGTTTGCCCAAAAAGCAGAAACTCCTCAATATTCGTATGATATGGGAGGGAAAATCAGCTTTATGAAACTCACTGATGCTGGTGTGTTAGTAGTTGCTGGTTCCGGAGGTTTAGGAGGAATTAAACCCGGAGCGAGTCAAACTCACTTTTTATTTAAAGATTACGGGAAAATTAAGCCCGAAGAATTAGATTTTATTCCGATGTCACCTTATGTGATTATTAATGAAGGTGGAATGTTCAGCACCAAAAAAGCAGTTATTGACTATGTTTCAGGAAAAAAATTATTTGCTACGGAAGATAACAATTGGAGGTTTACTAACCGAGCAGACATAATGTTACCTGAAAACAAATTAGTAATTTCAGGGATTCACAAAGAAAAAGGAGTTGCCGTAGGAGTTTATGATCTTCTTGATGGAAAAGAAGTCGGAATTGTTCCTTTCAAACCTAAGATGGGACAGCAGTTTCTGACCACTCCTGTTATTATTGACGGAGGACTGTTAGTCGGTACGGACAAAAGTTTGCTGCGTTTAGACATCAACAACGGAACTGTAGTCTGGGAAAATAAAGATGTAGATAAAATTTCGTGGGTAACAGCAGATGAAACCGGAAAAGAAATCTATGCTTTTGAAAACAAAGGCGGAAACACCCGTATTCACAAAATAAGCAGTTCCGGACAAAAATTATGGGATAAAGAACGTAAAGTAAAAGGAATTGTAACCCGTTTTGAAATCCTTCCGAATGGTTTGGCTTGTGTGAGCGATGTAGATAATTCAGGTAAAAAAGGGATTGGAAAATTAGCTTCAGGAGCCTCAGAATCAAAAATCGCTTTTTTGAGTGCTCAAGACGGTTCTGATCTTTGGGAAAAAGCTCCAAAAACCAAAGGTTATGTGCAACATTTTTACATTATGGATGATGGAATCTTGTTCGGGTTACAAGACGGAGGCATCAATAAAGTTTCTTTTGACGGAGTTCCTCTTTTTAGAAAACCAATGAAAACCGGAGAAAATATTCATACCATGGCAATGACTCCAAAGGGAATGATTTACATTACCGATTCCGATTGTAATATTATTAATCTGAATACCGGAGAATCTATCTGGAACAAAGAATTAAAATACAAAAGAGCCAAATCTGTTACAAGCGGTTACGACTCTAAAAATAAGCGTTACCTAATCAGTACCGGAGAAGAAATTATGGCTATTGACGAAAATACGGGAGAAGTAAGCTCTTTGGCTACTTTTAAGTTTGACGGAAAAGAATATCCTAACAATTTGATTTTAAGAAATGAAGGAATATTATTGACTTCTGACCAAAATATGATGATGCTTGATTTTAATGGCTCACAGAAATTCCACGAATATTACAAAGCTCCGGGCAAAAGTGCAGCAGGTGCAATTCTGATGGGAGCTCTGACTGTGGCTTCGGCTGCTGCTTCTGTTAGTTCACATATGGCAGCAGAACAACATAGACATGTTCATTATACAGGAGGAAGTTATTACACTTTGGGGGATTATACTTCAACCGGAGAAAGCTATAAAGAAATGGCAAATGCTTTTGCTAACGCCGCAGGAGCTTCGTTTGCTGAAATGACAAGACGTTTCAGTGCAACAGCAGCTACCGAAAATACTCAATTTATTCTTACCAAATTAGATAGTGGAGATGTAGGATTAGTAAAAGTAAACAAAGATTCGGGAACTAAAGAAAAAGAAATATCACTAAAAGACAAAAAGCCCGAATACGAAGTAGATGAATTGGGTGGTTATTTGTACTACAAAGCAAATAATAACACTATTTATTCGTATGATTTGAAAAAATAAACAACAATAAAGGAGGTTTGGTTTTATGTATAAAATCCTTTTCAGTTGCTCCGGGGCGACTGAAAGGATTTTATTTCTGTACTTTTTTTTGGTAAACAACACAAAAACTAAAGTTATGCAAGCAGTAGTTACTTTTTTTAAGTCTGTTTGGGAGAGCATAAAAGGACATTTATGCTAACTTAGTGGCTCACTTTTTATTCTAAAAAAATATGAATCGACATACCGTAATAATTCTGTTTTTTTTGCTTCTTAGTAATTTAGCACTGGGGCAAAATCGGGAAGAGTCAATCAGGCAAATTGATTCTTTGAATAATATTTCTTACGAAAAAAAAATCCTGACAGACTCGTCAAATCTTGATGCCTATCTCACTAATCTCGAAAAGTCAAAACAAATTAGCTATCAAAAAGGAATAGCAGACAGCTACTCTAACATTGGTATGATTTATTTTTATCAGGGAAAATATGACTTGAGCCGAAAATATTTTTTTAATGCAATTAATGTTTACGAAGAAATAGAACTTTTTGAACCAGCTGCCAATCTGTATTCTCTTTACGGGTATTCGCTCCGAGACAGAGATATTGAAAAATCTGCTGAGTTTATGCTCAAAGGCATCAAAATGGCAGAAAAATTAAACAGTAGTACTTATCTTTTGGGAATGTACGACAATTATGGATTAGTAAAAGAGACCAAAAAAGAGTATGATAGTGCTTTTTATTACTTCAACAAATCGTTGAGTATGAAAAAGAAAATCCGTGATAAAGTGGGTATTCCGTACAGCCTAAATAAAATAGCAACATTAAACATAAAACTCGGGAATTTTAACCAGGCAAAGAAAAACTTAGACCAAGCCTATCAAATGCGTTTAGAACTCAACGACCAAATAGGTATAGCCGAAAATCTGAATTTCTACGGGTTATATTACGAAGCCATAAATAACGATAGAAAAGCCTTAGAATATTTTGAAAAAGCTTTGATTGCAAGTAAAAATGTGGGTTATCCAAATCTTATCCAGAGGAATTTCAAATCGCTTTCCGAAATCTTAGAAAAAAACCACGATTACCGAAATGCACTTTATTATTTCAAACAACACGCCATTTACAAAGACAGCCTGACCAACATTCAGGTAATGGAAAACCGAAACAGGCTCGAAGTGGAATTTGAAACCGAAAAAAAAGAACGGGAAATCTTAGTGCAAAGAGCTGAAATTGCCGAAAAAAAACTTCAAATCGAAAAGAAAAATCTTCAGATTATGGGAGTTGTTTTCTTGTTGGTTATTTTTATCTTAGTTGGAATCCAGCTCTATAACAGACAAGTACAAAAGAATATCCAACTAAAAAAAGAAAACCAACTCAAAGGTGCTTTGGCTAAAATAGAAATTCAAAACCGACTTCAAGACCAAAGATTGAGAATTTCTCGTGATTTGCACGATAACATCGGTTCGCAACTTACCTTTATCATTTCCTCTATTGACAATCTGAAATATCAACTGAAAGACCAAAATCCGAAAATAGAAGTTAAACTCAACGAAATTAATTCATTTACCCGAAACACTATTGTCGAACTTCGCGATACGATATGGGCAATGAACAAAGATTACATCTCGTATGAAGACCTGAAAATAAGATTGAACAACTTTATCGAAAAAGCAGAATCATTAGTAAGCGAAATTGATTTTTCTTTCTACATAGATGAAGTGCTTATGGAGCGACAAATGAATGCGTTTGAGGGAATTAATATTTACAGAATTATTCAGGAAGGAATAAATAATGCTATCAAACACGCTCAGGCAACCCAAATTTCGGTAAAAATCAATGAATTAAAAAATACGGTAAAGATAACCATCGAAGACAACGGAAAAGGATTTGATGTCGATACAAACTCACAAGGAAACGGATTGACAAATATCAGAAAAAGATTAGAAGATATTTCCGGTACGATGACTGTTGTGTCTTCACCCGAGAAAGGGACACAATTATCTGTTATTTATTAAAAATCACATACGAAAACACAAGGCATAATTTACTCGTCTTCCAACTCAAAACCACAATTGTAACAGAAAACGCTTCGCTCTTTGTGTCCTGATTTTCCACAGCGGGAACAAGCCCTGTCTTTTCTTTTTTTCTTTTCATCTAAAGAAATCGAAGTATATTCAGCCGTAACAATTCCTGTCGGAACAGCGATAATTCCGTAACCCATAACCATAATCATCGAAGCTATAATTTTCCCCAAAGCTGTAACGGGAGTAATATCTCCAAAACCAACGGTTGTAAGGGTAACAATAACCCAATAAATACTGTCAGGAATACTTTGGAAACCGTTTTCACCCTTTTCGACCACATACATCAAAGCTCCTAAAAGACAACTCACAATAATTACAAAATACACAAAAACCGTAATTTTCCTCCGACTTGCCCTAATAGCAAGTTTCAGATGCGATTCCTGCCCGGTAAACTGAACCAGATTTAACACCCTGAAAAGTCGTAATAAACGTAAAGCCCTTACTACAGCCAACACCTGAGAACCCGGAATAAAGAAAGAAAGATACATCGGAAGCACTGCTACTAAATCAATAATTCCATAAAAACTAAAGACATATTCTTTCCATTTTTTTGCGGATATAATTCTTAAAATATATTCAATCGTAAAGAAAACCGTGATGGCCCATTCGGAAATATATAAAAAAGTATGATACTTTTCATCAAGCGATTTTACGCTTTCAAGCATTACTAGAAGAACACTTAAAAAAATAAGCCCTAAAAGAACAACGTCAAATAACTTTCCGTAAAAAGTGTTTACCCCATAAATAATAATATGGACTCGCTGCTTAAAAACATCCCATTTTGATTTATCTTCCCTCACTATCTAAGACCAAATAAATGTCAAAGATAAATCAAAAAATAATAACATAACAAAATATATAAATCTGTTGTGTGTTTCTAAGTTCAATTAGTAAATGCAATGAAAGTTATATCTCTTAAGGTTTAATAACTTGCAAAAGCATTTTATCGAACGTGATTTAGAGACAAAAAAATAAATTTGTATTTGAAGTTGAAAAAAGAATATTTTGTTTTCTGTTTTCATAGAAAAGCAAATAAAAAAACCGCCTCAAATTATGAGGCGGCTTCTTCGGTTTTTAAGTTTTAATTAATAACCTATTGTTTAACCACTTTAATTATTTTTACAGCTCCATCAACTGTTACTTTTACCAAGTAACTTCCCGTTGGAAGAGCAGACATATCAACCTGAGTGTCGGTAGAACTTACTGTTTGTGAAATCACAACTTGTCCTAACATATTGATAACCGAAACATCTGTAATATCCTTGCTGTAAGAAATATTCAAAAACTCTGTTACAGGGTTCGGATATGCTCTGAACGATGCTTCATCAAATGCATTTCTGCTCAATGAA
>Ga0265293_10007410_pt1 | contig 16906 bp, 15 predicted proteins | sample Munlanlewell138R_FD_192505 | JGI IMG/M metagenome (GOLD analysis project Ga0265293, IMG submission 192505) | Leachate microbial communities from a municipal landfill in Southern Ontario, Canada - Leachate well 138R | ecosystem: Engineered > Solid waste > Landfill > Unclassified | place: Canada...
TCAGCGTCATTATTAAATAAGTTCATGGACGAAATTGCAAAGTAAAAAGCTGCATCGTCTTTGTAAGCTGCATATTCCTGTCCTTGATGAAGCAATATTTCTGAAAATAATTTTTGTGCAGGTACATATAAGCCTTTCTCATAGAGATTAATAGCAGTTTTCCATTTGGTTTCCATTTCGTTGTATGCTTGTGTAGTTTGAGCTTTTACTGATATGCTCATTAGCATAATTATAATTATTGTTGAAATAAATTTAATTTTCATGTTTATATTTTTCAAAAAAATTATTAATATTCAAAACTATAAAACTTATTGCAAGTATATTTTGTAATTTAAAAAATTAATTAACATAATCTTGTTTATTACTATATAGGTATTGTTTTAATTTTAAATAATTAAAAATATAACTTTGTTGTTTATAATTAATAACTTTTTGTAATAAATTTTATTGCTTGAAATTATGGAAAACAATTCTACATATTTGATAGAGACTGAAAATTTGAATGTTTATCAAGAAGATAAAAAAGTTTTGGAAAATGTGAATATTAAGATTGAGCTTGGCGAGTTTGCTTATTTTATCGGAAAAGTAGGAAGCGGTAAATCTAGTTTGCTTAAAACTTTTTATTCTGAGCTTGAATTAAAAGAAGGCGGGGCAAAAGTAGTGGGTTACGATTTAAAAAAGATAAAGAACAAAAATATTCCTATGTTAAGACGAAAAATTGGAATGGTTTTTCAAGATTTTGAGTTAATGGCTGATAGAACTGTGTTTAAAAATTTGGAATTTGTCTTAAAAGCAACTAATTGGAAATCAAAAATAGATATTGAGACTAGAATAAATGAAGTGCTTGAAAGTGTTGGTATGTTAGATAAAAAATATGCAATGCCAACAAAACTTTCTGGTGGAGAAAAACAATCTGTAAGCATAGCCAGAGCTTTGTTAAATAATCCTCCAATAATTTTTGCAGACGAACCTACAGGTAATCTCGACCCAGAAAGTGCTAATTCTCTTATGGAAATTTTGCACCAACTTCCTAAGCAAGGAAAATCTGTTATTATGGTTACTCATAATCATGCTTTTTTGAAAAAATTTCCAGGCAGAGTGTTTCTGTTTGAAAATGAGGCTGTTATAGAGCAGTTTGAACAAGGAATTGATTTGTAAAATACAGTTTTATTAAGCAATACAATATTCCAATATAGTAATTCGTTTTCTCTAAAATTAAAAACTAAAAATTATGAAAAAATTTAAAATTTTTATTGCTCTATTGATTTTTATGTCTTTTGTTAGTTCGTGTGTAACTACACGAATTGCCACATTTGATAAAAATGAGAATATTGAGCTTTATACAAGTAAACTTCCAAGTCAAAATTATTCTGAAATTTGTTATATTCAAGCTGATGGAGGTACCTTTCATTCGCCTCAAAATCTTTTGAATGGATTGGTGAAAAAAGCGGTGCAAGTAAAGGCTGATGCTATAGTAAATATTAAATTTGATTTTCAGGGAATTTGGCCACTAGCGTCCGGAACTGCAATAAAATACATAAAATAAAGCATTATTGTTTTTAAAATTCTTTTTAATCTATTATTTTTTATAAGTTTGTTTCAAAAATAAAATATGAATTCTTTTGGTAGAATTTTTAGAATTAGTATTTACGGAGAATCTCACGGACAAGAGTTAGGAGTTTTGATAGACGGCGTTCCTGCAGGAATTTCTTTAAGTCAAAAAGATTTTGAACAAGCTATAGAAAGACGTAAATCTAAATTCTTAGGTGTTAAATATCATAACATCGTTTACACTCTAAGGGACGTTTATTGTATCACAACATCGTTTACAAATAAATTAAATTCCTTAAGGAATTTCGCCCTCTAAAGAAAGCAAAGTGTCAACACATCGTTGACTTTTTGCTTTCTTTAGAAGGTAAAATGTCAAAAATTTAATAACATACTTTATTTTAAGGCAAAGACATAGGGAAATAAAAAACATGGTAAAGAGTACCATTTCTACTTACTGCCAGCATAAACTTATCTATTATAATTTCTGCAACGACGTAGCTATATATCAATTCGGGATTTACTATAATACTTTCATTCAGCAGATGTAGCTTGCGATCGCTTCTAATGAAACGTATAAAGATAATTCGTCCACTGTCAATGTATATTTTATTATTTAAATCAATCTCTACTTTTAGGGGATCCTTTAGTATCATTTCATCTGCAAGTTGCTTAGGTGTTTTATTATTTTGTGAACTATACCGATGGTTCTCATTGTGAAATACAGAGAAATTTTTAGCCCTTTCTTTGACATGTTCAAATGAAGTAAATTGTTGTGTATTGTAAAAATACTTTAACACATTGTGGTTAAATTTTTCAATAATACCGTTTCTCCAAGGTTCTGCAGGTGGTATAAAAATTGGTGTTACTGAATTTGACAAAGCTACTCGTAATAACAATCCAAGCCCACGTGGGTATCTGTTGCTACCCCTAAAAGAGAGTTCATTGTCCATTTGAAGAAAGTCTGGCACATTATAATTCTGCCAAAAGTCTATTATACATGTAACCACACTTTTAGCAGATTTATCAGTAATGGGATAAACACCTGCAAAGTGGTTCGCAGTATCGATAATATTGCAGAAGTAAAAACGACAACCTCCTTTTAGATATTTTGGACCTACCAAATCCATTTGTTGGACATTGCTAAAATTCGTGGGATAATCCGTGTCTTTAAGCCTTTTTACTTCAGGTTGAAGTAAAAGATTATTGCGTCGCAATATTCTATTTATTGTTGATATTGAAGGGGGATTAACACCCAAGCGTTCAAATTCATATAAAATACTTATTGCTCCCTTTTGTGCATACGGTTTATTTTGCAGTTGTTTTCGGATGTCAATCACAAGCTGTTCGGTTTGCTCAGAAGTTTTGGTATGGATAGTTTTAGGTGCGGTAGATTTAGTTTTATACCAGTCTGACGAACCTTCTTTAAATTCATTCAGCCATTTGTAAACCCACTGGCGAGAGCGATTAACTTGCTCGCTTATTAATTTAACTGCCACTCCTTGTAAGTAAAGACGGATAGCTTCTTGTCTTAAAATCTCTTCTTGTTCCATTTTTAGAACAAAATAAGCAATATTTCAAATAGCTTTTTATCTTTTGTAAACGATGTTGTGATACGAAAATTGACATTAAGAGTCAACGATGTTATGAAACTTTTTTGTAAACGATGTTATGAAACTTATCACTTAGGCACTAGTGCGCGTAAAGAATCTGATATTCCTTTAATTAAATCAGGTGTTTTTAATTCTTTTACAAGTGCTGCACCAATTTTAATTTCTTTTGAAAACAAAAATTTTAATTCCCAAGATTATAATTTTGATGGGTTTTATAGACCGGGGCATGCTGATTTTGTTGCAAATAAAAAATACAAATCTTTTAACGATTATAGGGGGGGAGGTCATTTTTCAGGAAGATTGACATTAGCTCTTGTTGCGGCAGGTGTTGTAGCTGCTAAAGCAACAGCAAATTATGCAACTTATGGTGTTTTATATAATTGGCACGCAGCTATGGCTGGAGCAGGAAGTAGTAATTCTACACCAAGTGGTGTACAAGGTATATGTCCTGATGGTTGGCATTTACCAAGTGATGCGGAATGGACGCAATTAGAAGGATATTTAGGTGAAAATGCAGGTGGAAAACTTAAAGAAGCAGGATATGATCATTGGCAAAGTCCAAATGAGGGTGCTAATAACGAATCTGGCTTTACGGCTCTTCCGGGTGGCGGCCGTTACTACGGTGGAAGTTTCCTCAATCGTGGATACTGGGGTTTTTGGTGGTCTTCTACCGAGTACGATTCCTATAATGCATGGTACCGGAGCCTGGGCTACAATTACAGTCATGTTGATAGGAGCAGCTCTCACAGGGAGTTTAGCTTTTCTATTCGTTGCGTAAGAGACTAAATTAATTGATAATTGATAATTGAATAATTGATAATTAAGAATCAGTTAAAAGTTTGTAAAGTTCGAACCGAGTTTACGAGCTCACTGAAAGCAAAAGTTTGTAAAGTAGTATTTTTTATTAAAATCGATTAAATGATTGAAATTCAATAAATTAGCAGCATAGTAGAGACGGTGCATGCGCCGTCTCTTATCTATACGAATTTTAATTTATTTTCCGTAAATTTTATTAAATTCAAGGAATTTAATCCACAAATTTAATTGAATTTGTGGAATTTTGTTTATATTTGTAAAAAAATGAAATTATGATTAATCGAATTTTAAGCAAAGAAATAGATAAACGTTTGTTTTCAGGAAAAGCAATTATTATTCTCGGAGCAAGGCAGGTTGGCAAAACTTCGTTGCTTCATAGTAAATTTGATGGAAATCCAAATGTGCTTTGGTTAGAAGGTGATAATATAGAAACTCAATTATTATTTGAGAATTTTACACTTTCATTTGCAAAAACACTAATTGGAGACAAGAAAATTTTAATTATTGATGAAGCTCAAAACATTTTGAATATTGGCATTAAATTAAAAATTATTATTGACCAAATGAAAGATATTCAGGTAGTTGCTACAGGAAGTTCATCTTTTGATTTGGCAAATAAAATTAATGAACCACTTACTGGCAGAAAATGGGAATATAAATTATATCCTATATCTTTTGCTGAGATGGTTGCACATCACGGTTTTTTTGAAGAGTACAAAATGTTGGAGCAACGTCTTGTTTACGGTTATTACCCCGAAGTGGTGATGCAAAAAAATGAAAATATGGTAGAAGTTTTGCAGGGACTAGCAACAAGTTATTTGTACAAAGATGTGTTGAAGTGGGAAAATATTCAAAAAAGTGACAGAATGATAAAACTTCTGCAAGCCTTAGCTTTTCAAATTGGCGGACAGGTGTCATATACTGAATTGGGCAAAATCTGTGGATTAGATAGCAAAACCATTGAGAAATACATTCTATTGTTAGAGCAAGCTTTTATTATTTTTAGATTGAACTCTTTTAGTCGCAATCAACGAAATGAATTGAAATTTAGTAAGAAAATTTATTTTTATGATAATGGAATTCGTAATGCGTTGATAGCAAACTTTAATCCTGTAAATTTGAGAGATGATCTTGGAGCTTTGTGGGAAAATTTTATGATTTCTGAAAGACAGAAAAAAAATCATTATTCTCATTCCTATGCCAATTCGTGGTTTTGGCGAACACAAACTCAAAAAGAAATTGATTATTTAGAAGAAAAAGATGGTGTTATAAATGCATTTGAGTTTAAATGGAATAAAAACAAAAAAACAAGAATGCCTTTGGACTTTATGAAATCATATCCAAATGCTATTTATTCCACAATTACACCAGAAAATTTTTATGAGTTTTTAAGTATGGAATAATCCGCTTTCCGTAAATTTTGTCAAATTCAAGGAATTTAATCCGTAAATTTGATTGAATTTGTGGAATTTAAACACAACCCCGCTCGTTCGGATTTCCCCACACAACCCTGCTCGCTCGAAATTGTTTTTTGCTTTAATTTTTAGTAAAATTTACAGGAGGTAAAATAATAGGTCCTAATCCTGCTTTCATCGAAAGATTTGTAATATGTTCTCTTATGTATGGGAAGATTATGGCAGCACCATTGATTTTTCCAAATTTCTCATAATCTTTTAATTGGCTTTCTCCAATACATTCAAATATTCCTACCATCTTTACTAAAAATGAGAATTGTTCGGTATTATTATGTGTTTTTTTAACACTTACAGTTTCAGCAACAGATATAATATTGTTGTTAACGCTAACTTCTGTATCTATATTCAAATCTAAATTTGCATCTTCAAATTGTACATTATTTATGCGTTTAAACTTACTTTCAAGTAAAATTAGATTATTTATTCTAAATCCAGACTCCATTTTATTATTAGTCATATTATGCTGCTTTTAGTATTGTTAAAATCTGTGAAATGGGAATTTCAATGTTTTCGAATCCACTTTCTATTTTGTTTTCAAAAGAATTAATGTTGTCAAAAGAGTTGGTAGAAAATATGTTTAGATTTGTAGAAAATGTGTTTGTAACTTTTTGAGAAGTAGCAACCCAAGAAAAAGGTGCATATTCTAATCCTTCTATCACTAATTCAGGTTTTTCTATTCCTACTAATGCGTCATCAGAAATAAAACAAATATTTTCTGTAGGAAATTGAGTTATAAATCTGTTGAAAAGGTCATTTTCCCAATATATATAATCGTTATCTAAGTGATAAACCTCGTTTGGTAATACTTCAACAACATGCACCAAAGCATTTTGGTCATATTCGTAACGAACACGTGTTTTAGAAAATTTTTTGATAAACACTTTTAATTCGTTGTATATAAAGTTTTTAGCTTCCATAATCAATATCGTTTTAAAATAGGTAATACTCTTTCAGAAAGAGCTATTGAATTTTGACTTTTTTTAATGTCAAAATTTGAGTCAGAATAATCAGCATCAGTTCTAAGTCTTTTGAGTTGCAGAAGATTATTTCTTAAATTACGTATATCATTAGCTGAAAGTTTGTTTTGTAAATTACCAATATATTTAACCACTTCATTTAACAAATATTCATGCGAACCATACCGTGATTGGCTTGTGTTGCTACGAAGTTCGTCTTCTGATTTTTTCATAGAATAAAGCCAAATATGTTTCATCAATTGATAGCAACTATAATATGTAGCATGAGCAACAGCAGGATAAAAATAATTGTCCTGTAATAAAGATGTTGAGGCTTCAAGTAATTCTGATTTATTTTGTAGATGACTTTTGTGCATAATACTTTGTAGTGTATCAACGTTGCAAATATACAACTTTTTTGATAAAAATATACACTTTATTTGATTATTATTGTTTTTGTTTAATTTTTTAAAGATAACATAACCAACACTCGGATTGCAACCGAAGTCCGAAGGACGAGCTCAGTGAAGCTAAATCCGAGCGAGCGTCTAGGGGTGTTGGAGCGAGCATCATGGGTGTTGGAGCGAGCAATAGTGGTGATAGGAGCTAGCAGGTTAAGGTTGTCCGTGAGGCAAAATAAGACTATCAAAAGTTTGTCCGTAGGACAACATGTGATTAACCGTAGGCGCAGCCTACGGTAGTTAGCCCCTCAAAGGCTTTGCCCGCAAGGGCAACACAATGAAATTATAGCGAGAAGATAAAAAATCTTTACACATTTTGTTGTTTATTTTATTTTTTATAAGTTTGTTTCAAAAATAAAATATGAATTCTTTTGGTAGAATTTTTAGAATTAGTATTTACGGAGAATCTCACGGTCAAGAGTTAGGAGTTTTGATAGACGGCGTTCCTGCTGGAATTTCTTTAAGTCAAAAAGATTTTGAACAAGCTATAGAAAGACGTAAATCTAAACTACCAGGTACTAGTACTCGTAAAGAATCTGATATTCCTTTAATTAAATCAGGTGTTTATAATTCTTTTACAAGTGCTGCACCAATTTTAATTTCTTTTGAAAACAAAAATTTTAATTCCCAAGATTATAATTTTGATGGGTTTTATAGACCGGGGCATTCTGATTTTGTTGCAAATAAAAAATACAAATCTTTTAACGATTATAGGGGTGGAGGTCATTTTTCCGGAAGATTAACCTTAGCTCTTGTTGCGGCAGGTGTTGTAGCGGCTAAAATTATTCCTGAAATAAAAATTTCAGCCTCGATTATTTCTGTAGGTGGAAGTAAAGATTTTCAAACTAAAATTGATGAGGCAATACAAAATAAAGATTCTTTAGGTGCTGTAATTGAGTGTAAAATTAATAATTTACCTCTTGGTTTTGGTGAGCCTTTTTTTGATTCTTTTGAATCAGTTTTGTCTCATTTGATTTTTTCAATTCCCGGAGCCAAAGCTATTGAGTTTGGAAATGGAATTTTTGCAGGTTCTGCTAATGGTTCAGAATTTAATGATGTTTTTATTAATCAAGAAGGAAAAACAAAAACAAATAATTCAGGTGGTATAAATGGTGGAATAAGTAATGGAAATGAAGTTGTTTTTCGAGTATATTTTCGTCCAAGTGCAAGTATTTCTAAATCTCAAAAAACTTTTAATTTTGAAAGTAAAAAAATGGCTGACTTTGAAATAAAAGGACGACACGATGTTTGTTACGCTTTAAGAGTGCCTGTTGTTGTAGAATCTGTTGTTGCAATAGCTTTGGCAGATTTTAAACTTATTTTGGCTTCAAAGGAGATATAATTTTAAAATTAAAATTTATGGAAAGTTTTTTATCTGAAATAGCGAAAAATATTGTAAAACAAAAGGAAAATTTTAAAGATATTTGCATAATAGTTCCAAATCGAAGAACAGAATTGTTTTTAAAAAAAGAAATTGTAAATAATTTAAAACAAACATCATGGCTTCCGCAAATTATTACAATAAAATCAATATTTGAAACAAATTCCAAATTAATTATAGAGGACGATTTGCTTTTAATAAGTAAACTTTTTACAGTTTATAAAAAATGTACAGGCTCAAATGAAAGTTTTGATAATTTCTATTATTGGGGTCAGATTATTTTGAGCGATTTTGACGATATTGATAAATATTTAGTAAATGCTGAAAATTTATTTACAAGCATAAAAGATATTCAAGAAATTGATAGCAAATTTAGCTCTTTTGATGAAGATGAACTAAGAATAATAAAAACATTTTGGTCAAATATTGATATTGAAAAAGAAAGTTCTCATAAAACCGAGTTTTTGAATTTATGGTCAAAAATGAGCGATATATATGCAGGATTTAAAAAAATATTATCTGACGAAGGCCTTGCTTATCAAGGAATGGCATATAGGAACTTGGTGGAAAATATTGCTAATCTGAATTTTGAAAAAAAGAAATATTTTATTCTTGGTTTTAATGCTCTTAATAAATGTGAAATTGAAGTTTTTAAATTTCTAAAAAATAATAGAGAAACTACTTTTTTTTGGGATTATGATGATTATTATGTTAAAAATGAAAAAAATGAAGCAGGTAGATTTTTAAGAAATAATTTAAAACTTTTTCCAAACAATACTAAATTTAATACAAATAGAATAAATAATTCTAATCTTGAAGTTGAAGTAATTAGTCTTCCAAGTTCTGTGGCACAAGTAAAACTAATAGAAGAAATATTGACAGAATGGAAAAAAGAACCTGATTTTGATGTTGAAAAAATTGCTATTGCTTTAGGAGATGAGGGCTTATTAATTCCACTTATGACTTCTATCCCCGATTTTGTTGGAAATTACAATATTACTATGGGATTTCCTTTAAAAAACACAAAAGCTTTTAATTTTTTAAATAGTTTAATTTCTCTACGGCAAAATTCTCGATTTTTAACAGATAATGTAAAATTTTATCATAAAGATCTTACAAATATTTTAAATCAAACTTATATCACAGAATTTTATTCTGAAAGTGCAAAACAAATATTAGATTATATAAATCGAGAAAAATTAATTTATGTTGATTTAAGTAGTTTAGAGAAAAATGATTTCTTTTCTAAGTTGTTTGATACTAAGCCAATTGAAAATACCGAAATCTTAAATTATTTGTCAGAAATAATTCAGGATATTTTAGATTTAAGCTCAAAAAATGAAGAATTTATTTTTGAAACAGAGTTTTTGTTAAAACTTGCAAACTCAATAAATTTAGTGAATGATTGTTTTGCAAGTGGAAATATTCAAGTTGAACGAAAAGAAATCTTATTTAAAATTCTTTTAAATGCTGTAAAATCTGTAAACTTAGCTTTTGAAGGTGAGCCACTTAGAGGAATGCAGGTTTTAGGTTTTTTAGAAACTCGAAATTTAGATTTTGACAGGGTGATTATGCTTTCAATGAACGAAGGTATTTTCCCCAAAAAATCTGCTGCCCAAAGTTTGATCCCTTATAATTTGCGTAAATTTTACGAACTTCCTTCAATTGAATTTCAAGATAGTATTTTTGCTTATTATTTTTACAGACTTTTGCAAAGGTCTAAAAATATAAAAATTCTTTATAGTGCCCAAGGTGACGACAAAATTAGTGGAGAAGTTTCGAGATTTGTTTCTCAAATAAAGTATGAAGCCAATTTTGAAGTGAAATTTACTAATAAAGCCTATAAAATTAGCTTGTCGGACGAAAATATTTTAAATGCCAAAAAAACTCCGGAAGTTATTGAGAAAATTAAAACTCATTTGCAAAATGGAATTAGTCCTTCGGCTATAAATTCATTTCTAAGTTGTCAGTTTAAGTATTTTTTGAGATATGTAAAGGGTTTAAAAGAAGTTGATGAAATTGAAGAAACTCAAGATGCTGCACTTTTTGGTTCTTTATTTCACGAAATTATGCAGAATTTGTATAAGCCGTATGAAAATACGCTTATAAATAAAGATATATTTAAAAAAATACGCTCTGATGAAAATGTAAATCAGTGTAAGCGTCAAGCTATAAAAAGTGTTTTTAAATTAAAATCTGATATTCAAATTGATGAAACAGAGAAAAAATTAATTTTAGATGTAGTAATAAAATATATTAAGAGAATGTTGGATTTTGATAGCCAAAGTCCTGAATTTAGCATTGTTGGATTAGAAACTCAAATCTCTAGGGATATTAAACTTAATAATGCTCTTGTTGCTAAGCTAAAAGGAAATGTTGATAGACTTGATATGCAGGGCATTACTCTCAGACTTATTGATTATAAAACTGGAAAAGTAAAAAATTCTTTTTCTGAAATTGAAGATTTATTTGTTCAAGATAGAAAATATGAATTAGATATTATAATGCAAATGTTTTTATATGCTTATGCACTGCGTGAAAAATATAATTTTGTTTGCCCAAGTGTTATTAGTCTCAACGAATTGAATAAGGATTATGATTACAGAATAAGTCTTAATAAACAAAAAATTGATAACTTTTCTGATGATTTAGTAGAAAAATTTGAAGAGAATTTAATTTCTTTATTCCAAATTATGCTTGATTCTGAAACAATGTTTTTGCAAACAGAAGAATATGACAATTGTACATATTGCCCGTATAAAAGAATTTGTCAGAGATAAATTTCAAAATTATGTTTTTAATATGAGTTAGCGTGTTGTTAAATTGATAGAATTGTGATTTAGTATAATAATACTTGGTTGTTTTCAATTGATAAATTAAAATGTTTTATCTTGCAAAATATTGTAGTTTTAAATTTAAGTTGTTATGAAATTCAAATCTATTATTTTATTATTAGCAATTTTAATATTGTTTTTTTCGTGTTCTCAATCCGATAAAAAAGAAACAGAAAATAACGAAGTTGAATCTTTTTGTGATTATGAAAACGAAATAGAAATGACAGTAAAGGGTTATTATGATAAAATGTCTGATACTTTGCTTATAGAAAATTATGAATTTGATGTAAAGCAATCAGATTTAGAGTGGATTAATGATTCTTCTCTTGTTTTACGATTAATGAATTATTTGGAAGAAGATTTTTATGGAAAACTTGACGAAGACCAATATGAAATAATTATATCCATAAATGCGAGGAAAGGGAAAAAACTAAGTGAAGAATTTTATGCTTATCATGATTATAATTCTGGTTTGTGGAGCAGGGTAAATATTGTTACAAGTCTTGGAACAGTTTGGTTTAATTGGGTATCAGGTATGCCTGCTCAAGGCGGTGTTAGTCTTGATTATATTGGTGAAAATCAAATTTGTGGAGTTTTGAATTTGAATGTTGAAAATCTTAATTCACCATATATTGGCATTGTGAAACTTAATGGTAAATTTTCTCATAAAAAAGATTAGTCAAATACTATATAATCGCCTATCTGAATATTATATTTGTCGCAAAGTCCGGCATTGATTTCAATAACATATTTAGCAGGTTCTTTTGAGGGTAAAGATGTTTCATCTTCAGGAATAGTATTTTTATAAATATCAACAATTTCCATTTTAGAATTTACGTAAAGTATGTCCAAAGAAATTAAAGTATTTCTCATATAAAAAGATTGAAACTCATCTGTCGAAAACAAGAAAAACATTCCTTGATTTTCAAGCATTTCTTTTCTAAACATTAATCCTCTTGCTCTTGATTCATCTGTACTTGCTACTTCTGTGTCAATTTTAAATAATTCTTCTTGTGTATTGATGTCGTAAAATTTCAATTCTCCATCTTTTCTAAATTCCGGTGGATTTTCATAGCTATAATCATTAAATTTCAATTCTTTTTTGCTATTATTTGGTTTACTAGGTTTTTTAGGTTTATCATTAGAATTACAAGCTATTAGTAATGAGCAAATTGTTAAAAAATATATTAAGTTTGTTTTCATAGAATTTTAATTTTTATGTAAATATAATTTTTTTAAACATTTTTTAAGAAATTAATTATTTTGTATATTGTGTAGTTTGTAATACAGAGCTTTTTTCTTTATTAGCTCTTCGTGTTTCCCACTTTCCACAATTTGTCCTTCATGAATAACGCAAATTAAATCTGCACGTTTGATTGTAGATAGTCTATGTGCAATAACAATAGATGTTCTATTTTGCATTAAATTATCAAGAGCTTCTTGCACTAATTTTTCAGATTCTGTGTCAAGTGCAGAAGTGGCTTCGTCTAAAATTAAAATTGGCGGATTTTTTAATACTGCTCTTGCTATGCTTAGTCGCTGGCGTTGCCCACCCGAAAGTTTACAACCACCATCTCCAATATTTGAATTATATTGATTCTCAGTTTCAACTATAAACTCATGTGCATTTGCAACTTTGGCAGCTTCTTCTATTTCTTTTTGATTTATATTTTCTTTTCCAAAAGCAATATTATTTGCTATTGTATCATTAAAAAGTATTGGAGTTTGGTTTACATAGCCAATAAGCTCACGTAAATCAGAGAGTTTGTAGTTTTTAACATTAATTCCGTCTATTAAAATTTCGCCTTCAATAGTATCGTAAAATCTTGGAATTAAATCAACCATAGTGGATTTTCCTGAACCACTTTGCCCAACTAATGCAATGGTTTGACCTTTATTTATTTTTAAATTTATATTTTTAAGAACAGGAATGTCAGTATATGAAAAATTTACATTTTTAAACTCAATATTATTTTTAAATTCAGTAATTTTTATGGCTCCTTGTTTTTCAGTAATTAGATTTTTTTGATATAAAATATCATTAACTCTGTCAACTGATGCCATAGCTTTTTTAATATTAAACCAAGAAGATGATAATGTTTTTGCAGGTGAAATTATTTGACTAAAAATAACTAAATATCCAATTAAAGCTGCTGGCGACAGCATTGCATTATCTCCTAAAATTAAAGTTCCTCCATACCACATTATCACTACTACTGCAATTGTTGCAAGAAATTCGCTTAGAGGACTGGCCAAAAATCTTTTACGATTAACAAAGTTCATTAAGCCTGTATAATCTTTATTTGTTTCTTTAAATTTATCTGAAATATGCTTTTCTGCATTAAAAGCTTTGATAATTCTTAATCCTCCAATCATTTCTTCAATTTGTGCCATTAAGCTGCCCATTTGTTTTTGCCCTGTCATTGAAACTTTTCTTAAACTTTTTCCGGTTTGACCAATAATTAAACCAACAATAGGTAATAAAATAAACACAAATCCCGTCATTTGCCAGCTAATAATGAACATTGTTCCCAAATAAACTAAAATTTTAATTGGGTCTCTAAATACCATTTCCAAAGAACTCATAATTCCCCATTCTATTTCTTGAACATCATTAGTCATTCTGGCAATTATATTTCCTTTTTTTTCTTCTGAAAAATATCCTATAGGTAAACTTATAACTTTATCAAATAAACTATTGCGAATATCTTTTACAACTCCATTGCGAAGAGGAACCATAAAATGATTTGCAAAATACATTGTGGCAGTTTTGAGTAATGTAGCAATAATAACTAATATTCCCATGCTTATTAAAGCCTTAACTTCGCCATACTCGGTAATAATATTGCTTAACCAATAATTAAAATTATGTTTTAAACTTGACATATTTGTAATGTCTATAGCTATTTTATTTGTAACTAATTCTTGGGTTTTAAACAATATTCCTAAAAAGGGAATTACTATGGCAAATGAAAATACTGAAAATAATGTGGAAAGAACATTAAAAAAAATATTTAAGAAAGCATATCCTTTATAAGGAAAAATATATTTTATTATTTTATAAAAATCTTTCATTGATTTAGATACCTGTATAATTATAAGGAGTTATTTTTCTTAAAGTTTCTTTTACTTTTTCACTAATATCCAATTTGTTGATAAATTCAATAAAAACTTCTTGAGTTATTTTAGAGTTTGTTCTAGTAAGTTCTTTAAGAGCCTCATAAGGGTTAGGATAGTTTTCTTTTCTAAGAATAGTTTGTATGGCTTCTGCAATTACTATCCAATTATTTTCTAAATCTTGGTTAATTTTTTCTTGGTTTAATAAAAGTTTTCCAATTCCTTTTTTTATTGATTCAAAAGCTATTATTGTATGAGCAAAAGGCATACCTATATTTCTTAAAACTGTTGAATCTGTTAAGTCGCGTTGCAAACGGCTGATAGGTAGTTTTTCGGCTAAATGTTGAGCTATTGCGTTTGCTATTCCAAAATTTCCTTCTGCATTTTCAAAATCTATAGGATTAACTTTGTGAGGCATAGCACTTGAACCAACTTCTCCGGCTTTAATTTTTTGTTTAAAATAATCCATGGAAATATAAGTCCAAATATCACGACAAAAATCTATTAATATTGTGTTTATCCTTCCAATACTTTGAAGCAAAGCAGCTAAATTATCGTAATGTTCTATTTGTGTTGTTGGAAAACTGCGGTGCAAACCTAAATAAGTATTTACAAAATGCAAGCCAAACTCGTTCCAATCAATATTTGGGTAGCTAATATGATGTGCGTTAAAGTTTCCTGTAGCTCCACCAAATTTTGAGCTAAAAGGGATTTGTTCCATTTGGCTTAATTGTTCTTTTATTCTAGCTGAAAAAACTTGGATTTCTTTACCTAAACGAGTAGGAGAGGCAGGCTGCCCGTGAGTTCTGGCTAATATTGCAACATTTTTCCACTCTTCGCTAATATCATCAAGTTTTTGAATTATTTCGAATAATACAGGAGAATAAACTTCCTGCATACAATCTTTTAAGCTTAAAGGCACTGCAGTGTTATTTATGTCTTGAGAAGTTAAACCAAAATGAATAAATTCCTTATACTTGCTAAGTTCTAAGGCATCAAATTTTTCTTTTAAAAAATACTCTACAGCTTTGACATCGTGGTTGGTAGTTTTTTCAATTTCTTTAACTCTTAGAGCATCTACTTCTGAAAAATTATTGTAAATTTCTCTTAATTTTTCAAAATTTGGTCTAAAAAAATCCTTTAATTTATCTAATGGAATTTCGCAAAGAGAAATAAAGTATTCAATTTCTACTTCTATTCTGTATTTTATTAATGCATGTTCAGAAAAATAATTTCTAAGAACTTCTGTTTTGCTTTTATATCTTCCATCGACTGGACTAAGTGCTATTAAGCTTTCTTTACTCATTTTTTTATTGTTTAATTAAGACGGTGTTTCATAAGTGTCAAATTGCTTAGTTAATTTCAATATTCGGACTCAGTCACGTAGTTTTGTACGCTCCTTCGTCATTAATTTCAGAGCTTTGCATTTTAACACTTCTGAAACAGCTTGAAAGTTTATTATTTTGAAAGTTGTTTTGATACAGTCTCATGTTATAGTTATTATCTAAAATAATCAGGGTAATAAGTTTGGTACTTTTGCATAAAACTTGCCAAATCGTCTTCAAATTCATCTAATAAATTTTCTCTATTTAATTTTTGAGCTAATCTCCATACTCTATTCAGTGTTTCCATAGAGAATTGAATTTCAAACAAGCAAGAGTCTCTTTTGTTTTTGTCAAGAGAAAAGAAAAAGTTTAATTCTTGACTAGCAACTTTAATTATTTCTTTAAGAAAATTATCTCCTTGCAAATCTTCGCCAATTGAATAATAAGCATACGCAAAATCTATGTCGTATAAGCTTGGCGGGAAGATACTTAGTGGCATCAATTCCTCAGATTTAGCTATTAAGCTTTTTGCTTTTACCGTATCTCCAGCTTTTGCAAATTCTAATATTAAATCTTTAAAATTATCCCTAATTCTAACAACTTTGGTAGTTCTATTTATAGTATGGTCAATATAGATATTTGGATCGTTCATATTTCCCCATCTATATTTATTCATAATATTATCATACATAATTTCTTTATCAATTCTGCTACCTCTTGAATTTGTTGTTTCGATTGGAACCATCCTGTAAGAAAAGCCTTCATTTTGGAAATAATTTTCAAAACCAACAACGTTTGGACCTCCAATAGATGTGAAATATATTGGTCTTTCCCAATCATTTGAGCGTATAAACTCTAATGTCATTATCTCGTTTTTAACTAAATACTCCCTATTCAAATCAATATTTATTTTTGTGCTAATTAGATGAGCGTCTTCTGGTTTTACAGTTTTGTTGTCAACAAGCTTGGCACTATCTACCAATATGTAAAATTTATTGCTTGGATAATAATAATAGTTGTCATCCTTATGTCGTTGCACCATACTATCATCCATTATAAAGTTAAACATACTATCTAAAGAAATATATTCTTCATCTTTACGAATATCCCTGTAGGCATAGCGTACAACATCTCTAACCGAGGGTTCATATTTAGATCTGTCAAAACTAATAGGCATTGGTGCAGCATCGTAACTTGCTTGTTTCATTTGGTCAATATACCAATCAGAGGCAAAGTATGGTAAACAACAAACTTTTACATCAGGCCTAACTCCTTCCACTTCTTGTGCATACCAAATAGGGAAAGTGTCGTTGTCGCCAAAAGTAAATAATACAGAATTTGGGGCGCATGAAATTAAATAATTATATGCAAAATCTCTTG